>Ga0126336_10000622_pt1 | contig 15378 bp, 14 predicted proteins | sample SidCmetagenome_FD_92530 | JGI IMG/M metagenome (GOLD analysis project Ga0126336, IMG submission 92530) | Coral microbial communities from El Islote,Puerto Morelos, Mexico - Siderastrea C C metagenome | ecosystem: Host-associated > Invertebrates > Cnidaria > Coral | place: El Islote,Puerto...
CATTTCTGGAAAACAATAGAGTTCCAGGAAGTTTAAGTAATATTTTCGAAGATAGCTCCCCAAAAGTGTTCTTCTGGCAAGTTATCAGGATTTTCGATTTTTCGAGCCTGTCCGCCGATTCTCAATATTTACACTCAGAGCCTCTTAACAATCTTACCCTCACATTGTGCTTTGAAGCTGAAGTAGGATTCCAGGAAGTAAGGAATCCATTATAGAGACTCTCAAAATCTGAGGTTGAAGCAGAAAAGGTAACATGATTAACTTTAAAGCTGTTCATGAAAGAGAAAGGTACCAATTCATTAAACAGCAATTGAATAATGACAAGTATTTCTAGCTATAATATTTATTATTTAAAGAATTGGCATTTCTGAGTACCTTCCAAAGTTTTTGGATGTCTTCAACTGTGTCACTTCGAATCACACCTTTTAACTTCTCGGGCAAATTGCATAGGAGCTTCCTTTTTTTTTTCATTTCCCATCAAATTTGTCCAGTCATAGGTGCCACTGCCCAGCCCATCAGCGTTTCTATACATATGATGCGCATTTTAGGATCGTTGTTTTCCATTTTTTCGCTTATTATGCGTAATAATGTAACAAGGATTGACATTATTTTCCGGAAATAGATCTGTAAATCCAGTTAGTTCAATTCTCCTGCAGTTTCTTGCAGACAAAGTGTTAATTACGAACATTTGCAAAGCATTGTACCTTAAAAAAGATTAGATAACAGAGTAATATTGTAACAACGTAACAACGTAATAAGCAAAGGATTTGTTACATATTCATACCGTGACAGCGTAATAACGTAATAAACGAAGGATTTGTTACATATTCGCACCGTGACAACGTAATAACGTAATAAGCGAAGGATTTGTTACATATTTGTACCCTGACAGCGTAGTAAGCAAAGGATTTGTTACATATTCGTACCGTAACAATGTATTAAGGGAAGGATTTGTTACATATTCGTACCGTGACAGCGTAATAACGTAATAAGGTGGCCCGCTGGAGGCTCAATAAAAATGTACGTATGTATGTAGCGTAACAACGTAATAGGGAAAGGATGACTTTGTTTATACCGGAAATAAGATACATCATAGCGAATGTCATTCTCATAGTTGCTGTGTGATGTATTCTCTCGTGAACGGTATATTCTTTTGGGGTATAATTACGTTGTAATCCTCTTTTTTTTTAAAGTTAAGCCAGTGAGCAGCACTTCTGCGAACTACTGGAGTTGTAAAACTTTTTTATTTCTCCTACACGTTTCGTGTGACTAGCGCACACTTCTTCAGGGAGTTTTACAATACAACCAGGTATACCTGTATATATACCTAAACACAGTCTACATTTCGCAAAAAGACACCTACAGATTTGCGTATACAAACCACTTGGTAATGTGTCTAGGAAACACGCAGAAAAATATTAAAGGTGTGACATATTTTGAGTGCGACATAACTATTTGGGTCCCACAGTTTTAGCTAAAACTGTGGGCCCCAAATAGTAAAACAAAAACCAGTGAATTCTCTTGGGATTGAATTATGCAAAAAAACAGTGAATTCTCTTGGGATTGAATTATGCAACTGTCAAACAAGTGTCTTTTTGCTGCGCAGTTGATTAACCAAGTGTCTCTTTTTTGCTGCGCAGTTGATGCAAAGTCAGCGCACGGTTCATGTTGTTCGTTCACTTGTTTGCACTTATGCAAACTCTATAATATTTGCGCGATACAGTTCACTGTTTGATTGATCCCAGCCATCAATATGAGGCTGAAATTGACGATTTTTTTTAATACCATCGAGCACTTGGGGTAGAGAGTACTGCACATTTCATGAGTTCACATGTTTCATGGAACGAGCAGAGGGGGAGTCAAGAACCCTATTGAAGCAAGGCCAAACCTTGGTGGACCATCCAAAACCACCAGACAAGATGAAAATGACTTGTGCCGCCATGCAAAATGCTGGGACAGCTTTGCAGCCCGGGATATTGTTCGACTTGTGCTGCCATGCAAAATGATGGGACAGCTTTGCAGCCCAGGATATTGTTTGATGAAGGACAAAAATGTGATGTTGGTTTGAAGCCAAAAGTCACTCTTCAGGTTGTAAAAGATAATCCCTCTCCATGTTTCATTTTTAACGACACTTTGTGACAAAGTCAGTAGGCCTGCGGCTGTTGAATACCTGACAAAGGCGGGTAAGAGTGGACAAGATATGCTGAATACGTTCACATGGCAAGGATTCTTTGCAGTCCTGCAAGGCATATTTGGAGAAAACCAGATCCACTGAACTTATCTCCCAGTGCAACAGAGTTATCTGCAACAAAAAATGTGAAATATATTGGCAACGAAAGCAAGTCTGTTATGACTGCTTGAAAAAATCGTCAGGTTAGTTACTCTCCAGCCCTACAAGCCTGCAGTTCCTGTTTAGGGAAAAGTATCCAGCGTGGCCACCTTGCCATTGTAGCCCTTTCATCTAATTGTGAGAAGGGGAACAAGAAAGCCATGGAGCTATTAGAGCGACTTGAAGTTGATGGTTTTGTTGATCCACAGCTAGAATTTTGCGTTTTCCTTCCAGATGCAGACCACGTTGGGAAGAGTTCGAAAAACGCACCTTTAGCAACTGGTTCTGTCTGTTAGATGAATCTCGTCTATCCCTAGCAGTAATACATACCCTTTGAGAAGACAATGACCCTGTCATTAAGTCAAAACGTCGGAAAGAAGAAAGATGTTCAAAACAAAGACAGAATGGCAGTTGAACCCATCATAAGGTTGACCAGCCCAGTTGTCCACACTTTGATTCCTGACAATTCAGGCGTTTGATAGTAATAAAGTAGGACTGTAACACATCCTACCTTCATTTGTGATGGCCCCAATGGAAAATTATTCTTCATGGACTTCTCCCCCTTAAAGAAGGAATTAAGGCTGTGTTTGGCTGACCTTCACAACCTAGTTTGCGTGAGCATCTTAAAATCAGGATTAAAAGATACCAAAAGTATGGCATATCTTCATAGCAAAGGTACATTGTATTGCCTTTGTGGTGGAATGAGCAGAAAAGGCAGACTCTGTTGCTGAAGTCAAAGGAAAAGTTGCTCTGTAACCAAAAAGGGCACTCCCTCACAAAACAAAAAAGGGCACCCCAGGATGAACTGCGTAGCCGAGGGTTATCTCAGGATGGGACTATTTCCAAGGCTACAAGACTGCCTTGCACGACCGAGAAAGGATTACGAGAAGTGAGGGAAAGAATTCTCACATGGACAAAAGAATTATCATTGACTGCATTTGCACCACTAGTGACGATATGGTAGCGATAGTGTCCAATGGTGAATCTTGTTTTTACCTTGTGAAGCTTACCCTAGACGGCATGGAGGTCACTGGTGTTGTCAATGAAATCTCAAAATATCCCAGTTTGCAAGGCCGTACATGACATGTTTATTTTTAATGGGGCACTTTTCATTTCGCATGACGGGGGATAACAAAGATTGACTTGGAAACACGATTACATTCACTTCTTTCAAACAGCACAGCATTATGCAAAGACGTGCGAGGCATAGCCCCTTTTGGAGACAAGGGAGAGACTATCTTCGCAGATCTGGGAAGCAGGCAGGTTAAGATCGCCTCGATGAATGGAAATGTCCAGGTTGTTGCGGGTGTGGGGGAGGAAGGTAACAATGATGGCACTCAAGCTTCTTTTTCCCAGCCTATGGGCATTTGTGTGGAAAGCAAGAAGAATATTCTTCTTACTGATGCCCAAGTTGGAGCCAATAAGTTGATAACAGATGCTGGATGTGCAGTCAAATCTCTAGAAAATCTTGGAACACTGTACCAGGCATTTTCAGTTCACCAGAAGCACAAATGACTTCTCACTAAGACTTTGCAAGAGGCAACAGACAAAGTGAGTTCTGCTTCAGACTACCTTCAAAGTACCCTTCAATCTGTACAGAACCTACTGAACACAACCAAGCAGACTAATGGACCAGAAGGGACTATTGCAAGTAAAACAGTCAAGTCTGCAACTATGATCAACCCGGGACTTGCAAGGTTAACCAGAAACATCAAGGAGATAAATCCAGACATGACAATCCTGAATATGTAAAATTTTCCATCATCCCATCATGAATAGAAAGAAACACCGTGAATAGTCAATAAACACGTCATATACCCTCTCCCTCAGTGTCAGGCCTACTAGTCATTAGTTATTCTTTAAATGTAAAGGAGAGATTACCACGCCGAAGGTAATGCATTTGAAGTCAGTGTGAAGCCCAGGACGTCTGAGGGAGTCAGGAAACTGCTAGAACGAGTGTAATTTCTTCCTCATGTTTACACGTACTAGAACATGATGCACTGACAGACTGCTAACACCGCTGTGAATTTGTAATCCTCGAAAATCAAAAAAGATTATGCCAGATAACTTCAACGTGACCACCTTAACCCCCAGTTACATGTATATCCCGGAGTATATGTTGCACTTGTAACAGTATCCTGTCTCAACAGGCACTGCTGAACGTAGCTTTAGTACTATGAAGAGACTGAAAACTCCTCTTCGAGGTACCATGATTGATGAGAGAGTGAACTCCCTTGCAATTTTGCACATCTTTAAGCACAAGGACGTCGACATTGATGGTGTAATAAGAGCTTACTTGTTAACAGGGTAGAGGTCTTGCTCTTTGCTTGTGAACTGTCAATGATGGCATCACCATTTTTGCCTTTTTGTCATACTGTAACCTTACCATAAACACTAATCCAGTTGGCTGACAGATAACTAAAATAAATAACTAAATACTGCATTTTACTACATAGTTATTTCTTGAAAATGTCCCCCAGAAAACACAAGAAATGGCATTTCTGCGACCCTAAATTTCAAAATTTTCTGGCGGAGTATGTGTCCAGACCCCCCTAGAGGGAAGCACCTCTGGTGCTCGAAATATTCTCTTCGGATCATGTGCACAGCTTCAAAATTGCACGCTACACCCCTGTTTTACACACCCAGCGTCATATTATCTAGTATGCTCAACACAAATTCGCTTGCAAGATTTTCCTAGGATGATGTAGCAAAAGCAGCCACACATACAATCAGATGACCAAGAACTGATGAGGAAATGGACAAACAAATATGGCGAGTGTGTTAGACAATGCATAGTTCGACAAAAAATGACAAAGTTCAAGGCTGGAACACTGCCCCTAAATATGCGTACAGACTGCTCCACAGCGGGAAGAATAGCGGACTTGGTGCCAACTGAAGACAAGGAAAGAGAAAATGCTGTTTTACCTGAGGTTTCTGAAGACAGTCATGTTTCTTAGTACGATGAGGACTCATCCAACAGTGAATCCATAGTAGTGGAAGACAGAACTGTTTAACATCAGCAAAACAAAGAACTCAACTTTCTTCGGTGAGAACAACAAACAAAGCTGTACTTTGGATGTAATCTAATTAGCAAAAAGTAATGAATTTGTTTTTTGTGAAATGGCATTTTTGCTCCGTGAAATGTGAAATGGCAATTTTATTTTTTGCAAAAAGTGATCTGGATCCCCCTTTACCAGCCTCTCAAAAGGAGGGAGATCCTTTTTAATCTTTCCGCTTCCTTTTCAGTATGAACATTGTCAGAAATTTCTTCTTTAAAAATTAAACCATCGATAAAGCACAGAATAGGTCATTCAACAGGAAGACATGCAACGTGTTATCCCTGCATGTGTCATAAAAACAATTCGTGATACCTTTTCAGAGCCTGATGGCATGCATGTTGGATTTAAAGCAGCGGGCGTTGTAGAAACTACTTCTCATTTGATATCATTTGTGACCTATGTTGAAAACACAGGACTTCGTTGGATTGCAGTTTGTCACTTTCTCTGTTTGTATGTATGTATTTATGACCCGGGGGGGGGGGTGCCATGTGAGAGGGGTGGGGAAGGTTGTCAGTAAATTTGAATTAAAGGCCTAAAAGATACCATTCTAAAACAGACAAGATAACGAGCATTCCTAAGCCTTTCACATGGGAGTGCATCCCCAGGTATTTACCTGTTTGCTATGTGGCACCAATCAGATTGAGGCTACTATGCTAAGAGCACATCCCATCAGTGAAAAAGTTGGTTATAATCTCCTTACTGAAACTGAAGGTCAGACAAGGCAGGGCCATAGCTAGCGGGGGAGGGGGGGCAGGGGGTCCAAGTCTGTGGATTGAGAATTTTCATTATTCAAAGGACTTGTTTTCTTTACACTCAGTTATTTTGATTGTAGTGACTTGCAGTTGTTTGCTAATTTCATGCCCGGGAAGGCGGTTGGTCCACGGTGTGTGCAAATGGTAAGCAAAACGAAGCAAACCCCTTCTTGAGATTGGCGTGTACCATTTGCATGGTTCACTCACGGTATTGTTTCTTGTGAAAGATCCTTCTCTGCTCTGCGTCGTCTGAAGCTATGGACACGTTCTTCAAAGACAGAAGAACGCCTTAGCAGGCTTGCAATGATGCTTATTCATCGTGGAATCAACTACATGCCAACGCCAAAGGATATTTATGAGCGAAAATCAAACTGGAGACATCTTTTATAGGTTAGTTAGCCAAACATTATGCAGTATTGTGATATGGTTAGTGTACAGTGGAACCTCGATTTAACAAATCTATATCTAACGAACTCTTCGGTATAACCAACGATATTTTTCAGCCCAGTAATGGCATAATGTATGGAAAAAAAACCTTGATATAACGAACCCTTGATATAATGAACCAATTTCCCCAGTCCCTTGGCACTTCGTTAAATAGAGGATCTACTGTACTAGTGCTGGGATATACGGTATGTTTCAAATCAACAGGACCTCAGGAATAATGTTGTAGGCACTGAAAACATCCGTCTTTTCACACTTATTCGGGGTCGATTTTCGGAGACATATCTCATGACAAGTGTTGAAAATAGCGTTTCGGAGCCTCCAAATTTGAAATCTTCTGGGGGAGGATACCCCCAGACCCCCCTACAAGGCTTGTGCCCTCTGCACTAGCAAGAGTGCCACCCTTTACAAAAAAACCTAGCTACGGCCCTGCAAAGTTAAGGTAGTTGGCCATGTTGAATGTACATGGGGACGGATAAGATGTTTTAAAAGTATGTGGTCTCAAGTAAAGGAAGAGGACGACTTGGGTGGACAAGTGGCGTCTGTCATTTGCTAACGTAGTGGAGAGCATGTTAAAGAGACAGCTTCTGCAACTTTGCGTTCTACATCTGAAGGTCTTGTAGGAACACAGTTGAGCTTAAGTAGGCTGAAAATCATTTCACTTATTTAAAGTATTGTGTATGTTGTGGTTCAATTTTATCCTTGGTTCAATTTCTTTGTTTTGTACTCATTCTCATACATTACCATACACAGAAACAAAGAAAAAAAATGAACCAAGGATAAAATTGAACCACAACATGTACAACGCTCATCTGCTTACAGTGCACATGCCACTAGGAATAGGCTGGACACTAAATTGTTATTTGAGTGTGTGTTTTGGCCAGGCTATTTTTGCTGTCTCAGGTAGCAGAAAAGTTCGAGAAAGGTTCAACACAAGTGATATTCTGTTACTTAAAAGTGACAAGCATCTTAAAGTGCAATATTGCCAAAGCGAAGTGGATATTTTGGGATAACATAGAGTGGTAGACGTGATAAGCAGTACAGTGTACAGATTTGTTTCTGAGTTTAATATTTGCACGGATTTCGTAAGTTTGTGGTTTATGTCTTTGATGTTAGGTCGATGTTTGTTGATTGCAGAGAGATACAAGATTGTGAACTAAGACTCGATGGAGAACATTTCGACAGTGAACTAAATTTGTTGGGGGATTTAGGTAAAACTAGATCTACATACTGTGTTTTCAAAGTAACACAGGACGAAATTTGAAGATGAGTGAGGATAAAGAATTGTGTGCATCTTGAGATTTTGGCAGGAAAGGAGTCTATACAGATGGTGGTAATCTTCGAGAATCAGTATGAAAATTAAAGGTGCTACGATAAAAAGTAAAAAGAAGTTACTGTTTTCTCAGTGCGCGAGCAGGCAGTATCCTCCGAATCCTGCATTCTGATTGGTTCCAGGAGAGGGCAGGATTTTTTCTATCTCTGACCACAGTCACAGTAACCGTGCGAAACCATTGAATGAAAATTTCAACAACAGCATTCCTTGGTTGAACTCGGCAATTTTTTTTTTAATTTATGGCTCAAAGATGAGAATTTTTGTCAACTCACAATTCTCACGTGTGTTGTAAATGGAGAGTCTAACAGTGCGCGAGCAGGCAGTATCCTCCGAATCCTGCATTCTCATTGGTTCCAGGAGCGGGCAGGATTTTTTCTATCTCTGACCACGGTCACAGTAACCGCGCAAAACCATTGAATGAAAATTTCAACAACAGCATACCTCGGTTGAACTCGGGAATTTTTTTTTAATTTATGGCTCAAAGATGAGAATTTTTGTCAACTCACAATTCTCACATGTGTTGTAAATGGAGAGTCTAACAAGGAGGGGAATTGAAGGTCTTGTAATACCTTCAAAAGGCGAGTACTTGTCTTAATTTTGTGTAGCTTAGCATGGCGGTTCGTTAGTTTGTTGTTAAATTCACTTTACAGAGCAGTTTTAGTTTTTAAATTGCGACCCCCACAATGCCTCTTGACTTCAATATTTACTTTAATGACTTCGTTTTTCAGTTTTTTTCTTCGTTTATCGAGGTTCGGTATATGTTCATTCAAAACTTGTGCAGGCTTCAACTGGAAATTTGCTTTTTCGTGAAGGTGAAATTAAAAGCCGGTGCACCGTTCGCTTTGGTTAAAACTGAGATCACACCGAACAATTTGGCTAAATGATTAAATTGTTTATATCCGAGGAACCAGCACATACATCTACAAGTACAATGCAAGACACAAAAAAAAGTAATTAGGCTAAATGGGATATTTTTCAACATATTCTCTTTTTACGGAAGGGCAATTAAACCTGTCCTAACATTTGAGTACTTAGGTTTGTGTGAAGTAAACTTTTTCATGAAGATGAACTTAAAAGCGGGCGCAGCATTCGCTTTGGTTAAAACTGAGATCACACTGAACGATTTCGCTAAATGATTAAATTGTTCATATCCGAAGAACCAGCACATACATCTACAAGTACAATGCAAGACACAAAAAGAAAGTAATTAGGCTAAATGGGATATTTTTCAAAATATTCTCTTTTTACGCAAGGGCAATTAAACCTGTCCTGACGTTTGAGTACTTTGGTTTTGTGTTTAGTAAGCTTAAGCTTAATTATAAGTATTTCATTTGGTTGTTAATCCTTATACCGGCTACGATTTTCCATGTGCATGTCTGATCTTGAAAAAAACTTTTCCGTGTTGATAGGGTAGTTTCTAGTCGAAAAAAACTTCAGTTAAAAGTTTGCAGAGTTCATGATTTCCTGCCACCTGACTCAGTGAAACCTACACGCGTACTGACAACCTTTCAAGATTGACCTGCAAGTTGGCAAATGTTGGAAAAAATAAATATGTTATTTACCTGCTTAGGTCGGTCTGTATAAGGAAAAACTGTGCCCATGGTCTTGAGTACGGCCCGAGGCCACAGGCCTCCCAGACCTCCCGGCTGGTAAATAACATGTATATAGTAGTGCGAGGCCTTGTGTAAAAAATGTGACCCCCATGGGAATTTCATGATCATTTTAGTTTCAGTGGTTGGATTTATTATTTGAAGCATAAAAAATAGAAAAAACCTTGTCACCAATTTTTCCAACCATGGTGACGTCATTTTTATGCAAATTAAATGTGATGTCATGGGCCAACATTTGATGTTCATAAGAAATGCATTTAAAACGTATAGACTTGAACAAAAATCATCTCAATCAACTCAGCAAATGTATATATATCTTTGTTTGTTGTATTTTGATGTCATTCTTTTCTTTTTGCAGTAGATAATTTTTATCTATTATTCTAAGCACTGCAAAAGGCTATGTAGGTGGGTTTTCCTGTGGTAATAGAGACCAATTGATGTATTCCATCTTTATTTGCACTGATAAGCCCTTATCAATCAAGAAGAAATGTGTGTAGACTCTCATTCTAATATAAATGTTTCATTTCAAGGTGGAAGATAAATTGTAAAGAATGTGTAGTTCGCAATTTCCACCTTTCAGTCTCTTCATTCTTCGCCGCGAATCAGGTCGGCCATTTTGTTTTGTCCTCCTTCTTCAAGGCTGTGTTAAGCGAAAATGGCATGTACAAGGCTTAATGTTAGAATATATGTACATTTTAAGGTAGTGACTAAAAACTATTTCAAAACACCTTGGAAATGTGCTCTCTTTGGGTGGCATGCGCAAAGAGATTAATTGCTACCGCAGACACACCCACAGCCTAGGATAGATATCAGTAGATCCGGTGTACGTGTTCAATGTTCGATTCTAGCTTCACTAGCAAGATGTTGATCTTTTTCGTTATGGTACGTCCTAGCCGTTGCCCAGGATGCAAAATCCTCACATCTGAGCACGCTTTCAGGAAGCCTGGTAAAAACTGTAAAGGCATGCCAGACCAAGATGATACTTTGTCCGCATCTGGTTCTGGACTCACTACAGCCACAGCTACTCCCGACTCCATTCAAGAAACTTTGGCATCTCTGGTTGGAGCAGTTCAAGCGATATCTCAAGACTTGGAATCCCTAAAGGCAGAAAATAAAGATTTACGGGCCAAGATTGCAGGACCAGCTGAAGCGCAGTTCTCTCCTTCATCTGCTCCACCACCTAACCCAGGCATTCCTTCGCGAGTCACATTGCCCAAGTTGAGGGACATGAAGGACCTTGTTTCCCAAGTGGATAGCTGGGTTTCCCAACTTGGTCTGTTGTGAGAGTCTAGCGATGAGAGCGACGGGGAGGAAGATTTGGATCGTGCGCAGATTGCTGGCGCAGCTGCTACCAGCGCAAAACCCAAACGTGCTGGTGAGTTAAAATCAGGGAAAGAAGCGAGGGTAAGCTGCACTGTCTGCTACCCACAACTTTGGCCCAACAGCCAGCTAACGTTTGTTCCTAATAAATGAGAGATTCGTTACGAGGACCTCACCATTGACGAATTCGCTGCCGGTTACAGTGAAATTTCACAGATCCCAAACATTACGGAACAAGAGAAATCGGCACGCCTTTGACATCTGGTATCTTTAATGTATTTTGCTCAACAGTAGAAATGGCACGCCGTGCTTAGCTTTCACGGAGCAGTTCTACCGGAAATAGAGCGCGGTCTTCTCAATTGGGGCGATTCCTTTATGCACCTCGTGAGTCATACCCTATATAGTCATCTAACGTCACACCTGTCCCAGCAAATCTGCCATGCCCATCCTCTTCTGCCGCGATTATCAGTGCCAACAATGTACACATTCACAGGACCACTTTGGATATATTTGCGGGGAACGAAAGTGGCTGCGGCATATTTGTGCGGAGCGTTAGACCAAAAATCGACAACAAGAACTACACCAGGAAGGGTGGACTGATTGTCCTTTATCGCCCGCCTCTAGCAAACCTTCAAAAAACTAACAGTGTCTTGCCCTAGCACTGGGCCTGTTCTTTCTTGCGGTCATGACTTTGATTTTAAACATTCTTTTGTTGAGAGTGCTTCTTTTTGTGGTCGTGACATTAATTGCCAAACTTCTTTGGATTTTCCAAGACTTCCTGTGGTTTTCGATTTTGTGGAAGCGCATTGTGTTGTGGCTGCGACAGGACAACTTAATTACATGACTGCTCGTATTCCAGTGCCCTCGCGTTTAAACATTCCAGCATGGCGTTTCTTTCTTCAAGACTATCATGACAATATTGTTTGCGACTTTTTAGAGTACGGTTGGCCCATAGGGTACGTCCGAGACACGGTTCCAATTTTCAATTTGCGCCCTCATCGTGGTGCCCTAGACTATCCTGACAGTGTCTCTAAGTATCTTACTAGCGAAATTGAACTTGGCTGTGTTGCAGGACCGTTTTCCTCCACTCCCTTTGCCGATGGTTTTGTGATTTCCCCACTTAACACCGTCGACAAACGTGATTCCTCTGAAAGGCGTGTTATCATTGATCTCAGCTGGCCTTGTGGTTCCTCGGTTAACGATGGCATTGTTAGTGACAGTTTTCTGGGGGTTCCCATTTGACTTCCATTATCCCACAATCGACTGGATTGCCGATGCTATTGTGACACCAATGCTCTGACGCTCTCTGTTAGTCGTGAACGTCTTGACGAAATCGAGTGTCTGTTAGCTCACTGGCTTACCAGAACAACTGCCACTACATCTGCTCTTCAGTCTGGTTGGAAAATTAGTTCTTGTTTCCAAATGCGTGCGATAAAGGACAAAGTCACGTGTTTATCTCTCGGATTCTGCGCCTTTTAAGGACGCTCAAATTTAATCACCACCACGTGAACTTAAATGCTGAATTTTGCAAGGACATACGTTGGTGGTGTCATTTTCTCTGGAGCTACAATGGTGTTTCTATGATCAATACTGCCTCGTGGTCATCACCTGAGGAGGTTTTCGCGACCGACGCATGTCTTACTGGCTGTGGGGGCCTATGTGTTGACCAATATTTTCATTCAGTTTTTCCTGACTTTATTTTGTCCCAACATCTGGAAATTAATTGTCTTGAACTTTTGGCAATTATCGTTGCGTTAAAGTTATGGGGTCCCCGTTGGAAAGGGCTTGGTTTGACTGTTCGTTGTGATAACGAAGTGGCTGTAACTGTGTTAAATACCGGACGGTGCAGGAATCCGTTTCTTACCTTGTGCTTAGGGGAAATATGCTACTTGTCTGCGTTGTTTGAATTTGAGGTTTGTGCAGTCCATTTACCTGGTGAGTCTAATTGCGCAGCAGATACACTTTCCCGTTGGCATGAGAACGCTTCTGCGAGGACAAACTTTCCCGAACCCGCCGTGCAGACTAATCTTACCGAGGTAGCAGTCCCAGCAGCTTTGTTTGCTCTGGATAACCCTCACTAACTTGGCGTTTGTTCTTTCTTAGGCTTATCCCACTTGACCTTACTCAAACGGGATCTTCGAGACACACGACGATCTGCCTACTGTTCTGGCACCTACAGCAATTTACGAAAACAATTCAAGGCATATCTGTTATTTTGTTTATATTTTAGGTTAACTCCGATCCCTACCCAGTTAGAAACCATTTGTCTTTATGCTCAGTTTTTAAGCCGCACTTTAACTCCTCAGTCTGTACGGAATTATTTATCAGGGGCCAAATTGCTACACCTTTTCGTGGGTGCCGATTACCCATTTACGAAAGATTTCATTCTCTCTTTAACACCTCGGGGTGTTGCGCATAAAGCCTTACATACACCACGACGGGCTCCCCCAGTTACCCCTGCTATTTTACTTCGGATCTCTGCGGTTTTGTTATCAGATACTGATCCCTTATTGTCTACGTTATTTTGTGCCTTTTTGTTTATATTCTTTCTTATGTCACGCTTGGCTAACATTGTGTCGGCTTCGCTTAAGTCTTCTGATCCTCGCCGCAATCTTACACGTGGGGATATTGCCGTGACCGGTTCCGGTCTTCTCGTGACCTTTAAGTGTACAAAAACAATTCAATTTGGCGAACGTTTTCTTCACATTCCCTTACTTCAGATTTCTGGATCTCCGTTGTGTCCAGTTGCGGCTTATCAGCGAATGATTAACTTAGTTCCCGCTCGCCGCTCTAGTCCAGTTTTTCTTATACCAGGCCCTGCAGGCCTCATTCCCCTTACAAAGCGTAGTTTTGTTTCTCATTTTCACAGCTGTCTGAGCTCGGGTGGCATTCCTAATGCTCGTGGTTTCCGCGGGCACTCTTTTTGGTGAGGTGCGGCATCGTGGGCCTTTCGGTGTGGAGTGCCTGGGGAGCTCATTCAGCTGTATGGTGACTGCTCGAGCGATGCTTACAAAGTGTACTTAGAATTTAGTTTAGAATCTAAGCTCGCTCTTGCCAGCCACCTTCGATATGCGCTCCTCCATTTGTAACTTTCTATTTTAGTCGTATTGTTGTGGTTTCCTTTTATTGATGCCCCACACAGTTTGCCTTTTGGTAGGTTAGGTTTCTGCGGGTTGTATACTATGAATAAACTTCTCTCTTGACCAAAAGGCAGGCCGTGTCTTGATTTGTGTTGTAGCGGGGGAATTTGCTCTCTTTGGGTGGCATGTGCAAAGAGATTAATTGCTACCACAGACACACCCACAGCCTAGGATAGATGTCAGTAGATCTGGTGTACGTGTTCATTGTTCGATTGTAGCTTCACTAGCAAGACGTTGATGTTTTCCCACTCACCCTCCCTATTCATTATCGTTGTTGTAGCTGGTGGGTGGCAGAGAGGTTTATTTGTATACTGTGTTCGTTTCTTCGGGTTGTATACTATGAATAAACTTCTCTCTTGGCCAGAAGGCAGGCCGTGACTTGATTTGTATTGTAGCGGGGGAATTACGTTTGGTGGTGTTTTCACAGTTCACACCTGTTTTTCCCACAATGCACGTCGTGTAACATGTTCTTAAATCCTTACAATTTTGGTATTTTCCTTGCATTTTTTTTAATCTCTCTGATCAAAAATATGCCTTTCACCAATAAAATGAATGCATCCTGTCAGGAAGGCAAGTACAGCGAGCTCGGGGCGCACCACAGAGTTCCTAAGTGCAATGATCACTGAGGAGTTTCAGGAGAAGCTACAAAACTTTAGTGGAATGTTGGAGCCACAAAAGCCAATGTTCAAGTTTGCTAATGACCACATTAAGTTCGTAAAGTGCATATTGAGGTTCCTTCGTGAGACAAGAGAAGGCAACTGGAAACTCCATTTAGAATCACTAAAGGCCTTGTTGAAGTATTTCTTCACTCACGATCGCCTTAATTGTGTTCAAATGGTACCGCTCTATCTAACGCAGATGAAGCTGCTTGAATCAAGCGATCCTGATATACACGAGGAATTCATGAAAGGAAACTTCTGTGTGAACAGGAATGGCATCCCTTTTTGCGCCATTGGTCCAGACCATGCAATTGAACATGAGAACAAAACCATGAAAGAGGCCTTAAGGGTTTAACCCAGAAGCCAGCAGCTATGGCAAGATGGTTTCTTATTGCACAGAATTAAGTCGTTTGGCCGCCAAAGCAGAAGTCATGCTTGGTGTGCAACCGCACAGCTTGACACACCGCCATGATTTATCAAATGCTGTGATTAACCGTTACGAGGAGAACGTGAAGCTGAAAGATGTTTTTAAAGCAAATGATCCCTTTGTTATGGAGGAAAGTGAACTCATCAATATCTTCACGAAGGCTGTCATGCCAGTTGCAGTGAAAGAAGCAGTCCTGAAGCGTGATGAAATTGGCCAGGATCTTTTTGACGTTTTGAACATTTGTGAAAGGATCATTGAGCGTCAGCTCAGCGTTTGGGAGTCCAATGAAGAAAGTAAACCTTCAG
>Ga0126336_10000623_pt1 | contig 15371 bp, 13 predicted proteins | sample SidCmetagenome_FD_92530 | JGI IMG/M metagenome (GOLD analysis project Ga0126336, IMG submission 92530) | Coral microbial communities from El Islote,Puerto Morelos, Mexico - Siderastrea C C metagenome | ecosystem: Host-associated > Invertebrates > Cnidaria > Coral | place: El Islote,Puerto...
AGCCAGAAAAAATCTCGACTTGATTAAAGTGAGCGCGCAAGGTGTTCTCATTTTTTTTTTTAGATAATAATAATAATCATCTTTATTGAGGAAACTTTTTCACTTACGTGGTTTTCGAAAAGGACCTCAAAGATTAATACTAAAAACTAAAATATCTACATTGAATAATAAAAATAAGAGAATTAAAAATATGAAATTTATAAAACACTTAAATTAAAAATTAAAAACCTGTCGCTTAAAAATATTTACATAGGCAGAGTCTCGTATTATCTGGCTGAGAGAATTAAAATCATTTACAGCGTGATAGGCAGTTCTTTAATTTGTTTTCCCCAATTCCTTCTAACGCAGGGGAGTCTAAGATTGACTTTATGTCTGGTGTTATAATTATGCTGATGTTGCTTAGACTGCGAGTAGTCTCTAATTTTGGCGATGGCGATTGTGGGGCGGGCAAAATACACACGCGCAAGTGATATGTGTCGACAAATCGTTTCCAAATGATTCCTCTATGATGCGTGTCTGACAAATAGTCTTACGCACCGTCTCTAGATCCAAAATTTCTTAGGTCGAACTCAAACTTTTCCTTCTCGTGGCCTGACAATTTACGTTGGCTTTCTACGCGAATAAAATGTCACAGTGTGCGATGTGAGAGTTGTGAGGGACGCGTAATCCGAGACACTACTTTAAACGCCATCATTACCCAAAACCCATAGCGGGCAAGTGCGATTGTTACGTCATCATTACCCGAGACCACCTTGCGGGCAAACCCTATTGTTACGTCATCATTGAATTGACTTTAGTAACACAGCAACATCTAGACTGCGAGTAGTCTCTAATTTTGGCGATTGTGATTGTGGGGCGGGCAAAATACACACGCGCGCGCGCGCTTTAGATACCATTCAAAGCGTTCAAAAGCGTCTTGAAGAAATTTGCATAGTTGACAGCTGCTTGTAATTTAAACCTTCCGAATGTAATGCAACGCTCAAAATATCTCAAACCGAACGCAAGATTCCCTGCTGGCAGAGGTCCACTGTACCAAGATAATTCAGGCCATCAACATCCCAGGAAAATCTGAGTGACCGGGTTGACGGCGTTTTTAACACAACAAAATGACTATATGAAATTTTGTTCCGGCCAAACTGAATCCGTCCTAATAACGAGGTCACCGTGTCAACGGGTGTCCAATAGGCAAAGTTCTACTGCATTCTGAAGTTGAGCTGAGGTAACGCTAGATTTGTATAGCTACTCTGATTGGTTAAAAGAATTTAAGGTGATTCCATCGAAATAGAAGGAATATTTAAAATTTCTTAAGGACATGGTCCAGTTGCTAATTATGTTTAGAACATTTCAAAAATGCAATAAAAAATAGGGGTCACCGAGCTTGGTTTTCCTGAGAAACCCTAGTAATCCAAAATGAGAGCTATAATTGCTTTAAAAAGTCATTGGTTGTACTGAAATATTGAAGCAGTTCAACAAAGCAGCCATTTCTCTTGCACTGTATACTATTTTAGTTGAACAGGAAATGAGGATATGAAAAAAATAAAGAATTTGCTGTGTGCGTACATACCCTGCTGTACCTAAAGACGTGTTCTTGTCGGCATTTAAATAAAAATATCTCAAAGCAGAATTTTAACTTTTCTTGAAATCGCAACATATTATACTCGACGATGTGACATTTAAATTTAAGTATTAAAAATGGGGGTCACCGAGCTTGTTTAGGACAAAACGACCAGTTATTTCTCAGAACTGCTCAGTTTTCATAAAAAACCTATCAAGTTCCCAAGGTGCACGCGCTCGTGCGCGCTAATCACGCAAAAATGATGCACAATGCATTTGAAGTCAAGTGCAAAGGATACCACTTGTACGAACGTTGATCGAAGCTCGCACTATCTCGATTTTCGGAACCAAAGTTGATTTGAACTGGACTTGTTTCATACATTTACTGTAAACGTACCCTTGATAACTTGAACCCTTGACAACTCGAACGTCTTGTTGTAAACTTGAAGAAAATGCGTTTTCCCTTCAGTCCATTCAGGCCATTTTCTTACTAATTTTACCTTCGAAAACTCGAACCTCATTCGACAACTGTGTTATGAACATAAATTGTGCATTTTAAACATGAGTGTGTTATGTATTATAATTGACTACAACTAGCACTCTGGGAAGCAAGTTTTGAGAGTAACTACTTATTGCATTCGCGAGTAAGCCAAAGAGATGACGAAGGATTAAACAAGTAAAAGTTAATTCTAGTGTTAGAAGTTAAGCTCACGTTTTGAACTAAGGTGACGGGTGACTGCTTTCTCTAATTTCTGCAATTCACTCCTTTGATGCCGCCATCTCCCGATAACTCGATCCTTTTTCGATTTCCCTTGAGGGTTCGAGTTATTGTGAGTCAACTGTATTTTAAAACAGAGAAACAAGTAACAAAAGAAAAATAAATAAATAAATAAATAAAATTAAAACAAACAAAAAAAAACAGCTGCTAATGTTTTCTAGTACTGAAACATTGCGTGTACGTTTACACATTTTACGACTTTATTGTGATAAATTGAACCATATACAGACAGGCAAACGTTTTGTGTACCACAAATTAGCGGCGACCGGAAGAGCCCCCGTATAAGGAGCTAGCTTCTCTTTAGTCTGAACGCAGTCCATTGGTCTGAACGCAAATCAAACTAATGTGTACGATCACTGCGCTTACGACAGCTGAGGGTAGAGAGGTGTCGTTCATTGAATTTTAATCCTGTTTTAATCTCCAGATCTTGATTGTACCGTCATCTGAACACGAAGCTAAGAGGCCTGGTTCTTTAGGGTGCCATTTAACAGCATTCACATCCTGAGCATGCGCCTGTGTACAATAAAGAAACGATTATAGAATAACAATAACAGAGAGTGAAATATTAATTAAATATCAAAATGCAAACCAAGATTGACCCCCTACCAAAATGGGAGATGTTTTACATTTCTATGAATGATTCCATGGTTCTGACACACACTTTGACAGCATCAGTGTTTTGTTCACGGGTGGGTTGGCCCATTTTACGAGCTCATCAAATGTGAAATATGATGCCGGATTGTTGCATCAGTACAGCAAGTCCCGTTCAAGCTTGAATGTTTGTTCAAGATTTCAACGTAACTACTGTACGTTTTTCAGCTGGAAGTAATAGCCAATTATATAACGCTGAGTTAGCCGCGTCTTCTGCAGAAAGGGCTTAGAACAAGTTGCTTTTCTGGTGGCGACCAAGAGAAAAAGTGGGCATTTGAGATTATCCTGAAGAATGAATATTTTAATTTTTGAACTTTAGGAGGAAAATGGGAAGAGCAGCAATTAGGAATAAATTTTGGCAAACCTTGGTTTGAATTGCCACTTGGTGAAAAGTTGGCTGATTTTTGTCGCCTGCAGAGGGATCCTAAAATAAAGAGACATTCGAGAAACACACGCAGTTAAGTGAACCCATCTGTGCTTTGTACAACTACCCTAAAAAACTGTCGTAGTTGCGAGAATAACGAAAAGTGCCCTGTAAATCAATCATTCTTACGTAACATAAGTTCAGTATATGAGTCCGGAATGGAAAGCCTCAGCCACATAAAGGGAAATCGTCAGTCTGGTTAAGAAAATGAACCGTCTGTTCTAAAACAAGATTGTATCGGGCATGCACCACCTAACAGATCATTTTGATGAAATATCCATTTGTAAGCACAATGTGTAGTTGTCAAAGATATTTGGATTTGATCATGATGAATAAATAGAGATTCCTTTGCTTAAGTTACAAGTAGAATTTTGCAATACATGAAGAAAAGAACGCCTTTTGTTTTCGAAGGGACAAAAATGTGGTGTTGGGTAGAAGAAAAAGATAGACATTAGTCCCCACCTTGTAATTTCGGAAACTCAATTTTCGTTTCCTGAACAATATTCTTCCGCTATCTCGAACTCGAAAGGGAACAAAAAAACTGTTCGAAAAGACGGAAGTTCCAGATAACCAATAGTAACATCATGCGCCACATTCGCCAAGGGAAACGAGTCTCCCTTTGAGATAGTGTTGATCAATTGTATTCACCTAGAGACTCCAAACAGATTGAACTACTTTAGAAAGGTATCTGTAAAATGCTAATTAGGGGCCGAGGACAGGTTTGGGGGTCGAGGTTAGGGTCCCCTATCCTAACCCTTAATCCCAACCCCGACCACGACCCCTACCTTGAGTCAAAATTTTACTGGCACTCGTGTTAGGCCTAAAATGCAATCTAATGTCTATAACATTCTAGGCCCTAAAATGAATGGGGGTGGGGGGGGAACGCGACATTATATTAAAAACCTTTTCCTCGTGGGGTGACCCTGAAGACTCCGTTTATTACATACTTTCACGGCATTATTTAATTACCTGTTGAAAAATCCGTATACAGTCATCTCCAGAAGCTGTTGCTATGGCATCCATGACAGGTGACCTGAGGGAAGAGAAAATCTGATTCAGGTCGGCCAAAGGGTGATTAACTAAAAAATCTGCTGAGCTTATCTGCTAAAGATTACAATAAATATTAATTAAAATACTTGATAAACCACCTACCAGTGTACGTCATAGACAGTTCGGTCGTGATAGCCAGATAACACACAAACAGTCTTCCACTTTGGGTCACTTCCATGAGTTATCACGCCTTAGGAAATAATAAACACATCGTTAACGATGAATCAAAAGATAGTTAACAACTGACGTTAGCTACTCCTCCGAAGGATAAGTGCCGCGCGGTCCACAAACATACCCCCAAAGTGTAATATCATACTCGGTTGATGGTAAGCAGAGAAGTGACAGGGTTTGAATGCGCTCTTTATAGCTAATTCTCAATTTAGTTTTGAAGTGATGTAAACCCTAAACACAGCAGAATTCTGTAAAGAGGAGTGCGGATGGTAAAAGTAAGACAAGATAGGAATAGACTGGCAACAAACAGCAATTAAGAGCATTAACAACTGACATTTTTTCACTGGTGCATGAATAAATTAATTGCATTACGTAAAAGAATCGAAGCCTCGTTTGAAGGAGAACAAAAACACTGAGAAACTGTTTTACAGTCCAAGCAATTTAAGCTGGATAGCTTATTCTACGCGGCTTGGGAATTTCTTTTACGAATTCCTAGTTTTGTACACAAAGTGACATAAATACCTTGTTGATTCCCAGGCTCATAACACTGCCATATTCTCAGTGTTTTGTCATCACTGCATGAAACTGAACAAACAGTCAAATTTAGAAGCGTACCTCTTGATATCGGGCAAGCAACCTACACTTAAACGCACAGGCCAAACGAAAATGACAATCTCCGAAACTTGACGAGATTGAATTGTCGCTCTCGTTTGAGGTTCTCCTGGACTCGCAGTTGCGCTCGCGAAGACTGAATCAGTTTAACTCAACATTAGCATCAGCAAGAATTAAAACTTATTTTTACTTCAACGATTCTCAGTCTAGGACATTTGAACCTGGATCACATTAGTGCCAAGGGAGTGCCCTTAAACATCTCTGCTTCATAGATAAATTACAGTGCTCCGCGTCAAGAATCGACTCGCTTTTCACAATGCCATGAACTATGGAATCGTGTGTGTTTTTTTACCATTTGTTCTTGTCTTTCCTTTGTCATTTTTGGAAATGTTTTGCCTACAATGGTTGCAATTTGCAAAGCGTTCCCGTAAGATAAGTGTTGACGTCTCGAAAAACTTTTGTACTAAAGGTAAGCTTGAGGTTAGATTGCTTGCACTGATCTAGCCTACGAACAGGCTCCTTAGTGGGTAAAACAGTGCAAAAAATCGCTCCATGGCGGATTTTTCTTTCGTCCTATTATTCCCAAGCTAGTATTGGTCATCCTTTCTTGCTAAAATGATGCAATACTGCATGCCTATAAAGCAGTACATCTACAATACGAACTGCCCGCAGAAATACTTGAGACACACGCAGGTGCACAATTTGGCTTCCGGCACCTAGTTTCTTTTCCCCCACCCCTCCCATGTTGGTTCGCTATAAGTACCATGTTCAAAACATTGCCTGACAACACTGAAAGGGGGAGGGGGGTACCTGGGGGAATTCGCGGCTTTCCTGTGGGTGAGGCATTATTCACTATGCAAGAATGAGTTTTTGGCCAGAGTGTCTCAACAATTCTGCAGGTATAATTGTAGATATGACGCTAAAATCTGCAGCCCTCGTGAATTAGCTATATGGATCCATCCCGCGAAAAACTGATGCAGTATAACACTAACCGATCCTGTCACCAGTTTTATCAAAACTTATAGCCCACACTGTGGATTCATGGCCCTCCAAAGTATCAAAGCAAGACCTGGAATTAAAAGAAGGTGCACGGTCATCTTCACTGTTATCGTAATCACCACTACCCTCAATAGAAACCCAAACTTCATAGTGGTTGGTACAGGGGCCCTTCCTTCTTAGGCCTAGGAACGGAAAAAAGCGTGGGCTCCTCGGCACTGCCTTCATGTTCGGTTTCTTTGGGTGCGTGGGGTGGAATAACTACAAGCAAATCGCTTTATTATCTAACACAATACTGGGATCATCTATAGCTGGGTATCGACGTGGTAGAAATTGTAGTTGCTGTTACCTTTCTGCTAAACCTAGCTGAAGTTCAAATCGTTGCCATCGTTATCCTGTAATGGAGTCGCAACGCTTGCCATTCAGCCATACAAACGTCTGCAAATTTGCCGTTTTTCAAAAATTTTATCATTTTCGTCATATTTTCTTCATTTACTAAATAAGACAGTCTATTTCAGCTACCGCATTTTTTTTTTCGTGATAAAAAATGATAAAAGCTAACAATTTTGCTCTATGCAGAGTTCCTCGGAATACCAGCCCCGTTGCTGAATGGGACACCCAGCATCAATAAGGCTACTTACTATCGAAGAATGCCGACGCAAAACAAAGACGGGCCCATAACAAGGCGTTAAGTGACCTTTCACCGAAGAAAACATTTATTTAAACCGCTTTTCTGAGGTAACAAAATGCATTTCGAACAGACCCTCCAACGGAACGTTCCTCTGCGTGGTCCCGAAACTGAGTTCTAGTTGACCAGTAATTGCGTTTGTTTAGTACGCATATGAGATAATTCACGCTCTGAGGAAAGTCTAAAGAGTGTTCATAAAAAACCTTACCAGTCATCATCATCTTCTTTGTAAAGTTTGATCGTATCATCATAGCTACAAGATGCTAAAATCTGAAATAAACGTTGTTGCAATAAAAAAAAATTACGTATTATCTTAAAACGTGCTATCATCATCATCATCATCATCATCATCATCATCATCATCATCATCATCATCATGCCGTTGTCATCATCATTATTTTCATACTGCCAAGCAAACTCTGATGACATGTACAAATATTATTAAAGAGAATGAAACCCTTACAACCACGGACTATGTTTTAACCACGAATTCAAGACCAGATGTAAACAAAAATTGTCACAAAGAGTCCAGTACCAGATTAACTCGGGCGTTTGACCGAAGGCCGTTAAATAGGGTTGTACAGATTATAGCGGGAAGGGTAGTTAATTTGTCAAAGTATCTCTAATCGCACTGTACGCGGCTGTGTGTACTCACTTCTTTGTCTGGATGCCATGTAACTCTTTTCACGTCTTGTGAATGACTGTGAAGAACACTTGCACACTCATACTCGTCGTCTTCCTGCACTGTAGGAAACATGAAGGACAAAAAGTCTTAATTGAGAATTTTAATCAATAAACCTATGTTACTTATACGGACAGCTGTTAAGAAGCAAAAACAAGTTACAAAAAATAGCTAGTAGTATGGGCACACATCACTATATTCCCACTGACTAGTTCAACTTTCTTTCATTACACGTGTGCGAACGTAGTCTGCGAATACAGCCGCCTCTCATCGATGCCATCTGCTAGGGGCACTGCGCAAAAACATCGAACAAATGCGCTCGATTTCCCAGATTTTTCAGTGAACCGAGCAGGCTAGTGCGAATGGACAAGTTCTTGGTATTAATATGCTTTTGCTTTTATTATTATTATTATTATTATTATTATTATTATTATTATTATTATTATTAATACCATTTCTATGATGGAGTCTCTTTAACACAAAATATCAGAATCCATTCGTTTTACCTTTCTTATTTCAATTCTGCAATTTCAGTGGCGTTTAAGTAACAACAGAGCGGCTTTTAATTGTGTTGAAAGAAATTCGCGTTTGTTTTCGTTTTGCTTTACTATGCTCTATGATTTATTTAAGAAACTCGCGCCGCTTTATCGACCAGTCAGAAGTGAAAACAAAATTTGGATTTACAGTGACCTCTGTCTAAGCTGGACACCCTCGGGACCAGCTCTAGCTGTCCGCCTTAGAGAGGTGTCCGCCTTATAGAGAGTTTAGTTACAGACAGTTAACTGAATGTCGGGCGGAAGTAGCCTTATGACCACCTTATAGAGGTGTTCGCCTTATGGGGAGTTTAGTTACAGGGAGAATCTAGCCAGTCACTGGTGTCCGCCCTTTTTGGGATGACTGCTTTGAGAGAGTTGTCAACTAGTTTTAAATAAGGCAAATTGGCCACCGCGAAAAAATTCAAAAGCTAACGTATTCTTTGGACTCGCCCTGACGAAGTGCTAACGCTCAAAATGTCAGCTTCGTGGGCGTCGACTTGTTAAACTAAACGTTTGATGACAAAACATGTAACGTTCGATCACGTGTTTTACACACGTCACCAAGGTTAGAACGAAAATGACATACCTTCCCATATCCAGACACTCTTATCTCTTCCACAAGTAGCGATTAGGGATCCTGATGGAGACCACGCCACAGACTTCACTTCATTTTCATGTCCTTCGAGGGTAGCATTACATTCAAACTCTGAAATGTCAGAATAGTCACTTGTTTTAGCTTTCTCAGATTCTTTTTCTCGACAGTTTTTTGAGCAAGCACAACTGGTGATGGCGGTGAAAAAAAAGGGGGGGGGGCTTTAAATCAGATCTTACACTATTAAAGGTCAAGTCTTTGACAGGGAGTGGACATTCTATTCTGCTATTCTACTGATTCTGGCTGCTGACAATTCTAATGGTGTAGTGGTATGAATCCGTTTCCGAAAGCCACTGACCCGGGTTCGACTCTTGTTCCATCGCTCTTGTTTTACTATTACTTAAATTCCAAAATGCAACAAAAAGTGATTTAGAGGTATCCATTACATTTACCTCCACTGTTTTTGTCCCAGACACACACAGTTGCATCGAAGCTGGCAGAAGCGAGGTACATGCCACTCGGAGACCAATCAACTACAACAACAAAGACATACAGCAATCCGTATTACTGTTGAAATAAGACCCAATGTAATTGAACTTTCTCATTTATTAAAACGATAGAAATTAAAGCAGCTCTACCGCCCTCAATAGGTATCTGCCTAAGTAACTAACTGCAACTCGTAACGCGATGATGACGAAATAGAATTGCGAAACAATTTGCTGAATACATGTTACACGATGCAACTTATCTCACGTTGCGAAAAGTAGAAAACTAGTGTACTTTTCCTGAAACTCGCAGAACAATTTTACATTGCGAGACAGGTTGCGCTATTTCGTCCGCAACTTTTCTCGTAACGGTTTTGCGTTGCAAGTTGCAGGAAAGAGTGTCTTTTGTAAGAGCGTCTTTAATGTAAATCTATTTCTTGTAACGAAATATTTTTTCGGTTCATCTACCACAATCCACTCTTCTGTTTACTCACGCATATTTCACAATTACACATGCAAATGTATCCAATTATGATTGCTGTGGTATTTTGTCTACAGAATAAGTATAACAGTCTCCTCAATTCAGATATCTCTGTTCCTGATCTTATAACAAACCATTTAAAAAATCTCTACCACAAGACCTCTCCAAAACGCTTCGAAGCAGCACAGAAAACACTGATTCCATATCACGAGAGTAACACTGTGATACATCCGGCTGTGGTCAGTGGACAGTGAACTCTTGTAATTTACAATATTTTAAGATGTGAAGAAATTTATCACGGAGGCATAAAACGGGTAAAGACCTCAGTCTCAGAGGCTATTTTGAAAGTGTTCCGGTTCTTCTTGGAAAACCGTAAACAATTTCTTTTGACCTCTATCCCTTATGCTCTTAACACTTCATGCTCTTATGAAGGCGCCAAAAATTTACTTCCTTGTGGACGATTGTCAGTTTATATATTTTTTCTTTGATACACTATATGGACTATATGCTATTAATAATAAAAACTCGCTATTAACAAGTTTTGATGAGCAAGTAGAATGAAACCTTCTTATACAACATAATGCTGATTTAAGGGAACCACCATTCAACTGTGAAGTTTGCGGACTTCCTTAAATGAAACTCGTCTCTAATGCAGTCATTCTTGGGCTCGTCACGGATTCCTCCCTCTTGAAAGTCGTCCGTGAGGACGTCTGCGTTGGAGGCTAATGGACATTTTACAAGAAAAGTTTCCCACCACGTAGCTCCCTTCTCAAACTTCCCGCCGTTTTGAAAAACGTTCCTCACAAGGTACTAATCATCTAGTTCTAATTTTTTATTCCTTTCAAGGAAATGCCATGGTCCATTAAATATTTTTCAAGTGGCACCGAATCATCTTTGACGCTTCGTGTTTGTTTCTATTTAGCCGTAGATTAAGCATCAACTTCCACACCAACTGCTACTCCATGTTTGTTCAGCTTTGCCAAACAGACGCAGAGGGCTATCAACCAAGGAATTGACATAATCCACCCAAACACCTGTAGAGCTATAGCCGACTCATAATTGTGGATATCATTGCACAAGTCACTTTAATGTTTAGCTCTCAGTTCAGCGTTCTTGCATTTGTTTCTACGGTACAGACATGGAACTCCAGTTGCTATGGAGATGATCAAAGTAAGGAACATACAACAATATAAACACCCGTCGGCCAGGTCAAGGGAACCAAGTGCTTCAAATCGTGTCTTGTTGAGTGCTGGCGTCGTTAGGTCAACCTAGCGTCCGTTGCAGACGCCGCAGACGCTTTAAGCGCACTCACACTGCCTCCCCAAGGTGTCTCTGGCGCGCGCCTCAATCCTTTCCCATAACTTGACCATCGATGAGAGGTTATCATTCACCTTGGAAGATCATTTATGTTTTTACGGTGTAGCCATGGCTGAAACAACTGTCACTATGGAAACAGATCAGGGTGCATCTGACATCCGTAAGCCACGAGCCAACTAGGGACTAGAATACCCAGTTCACGGGCTTGTAAACGGGCTAGACAGTTATACTTCTTTGTTTTCGTACTTAAAAATGTTCCTGGATGATTTTACAGAAAAACCCTTCATTCCCACACGCAACGTAGTTCCTTTTATAGTGAGTTTTCAGTTCACTTTTTGTCATCTATGCGACAAGATACTGACTCGAGTTAAGATCTTTGAGGTTAATATTCTTTTCCGTAAAACAAAGCATTGTTCCTTCGTTTGTACATCTTGGTGACATTACAAAAATACACCGATCATTGCGCGCAAAATTGACATAGAAAGAAAGAGGACCTCAAGCAAACGCACTGGGAAATGTAGTAGTAATGGAGGGAGATTACAGGCTGCCTTGTTGCCATGGTGATTCCATGATTGCGCATGATAATTTGTCATGGTTAAAATAACTAGTAATAGTTGACACTACAGCCGCCCTCGCTGTTAAGAGTTTTTGTGAACGTATTTATTGATTTTGAAGGTTTCCTTTTTCTTGATTTACTACGAAACACTATTGTGTGGCATTTATTTATTTATTTATTTGTTTATTATTTATTTATTTTTCTGTAGTACAATAGGTTGTTTCTGCAAAAGCAAGCCACGTTTAGATTAGCACTCACTCCAGTGCTAAGAGATTTCACTGACATTACGGAATCGCGCCAATTGAAACGCGTTGATCACCAAGGCAAAGCTCTATTTTTTGTCACTCCTTTGTTTGGGTATTGGTTGGGTGCAAATTAGTCGAACCTATTAATTGAATGAGGGACAAATTAAAAGTCCAATAAGCAGCAAGAGAACTAAGGTGAAGGCCATTGCGCGAATCGCGTGCCTTAGTAAAATTTAAACAGTAATGCGTGGTAAACGATTTGTTCGTCCTATATTGCTGAAATATAACTTTTCTTCTTTCGATAATCTAAGTTCTTTATTAGAAATAACATTGCAGTGGAAATTTCATGGGGAAATTGCACTAAAATGCGGGAGAGCAACTTCCTGCGACATGGAAATAATTTCCGTATACGCAATGAAAACAAAGTACCACGAACGTAACTTTGACACAAAATGCGCTTTCTTGGACGCATATCTTACATTACATGCGAGATTTTTCACAGAGACAAGCCACTACATGAATTAAATTCGAAATCAATCAAGTAAAATCGCAAAAGCGGCTATAATTGTTAATGTACTGAAATTTCATAGTCGCCCAAAACATCTTGCAATGTATTTATCTGAAAAGTTATAACTAATGAGGTCGCGGCTCGACTTGCAAGTATACAAAAACTGAAAAATTCGACCTAGAAATGTCTCAAGAAATGCACTGTTTCCATGAGCTATTTCTGAGGGGAAGTGCTACAGTTGTTGTGTTTCCACGCGACCTAATACAATCTTCTAACGCAATATTTCTCGCGAGTTTTAAAAAACATAACTGATATCTGTAGGGTTTACTGTTGTTGAGATTCACTCGTTCGCTTTGCAACGCATGCTTGTTTGTGGACCGAGTCTTTCAGTCCCCCAAAGTGATTTGTGTCTGACAAATCGTTTCCAATCAATGATTTGTGTATGATGCGCGTCTGACAAATAGTCATACGCCTCTGGATCAAAAATTTCTTAGGTTAAACTCGAACTTTTCCTTCTCGTGGCCAGAGAATTTCCTCGAAATTTCCGTTGGCTTGCTACGGGAATAAAATGAGGAAAACGGAACTAAAAACTTCAGTTTCTCTCTCGCCTTCAAAACAGCTGCTCTGCGGGTTTATATACTGATGCTACGTCATCATTACCCAGTTATTCCGTTCGGGCGTTTAGTGACGAAACGTCATCATTACCCACTTATTCCGTGCGCGCCCTGTTCTGGTAAATCGAGATTTGATCTGGTATATATACCGTATATTTTAACTGCAAGTACTTTACTTCCCTTTACTTTATATACGCGCGAGCTATAAAAATGCCTCCTCGGGATTAAAATCCCTGCGGGGGCAATAATTTATATCATTTCAATTTCTGTGGTGTATTTAGAATATATACTTTTTTCAATTAACTCTGAGTTTAAACCTTTTACAAAGGACCTCTCCAAAACGCTTTCCGGCAACATCCCTTTACACAAGCTAGACTATCATTAGCTCAAATCGCGAGGTGCAGTCCATCAACAGCTATTAAAATAATACTCGGTAAACAGCAAAAATAGTTAAGTCAGTTCATCTGCAATACCTTAAATGCAAGTAATAAAGGCCTACCCAAAATACTGGCAACAATTTCTCACAACTTGTCACGCAACAATGAGGCGTTGCAAGTTAAGACTGTTGCACGTACTTACTGTACCCATCGAGCGCAAAATGTTCATGTTACTGAAAATAGAGATCCCTTTTATTTTTTGAAAATTATGAAAATTTGTTGAGCTTGGAGTTGGCAATACGTGTAACAAACAATCACAACTTGCAAAGTTGGAAGAAAAATGTTGGCCGTATTCCTTGACCTTAAAGACGTGTAGAAATGCACAGGGCTAAAAATGTCACGGAAACACGAAATGCGGAAAGACAAAAGCCTTGGGGCCAATACCAAGTACCGCTTGTCCTTTTTAGAATGTCGTGAATTCTTGAAAGTACTTGAAGCAATGTACGTCATCACTCTGATGTTAAACTTTGCTTACAAGACTCCCACTTGTTCTCTAAATTACCAAGTATTTGATTTTCTATGACAACTATGCTTGCTCCTTCTTCAAGTTAAACATTACTTTTATTCCTGTAAAACTCTACAAAAACACGGTCAACTACAATGAGTTCTTTTCCAAACAAATTATGCAAAGCTCTTATAATACTGATCTGGGGCTGGATTCACGAAGCCCTCCTAAGTTAAGATGTATCCTAAGTATTGTTTCTTACCAATATCCTATTGCTGAAATAACAATAGGTTATTGTCAAAAAACAACACTTAGGATGCATCTTAACTTAGGAGGGCTTTGTGAATCTTACCCCTGATGACTATCTCTCACAGCCTTGTTTTTTCATCTCTCTATGAGTCGGTAGTAGAGTATGTGTCTAGTGGTATGAGCATGAGCGTGAGCGTATTACTCAAAACTAACGTCGATTTGTGGTTTGTTTTTGTTTCTCATGCTTTCGTCACAAACACAAAATTCACTTCTCTGAATTTGAAAACGATTGTCAGTTCGTGAAAACTGTCATGAACACTTCACCATCGAAACGTTATCGATCTCATGCAGTTGCTGCAATGAACCATGTTGCACAGCACAATTGCTATTTATTTTGTTTTTTATAACAAGCATATCCTTCAACAAAAAGCAAGGTACTGTTTCCTTCTCTAGGAAAAAGTACTGGGTATGGTAGTCTATTTTACGTATTAAAAGTCAACGAACAACTGGCGTACGCTACTCAGTTCGTCACATAGAAGACAGAATTCCAGGCTCCACTAACCACATATGCATGGTGTACGATGGTCACCACATCAATTTGCTGGCATGCTAGCATGCTAGTATATACGAATGCAGTAGTCATAACCGCTATCACAGGAAGTATTACAAAAATCCACGCGAATGCTTGTAGAGCCCTTGCTGAATCATCGTTATGGATACCCTTGCAAATATCAGTATGGTTAGCTCTAAGTTCAGCATTTCCACAGTACTTCTTTTCATAAATAATACATACAAATCCAAGACCTTCTGAGACTACACCCAAAAAGGCCAACACCAAGAGAGTGCAATTGTAACAAGCCGCTTCAAACCGCTCCACTGCCCAGCTTTGAAACATTTTCGATAAGAACAAAAATGGAGCTAACACAACAATAATCCATGGTAATGAGCACAACATCCTGAAACATGCCAGAGCCTTTGCCGAATCATCGTTGTGGATATCTTTGCAATAATCAGTATGGTTAGCCCGAAGTTCAGTGGTCACACAGCGCAATCCATAAAAGATACTAGTAGCTGATTTCGCAAAAACAGTTACAATCCTACTCAGATACAGGTTTCCCTGCGAAAATCCTAGCGAGCGACGGTATTGCCAGTTCTAATGCAGCAAAGTGGTGACTTCGAAACACCTTTCAGCACTTTATCTGTGGCCATTTTCCATGGTAGTGTGACGTAAGAGACTTTTGTGCGTTATCCAATCATCGGCGTTACCAAAGTGGTTACGAAGTTTGCTAACAGCTTTACG
>Ga0126336_10000624_pt1 | contig 15366 bp, 15 predicted proteins | sample SidCmetagenome_FD_92530 | JGI IMG/M metagenome (GOLD analysis project Ga0126336, IMG submission 92530) | Coral microbial communities from El Islote,Puerto Morelos, Mexico - Siderastrea C C metagenome | ecosystem: Host-associated > Invertebrates > Cnidaria > Coral | place: El Islote,Puerto...
GGTTGATGAGCAGAAGGAGTGCGACGAGGTGTGTTTTTTTTTTTTGAAGGATGGTTGAGGTTGCTAAGCAGCTACAAAAGTGGTCTGCCTTCTTACAAAAGTTTGTGAGCTGCAGCAACAAGATCGGTTTGGAGACAGTGATCTTTCTAGATGTGTTTGGGAGACAACGTTGAGTGGTCTTTTCAATTCAAGCTGGCTCCAATATCTGTAAGTGGTTTCTTGCAAATCTTGGAGCGAGTGCAAGTTGAAACGTTGCCTGGCAGAGGACATTGTTTATATTAGCCTAGGAGCTGTCTCTCTCCCAGTTTGTGTTTAGATGGAGCAGTGCGTGAAGGAAACTGTCATCCGTTTGTCATCCTTTTGGCAACTGTCTGGGAAAAAGCTGCTCACAGTGCATGGGGCTGTGCACCATGCGTCGCGAGGTGTTTTCCCAGATAGTTGCCAAAGGTTTTGGTGGCATGGTGTGAATTCTTTTCTGTTTGCAGTCATTGGCTTGTTCCAAAGATTTTGTAGCATATACTTTGATTTTTTTTTTGGGACAAAAGGATGCACGTTGCGGGCATGGAAAAAGTGTTGGAGCATTATGCATTTTGGGGCTTCTTTTGATAGCCGTGCGGCTGACTGGTTTTGCATGCTTTTGTTGTGCCAATCACTGGTGGGAAGGCATGTTGACCCTCTTCAGCGTGAATGAATCCATGTAAATTTTCTTACATCATGGGTGGAACGCTTTAGATGTTTTTGTGCTGAATTTGTAGCACGGCAGTGTTCGTTTGATCTGCGTTACAGCAAAAAGTCCACACATGAATCTTTGACCATCAGATCTCGTGATTTCCCCAGAGCTGTTGTGTTTTGAAATTTTCAATTTTACCGATCAAGGCAAAGATCCTAAGTGATCTGGTGACATCTTGTGAACGCGAAATCTATCCCAGTGATTTCATCCGCCATCTTCCTTGGCAAGCATGAGTGATGTGGCGGATGTGCAACTTTCCATTGACGTTTTGTTGAAGCGCTATGGCTGCATCAGGAACTTGTTGCGAATTTGTAAAAGTTGCATTGTGTTACATGACGTGGTTTCGGAGACGGCCAAAGACACATTATTGGTTGGACGGCAAGTGGAGTTGGAGGTATTATGTGCCAGCATTGCCCCTCTGAGTTCACTCCATCACGACTGCATTTGGGAGTTGAAAGGAATAATTTCGCAATTGAGACAGCATGGATACAAGGAACATTTGGAAGAACAATAAATAAAACACACAGTGTATCCTTGCTTCGGCCACAAGAGCCGCAATGTGCGCGACGACAAAGCCGGTCATACGAAGAAAAAAGAAAGTGGTGCTTATTCTGCATGCCAGATTCAGACATCATGACGGTTTAAAGCATATATTTTTTTGTCTTAGTTTTGTTGTTCAGGTGTAGTGCAGCAGTTTGTTGAGAACGTTGATGTTCATGAATGTTGACTTTATGCCATGATGGATCGAAGTGACCTGTATTCCTTGATTTTGGCATCGAGTGAATATTTTTTGGTCACCAGGGAGTTGCCATTTTTCGCTTTGTTTTTATGGATCCTGCCTCTTCTCATGGAGACGTTTACGAAGAGTGGTCGACTCAGGCCCTGTTTGCCCTGTTGTGTGTGATTTGCCGAATCTTGGAGGGTAGACAGCCTCTTGCTGGGGTACCTCGTGGAGATCCTCCCGACCTGGAGGGGAGCTCATGGCATGCGGGATCCAGTTCATCTTGGGGTGTGATTAGTGGACCTCCATGTGCTTCGTTTTCAGGAGCATCTGGATTGGCAGCTCAAAGAGCGGCATCGGCCACTGCAGCTGCCGCCCCAAGTGGCGACTATCTTGGTGGTGGTCCGAGCAGTGCCAGCAGCGGAGGCAGCGCTGCCGGTCTGAGGGTTCCTTTTGATTGTGGCTATAGGTGCCATTATTGTGAATTGCCTTGCTCAAGGAACAAGGAGAGGCACGCGCACCACCGATGTTTTCGTCACAGGCGCTGGTGATGAAAATTCACTTGGCCCATGTTGGATCGTTGGACCGGGCTGAATGGCATCAAAGCAAGTAAGTGGGTTTTACTGACGCATTGCTGGAAGGAGACGTCTCAGACGTCTTCATGCAGTGAGTCTGGAATTGCTGTCCGTTTCTTGACGGGCGAAAGCGGTGATGTGACGCCGGGGCGAGAGAGGAAAAAAAAAGAGTGAGTAGAGAAATGCGGAAGACTGTTTTTCAGACTGGTATGATTTTTTGCTGGCAATTTTTAGACAGCACGCGAGGTATTCTGAGTGCTCCGGCTACCTGGAGATGGAAGCAGAGCATCATGGTATCTTGCGCCTGATGTGTGTGATGGGTTGTGCATTTTCAATGATGTCAGTGTATGACGACCTTGGGATGACAGCTGTTTTGAGAAAGCGATTGTTTGTGACTTGATCGTTGGATTTGCTTTTCTGCAGTTTTTTAGACGAGCCAGTTGAGAAGTCGCAGCACGCATGTCCGCAACGGGTGTAAAGATCGTCATGGATCAGTTTGGATTTGACCTTGTTACAACTACATTTTATGTGCAGTCTTCGGAATAGCACGAGTTGTGAAAAGTTTGGCTAGTCTCATTTTTTGATTGTGCAGCTTCTTCTGTTCCAGCGGTCTGGATCTCAGATTGTGTATAAGTTTGATGCAATCTTTGTGCGGGCGTCGGAAGATGAATTATTTAATGATTTTGCTTGGATGTTTTGGCTCGTGTTTCCGGAAAGGAAGAACCCCAGAGAGAATCTACACAGTGTTCAGAAAATTTTAAGGTTGAGCGGTTTAATGATTTTTAATTTTTTGTTGGTGCGTGGCAGTCATCTGGTGTCGCATGAATCAGTGCAGGATAATCAACAATTGCTGCTTAAGTGTTTTGTGATTGCGATGTCTCATCGGAATGGCAGAGGTGGCGAAGATTGCATATCTGTTCCGATGGAGGTTGCAGGGTGTTTCATACGGTCTCTGTACAGTGGCATGTCCACTAGGTGGAGGGATGATATCAGATCGCGCCTTGATGCCATGGATGTAGAAGACCAGTTCCTTTTAGGCACGGCATACCGAATCGGGGGACCAGAGGAGTTTCCTTTCATGGTCTTGAACGAGGGGCGGAGCAGAGAAGTATCCGCTTTGGAAAGGCGTGAAAGCAGGGTCTCCAGGCCTGGATCTGATTTCACTGCTCGTGCCGATGTTGGCGTGAGGTTGATAGAGCAAATGTACAGAAGTATGTCTGTGGCACAGAGAGCAGATGTGAAGCTGATAGTTCGTGAAGTGGATGCGCAGGAACCTGCACGTGATGCATTTAGTTTGGAGTCTCGGCCGACTGTTGTGGACTTGCCAAATATAGATCGGCGCGGGTGCGGAAGGCAGTGTGTGCGGTGCCACATTCCGAGTTGTATCTTTGAGCATGGTCACCATGTGGTATCCCCTGCATACTGTTATTGTCAGGGTTGCTTTGATCACGTCTCGAGGCATCGTTAGTGAGATAATGCTGTCAGAAAGTGTGAGGGGCGGCCGGGAAATGTGAGCGGTAAGGCTAGAAGTGTTTGACTTTTTGTTTTTGGATTGTGATTTGGCTCTGAAATTTTGCACCAAGGCGGCATGGCGAGAAAGCAGGCCGTCTGCAAGGCACAGCACAGTATGCGATGATTCAATTTATTGCATTTTGGCTTTATTGTTTGATTATTTTTTATATATAATGTATATGTATAGTTGGATTCTTGCATTATGTTTTGGCTCGGCAAGCTGTGGATTCGGGCTATTTTGAGCAGATGCATAGAGCCATGGTTGAGAGTGCATGTAAGAGACGTAAATTGTCCCCCGATCTGGCTGTCTTCTTGGAAGACGGTGTTTTGGAAGTTCACAATGTTGTTATTCAGTGTGCCTCAAGCGCATTAGCTGAGATGGTGGATCAGGAAGAGCTTACAGTGAATCGATACAGCATGCAAGCTGACGCCGTTGAACATTCGCTGAAGTTGCCGGGAAAGACCAAGAGTGAGTTTCTCACCTTTTACAAGTCCTTGATGATTCATACCCAAGAGGATATGTCTCTAAAAAACTGTCCTCTGTTAGCACGATGGGCTCACGAATTTGGTGTGGAAAATCTCAGGAGGCGTTGCGATGCGTTCATGATGACGTTGCCAGTGGACACCTTTGGACTGCAACATGCTTTGGAGTCTCGTTTGGAGAACAGGACAAGGCAGTGTCTCGAGCACATGATGGTCAACCTGGAGCAATACATAAATGACATGAGGATTCTGATAGATTATCCAGAGGTTTTGAAAGAACACTGGCCTTGTATTTGCGAAAAGGCCGGTTTGTCGTTCGCGTTGGCATTGCCATCTCCCCCACATCTGGAGATGACATGGTGCTTTGTCGCCGCTGCTGTTCGTGCGACGGCAAGGGCAGAGCGGCTGGAGAAATTATTAGGAAGCTATGTGCTCTGAGTGAAAGAATTTTTTTCATGTGTGAATAAAATGTTCTCAATCTGGTTGCCTTTGCACTGGTGCGGTTGTCTGAATGCAGCAGGACTGTGCGTGTTCTAATATCCGACTGTCAGCTTGTGAAGCAGCTGCGTGTGAAAAAAAGCATGTTTTTTGTTGGTTGACATGAGAGCAGTACACAAGGTGATTCATATGGATCTGTTTGCTGGGAGCATTTTTTGAAGAATCGGAGTTAAAGTCTTTCGGGCAGTTTGGTAGGAGCAGAGTGTGAAGGAGCTAGTTTATTCGGACTGTAGAAAGGTGGAACGTATGCATGTGATTTCGTCGAGTTGCAGGCTGGCTCCAGAGACCTGCGTGATGCAGTGAAGCTCCCAAAGGTCGGCAGAGTTGTGGTAACAGGCGGGAAGGTGAAGGTTGAAGGATTCAAGCGAATTTGCCTTCCATGCTGCGCGCCACTGCAGATGAAATTGGTGCCCCAGTGCATGTTGTGCATGTTGTTCTGTGAGATCAAAAATTCCTTTGATGGAAGGCATCAGTTTCCGAGTTTTGACAGGTACCTCCTCGCGAGAGCAAGAAGACTCGTGCGGCGAAGACCAAGAAGTTGGTTCGCAAGGCAGTGTTCATGAAGTCTTATGGCAGCGTACGCCGCAAGCTGAGATCGCGGCATGGAAGTAAGGTGTTTTTTTTTGGCTGAGACGAATGATTTTGTTGAGCCGAGGCTGTTTCGGAGCGACTACTATTGCCAATTTCAAGTACTTGAGCCAACGTGGGAAGCAGGAATGCGTATTGGAAATGAACAAGTGATGTGCGCTTATCAGACTGTGGTTTGAGGGCCGTTCTGTTGGGGCATTGCAGGATTTTGCAACGCAGATCGCTTGGTGGAGTTCTTACCGGCAAGACTGCAAGTTGCATGGAGTGAAGGTTGGTGGGAATCGTTACGTGCCACCCTGTCTTGCAGAGCACATTGCAGGACAGTGGTCGACTTGCACTTTTTCTTGTTTGTGTGTTTCTTGAGATGAATTTTTTTCTTGTGCAGGATTGCCAAAAGGTTGGACGTCGCCGCGAGTCGGCAGCGTAGATCCCAGCCACTTCAGGTCTTTGTTTCCGGACCTGTCTAAGGCGCATTGGAATGAACTTGGGTGTCTTTCTTGTGTTGCATAAACTCTTTGTCTCCTCCGAGCAGCATCAGACAGAATTTTTGTTTGCAGGAGCCGTGCCACACGGCCATATCACTCTTCAGCGGAGTGGGAGGGCTCGAATTAGGTCTTCGCGAGTCTGGGTCTCATGAATTGGCGTGTTGATATATGTTGTGAATCTGAGTGTGAAAGATTTTAGCTGAGGTTTTGCAAGACCTCGTGTTTCGTGCTTGGCTCAGTGTTAGTGTATATTCATCCGGCAGCTGCCTTTGGAGCGCTATGTCAGTTTCGTTTCTAGGTGGAGGCGGACAGCTTTGCCGCCAGTGTCATCGCTGCGCGGCAAGCCGATGGTCTGCTTTGTCAGTCTCCCGTGTACACCGATGTGCGAGATTTCAAGCCCAAGAAGTGCGCTCCAGCCGTGCAACAATCGGATGGAATCCTTGCTGGATTTCCTTGTCAGGTCGGCAGGGGCCCAGTTTGGATGCTCGAAATTGTGGTTGTTGGATGACCTCTGAGTTTTTGTGCAGGAATCGTACATGCTTGATTTGTGTTTTGGTTCTTTTGGCAGGGAGTATGTCGTGCTGGCAAAGGCTTGGCTCTAGCTGACCCTAGGACAGGGTTGGTACGAGAAATCTTCAGAGTGATCGATGAAATGGACACCATCGACTGCAGTCGTCTGTGCTTCGGATGAACATGTAGTTGATTAGAACGCTTTTGTGCTTTGGATCGGACTTGATTTTTGGGTCGCAAAGGGAAGCGATGCATGTCGTGTTGTCCCATTGAGGAAGTTTTGCTTGTTAGAAAATGTGGCCAACCTTGTCTGCAAAAAGATGCTCCCACTGATGCGTTTCATCATTGAGGCTTGAGTTGCGTTGGTTGGGGAAGGGTGGTAGTGTGTAACCTGGATTGTGGGGATTGCCACCTCGCGACAGGAATTCACGGCTCGGGGATTCACTCTGAAGTGGATCAACGTTACTGGTCACCAAGTGGGCACTCACGTGCGCATCTCATTTCTTTGTTTGGAAGTCGTGTTAGCGCGTTGACTTGTTCCAGAAGCCTTACCAAAGGTGGAACGCGAACGTGTGTTTGTGTTCGCTACACGCAATGGCTTCCATTTCGAAGTCCTGAACTCAGGAAGAAGCCTTTTGTTTGTTTGTTTTTGCAAAGTGAAAAATGTTGTTATGCGGCCAGTTGTTTTGTGTGTGAGAGCGAGGCTGTGAACATTATGTCTGCAGAGCATATGATGTGTAATGCAAAAATGCCATGGGACCCTTACGGCAAGCTCCCCTTTTACAAGTGGCTGAGTCCTTTCAGAGTGGAGGAGGATGAATCGAGGCTGCATTGTCTTGGGAATATCGTGATTCCACGGTGTGCGGCATTGGCCATGCACCAATTGGAGCACGAAGCACGGAGTTCGCTTGCATTTACAGAGTGAGGGTCCATCCTTGGTACCTGGAGTACTTTTCACAGGAGTCAGCGGAGAATCTATGAGAATCTCATCTTTCCAAGCATGAGAAGTCTGTTGTGGAGCACGGAGAGCAGAAATTAGAGTGCATAGGAATAGTGTTTTTTGCATTGCAATTAATTCTTCTACCAGCGGAGCGTCGAGCCTTCGTAGGACGAAGAAGAATCCAAATTTGAACGTTCCCTGCAGAAGAAGATGTTTGCGCACGAGCTGAAGTGAAAATAAATAGACGCATGCTGATGTGGATCTGGATGTGAGACAATTGTGCGTGTTTCGTTCATGTTGTGATCTTTCTGCAGCATTCAGGAGTGAGCTGTTGGAAGGGGTTTTAGCATGGAGAGGTTTCAGAAGCGTATTAAGCAAGCTATGGCAGTTTGTTCTTAGATAAGAGTCATGGAATGCAATGCTTAGTGGAACACCAGCTCGCTTGTGTTTTCTGCATATTACGTGAATGGTAATCCATGGCGGCCAAGAAACGTCCAGCCGAAGAGCAAGTCCCCGAGATTGATGAGGTGGGAAGTAGATTTCGTAGTAGCCAGATGATTTTTTTTTTTATGTGGTAGACTTGGTGCAAAATGGACACGGAAGTGAAAGCGGTTGTGACGGAGTTGTGTAATTATATAAGTGTTTTGAATTCATGGAAGCAACATTGGGAAAGGAGGAGAAGAAGAGGTTGAAGAGGGAGCGTACCAAACAGTATGAGTCGAGGAGGTCGGGAACCAGGTGTACAGTGACTAAGACCTTTTTGGGCAAACAGCAAGAAAGCATCGTCTTGCTTCAATTGCACGTTGAGCGCCTCAGCATGACAGCAGAGGATGTAATGAAACAGAGTGGACAGCGAGAAAGGATGGACGTGCTTGAAAAGCATGTAGAGCGCCTCAGTATGAAAGCAGAAGATGTGGATATAATGAAAGATTCCGAATTTGTACACCAGGCAGAGCTTCCAGCGGAAAAGTTGGAGCAGATGCGCATGCATCGAGAAGAAATTTGGACTCGCCTTGTCATGTATAGATTTGCTTGGAAGAAGCAGCGTCGCTTGCTAAATTTGCATAATGGAGTGGTGTGATCTCTTCTTAGCATGTTATTTCCAAAGAGGATTAAAAAGGAGATCAGTCCAACTTTGGCAGATGTGTGCAAAGTGTCGCGACGGTTGGCATCACCCTGTGCCTTTGCGGGTTGATTATCTTCTTGTCTTTCGTTTTGCTGCTGCATTTGGGTGTGGATGTAGCATGTACAGAAGTGAAGCTTGTTGGTGGCAAAAGATATTTTCCTGCGTCTGCATCGGCTTCTGCTTTGTGTGTTTGTGCCCAGAATGATGAGTTTGGATCCAGAATATAAGGCGGATTGATCTAATTTTAGGCTCCGGATTCCAAATCGTTGTGCATTCGCATTCTGGAGCATCCGGAATCCGAATGAGCCATTGTGGAGAATCTTATGCGGAGTCTCTAACAAATACGCTGAAAGCCATAACATATAGAGAAGAAAAGACAGAAGCGGTGTCTGAACATAGAAGATCCGAAAAGATTTGATTTGAACCTCTGACGTTTGATCGGCATTGGGTTGTGATGTGTGTTCTGAGTGGATTCTTGTTTGTGGGCAGGCAGTGAAAAAAAAACAAGGGTTTCTTGAAAGCTATCCAGGATTGGACCTGTAGTCGTTTCAGGAGGGCTGTGAACTGTTTTTGTTTCTAGAGGGGTAGCTAGGTCAGCAGTGATTGTTGAAGCAGAGTAGAGGTATGTTGAAGCACGTTCCAGCTTTCTCTTTGGCCAGTGCGAGAGTCAGGGAGCCCAGGGTACAGCTGCATTCTTTCTCTTTTCCGAAAGCGGGCAGTAGAAAGCGAACCGTGATATAAATATGCATTCAGTATTCAGATTTGTTTATGACTTATCTGTTTTTAGCCAGCGTGTGTGACTCGACATCACACGTTGGTCTTCCACATTTAGCACAGTGGTGGAATTTTTTAAGAATTTTGTCTGAGATGAAGACGTGAAGATGTATTTTTTTTTTTGGAGGATGGGGAAGGAAACGATGAGTTGCATGCCGTGTCTTATTTTATTTCACTGGTGCGTGCTATGGCAGTATCTTCCATGAAAGAACTGTGGTCCAACGTATTTATTTCAGAGGAGGCTGTATTTTATTCTTCATGCTCGTAGCAAGATATCCTTGTCATGCGCATGCCATTCAAGATCGTGGAATGCATCGCATGCCTCGGGCCTGAGCTCACGCACGATGCAAACTTCTTGTCACAAACAGCAGAAGGCTTTGGAGTGATATTTGCTGGGCAGGATGAGGGTATGGGCATTTTTACTTCATTATGGAGGATGTCTTCAAGGCTGAAATAGCTGTATTGTGAGCGGCCAGGATCTCTGGAGGATCCCAGTTCCTGGTGACAGAGATGCACGAAAGAGACATCTTTGGAGAAGACTCAGGTGCAGATGAAGAAGCGCTCTGGAGGATCCCAGATCCTGGTGACAGAGGTGCAGGAAAGAGATATCCTTGGAGAAGACACAGGTGCAGATGAGGAAGCGCTTGCGGATGATGAAGAATATTCAAAATTGTTTGTGTGTTCTTGCCTTTGTGTAGCTGATAAGATTCCTTGAAGGATGTTTCAGAGAGTAGTCATGAAGAAATACGGCTGGGAGCAAATTTCTCTGGGTCTTTTCCTCATGCACGGATTTGAGTGCTCCAAAGCCTTCATTCAAGTTTCTCAGTTTTAGATTTCATTCCATTTGGCCCTAATGAGAAGCATTGATGTGATCTACATTGATACCTTCAGAGAAGATTTGAATAAAGGCCCGTGAAAGTCATCGACTGTGAAGCCTTCTTCAAGGAACCGTATCAGCAGTTTGTTGTGAAGGAAATGTGTTTGAGTTTCATTGTGCTAGAACGGGTTCTTCTAAGGGGTTTTGGCTAATGGCCATTACTTGGGTGAGATACAGTTGAAAGAGATACTGCCATTCATCAGTCTTTTGTCCCGTGCACTATGAATGCAACTGCGGTTTTACATCCATTTAGTTCCGCCTTAGTCCCAGCTGCATTGCGGAAGGTGTGAGTCACATCAAGTCTCCACATGGTTCTAGCGGTCCCCCAAACGGTTGAACCTCTGAAATATTTATATATTTTTTTTTATGAGAGTGCACAGGGGAGGGAACTTCTTTTTAGAATTACTTGTTGGCCTTCCGGGAAGCATTGTGCTCTCACGTGGAATTGGCGTGCCCAGCATATGCGTCGAGTGGAAACTCGTCAAAGCAGTACAATGTATTTTCTATGCAAATACTCCAGGATCCCTTTTCGTGCATTTGATTCTTCCAGCATGTTTGCTTGCATCAAACTATGAATGCATTCTCGATGGGGGTGGAACAGGCTGGACTATTTCGGGTTCCACATGGGTACATTTCCGGGACCGGTGTTTGGAGTACCAGCACAGCAAGCATTGGAGCAGAGGAATTTTTTTTTTCTTCTACGCATCGTGGAGCTTGATCTTTTCTTGTGGCCGGGGGCTTCGCCCACTTGATGCAACGTTCCTTGCACTTGGGCAATGACTGTGAACTTATTGTTGCAGCGTCTATTTGGATTCCGTTGTGGATTTTTTTTTCTTAAGAAATAACGCAGATTTGACGGAAGTATGAATCTGAAATGTATTTGTTGTTAGAATGTTGTATGATAACGCAGACCCTGAAAGTATTTTTGTGTAGTGTCCAAGATGTTTGTGTTAAGTGAATGTTTTGAATTGTTTCAGAGAAGCAATACTGTTTAGTTTTGACGGAAGTATGAGTCTGAGACCTGCGGAACCTATCAGACGAGCAGACTAGCATCTGTTTTAAATTTCGATGTTGTAGACGAGGAAGAGATCGAAGATAGTTTGAGTGTTTGTGTTCTTGTGTAGCTGATAAGATTCCTTGAAGGATGTTTCAGAGAGTATGCTTCAGTTGATATGTCATTTATGAAGATGAAATGACTTACGGCTTGGCGCATATTATGCTGTAAAGTGCTGTATATTAGAGTGCTGCAAAGCAATTATTGAAGTTAATCATTTTTAGATTTAATTCCATTCGGCAAAGCAATGTTTCCAAGCAGTAAATAAGGGATGCTAAGCAGTATATACGCGCACTTTTTTGGGTTTGCATTCAGATCAGATGCATGGCAACTATTGAGTGGATTATTTGTTTTCTTGTGGACACTATGAGCAACGTTGCAAGGGAGAAACTAGCCAGTATCCTGATCGATATTAAGCTGGAAAACCGCAACGAACATATTAGGCAGAAATGACCAATTATTGGATGTGGAGGTGGTTGCCAACAAGAATGTGGTCAGTCGTATAGCCCTTGGCGGCAGATGGAGCCAAGATGAAGGCCACAGTGCTCTTCCGGGCTACACGTGACGGTTTTGCCTCAGCCAACTTTAACCAGAAATGTACACTTGTTCAGAGAAGTTTTCTTTAATTGTAAAATCCTGATATAGAAAACAAAGTTAATGTACGTAATGAGGACTGCATCAGATTAAGTTCAAGTGCACTTCGTAGGTTTAGAATGATTTAGAGGGAGAGGCGAGAATTTTAAGCTGTTTATACGGTATCTTTAAGCAGTATATACGTGAAACTATTTGTTTTTTGCATTCTGAGAAGATGCATGGCAATGGCATGCAACGGCGGTTTTGTGGTATTCTCTGGAAGCTGGAAGCTTTTATACGAACAGACGACTGCATACACTATTGATATATTTGGAAATTATTCGTCGTATGTATGCCACAGAGACAGGATGAGCTCAGAAAGGTGCTTCTGGTGGTTGCATATGCGCTCTCCATGCTAGAATCTCTAGTTGGCCTTTCTCTTCCAACTTGGGCAGGATCTCCAGAGAGCTTTCTGGAGCAGCATATAACGACAGACACACATGGTCAGGAAGACAGTGAAGCCAGGGCAGCTCGGCTTCATCGTATCGCGCTTGATCACAGGCCTCACGCGTAAGTATTGGAGCAGAGACCAGTGTTTTTGCGTTTTTTGGAGATAAGATTCCTTGAAGGAGGGAGCAGAGGGTTTTGGATTGCTTGATCTGTGATTCATGAATATTCAATGACATATTGTATTTGCACCTCAAGAAATATGGCTCAGAGTTTTTTGGATGTATCTGGTTTGAAGCTCAGTGCATTGTAAGGCTTATGAAGGCTTGGTGAGTGTCCTCCAAGTTTCTCATTTGTAAGGTTAATGCGAGTCATCCCGAATTAGAAAGCTCAATTTGATCTTCATCCATAACTCCAGAGACATTTTTTTTAATAAACGCTACACAAGCCTTCCACTCTGAAGCTTTCTTCAAGGAATCGTATCAGCATTTGGGTGTGAAAGAAATCTGTTTACGTTTTATTTTGTTTAGTGTGTCGGTATCGGGTTTGAAGCACTTATCGCATACATTCGGATTCCAGACCGAGCGAGAGCAGTTTTATTTGATCCGATAGCAGTTGCGTTCGATGCTTCTCTGCGCATCGTGGACATTCCTTGCAGTGGTTTCAGCAGTTCTTATTGAGCATGGGAATTATTGAGGAGCATGTCAGTTGGTTTGTTTTGGATTCAGCAGAAGGGAAAGGTCGCTCTGATGCCTTTCAATGACAAACGATCCAAGCAATGGATCTATGAAAAGCAATGGATCTATGAACACCGGAATGTGCTTCCGGTTGCAGAGCTCCAACTTTTTCATGACAGCTCTGTGTATATGCACTTCTGGCATGGTCATGTTGCAACCAAGAGGGGCATGTTGCTGGTGTGTTCTATTTTGCAGCCGATGTTACAGAGCTCCATCCCTGTTGTTGTCTTGTAAACGTTTGTTTTTGGACCTAATCTGGTTGATTTTCTTTCCGTCAGGAATATTAGAGAATGCATTGATTTGATAAATGAGTCCGGAAATCTCATAGAGTGAGGCGGAAGAAAGGTTTTTTTTTTTGACGCACTTATTCTGATATAGAAAACCAAGTTAATGTCTGTAATGAGGACTCCATGAGATTAAGTACAACGGCAGTTCGTAGGTTTAGAGGGAGAGGCGAGAATTTTAAGCTGTTTATACAGTATCTTTAAGCAGTATATACGTGAATTTTAAGCAGTATATACGTGAGAAGATGCATGGCAATGGCACGCAACGGCAGTTTTGCGGTATTCGTTGGAAGCTGGAAGCTTTTATACGAAGAGACGACTGCAGACACTATTGATATCTTGGACAGTATTCACCGTATGTGTGTCACAGAGACAGCAGGAGGTCAGAAAGGTGCAACGGCTACGGAGAGGGCAATGTATCGTGGGGTGAATACAGCATCCAGAGTACAGCCAAGATTTGTCACTACGGTCGAGTCTCTTTGAGTACAAAAGTCAGTGCAGAAGATCTCGAGAGAGAGTTGTTGGCAGATTTTGAGAATTTTTTCAGACTCCTGAGTTTTGACCATTTCCGTGGTTAGACCTTATTCATTTCATATAGACGCGCCACGCAGAAACGTTGATGATCATTTCCGAGCCTGTGGTCTGATGCCTTATAAAGGGATTATGAGCAACCATCATCCCCTAATGAGGTCGGCTATTAAGGCCTTATGTCTTGGTGTCTTTGAGAAACTGTTAGCGGTCACAGAGTCTTACGACTTGACTATTGACGCAACATATTGGCCATTCAGACTCTTGGGTTTTGCCGGGTTACGTGTTCGAAGGGATGCAGTAGCATTATGTGTCAAGCTTGTTATATTTTGTGTTTTTGCTCTAGTTCAATTTAAGTGTTTTTAGGTGAATATTTTGTCAAACATATTCTGTGAGCACGAGGGTCAGCATCTAGGTGTTGTATTTAGCTGGCCCTGGGCATCCCTGACAGCCCAGGTCAAGTCATTCGGAGAAGGAATGTCTGCTACTCAAGGTTGTTCCGGAGGGTTTTGCTTTTTGATTGTGCATGTGGAATTTGCTTTGACTGATTTGGTTGTTCACCATTTGCCTTGATATCCCGAGGTACATGTATATTGTTTATTGCTCTGTTTTGAATTTATGCGAGGTGCCTAAAGCAGGCTGGAGAGCATTTGCCCGTGTCTCAACGCAGTGTGAGATGTGAATTTCCTGGTGTCAGCATGGCATGTTTTAGTTTACATGGCACGTAGCTCCGCAACATTTAGTATTAAGTGGCATGGAGATGGCTTGTGTGGGAAAGCTGAGTTGGATGTTTAGATACACCGGTGAACATTGAACAGGCAGCGTAAGCGTTATTTTTGTATGAGCGAATGCATGATGAATTCAAATTATGATCTGTATATTATTCTAGTTTGCCTCGGGAGCATGGCGTGGGTGCTCGAAGCTACGTTGAATTTGCCGAAGTTCAATGTTTCTGATAGGCAGATGTGCAAAGACCAGGTGGAAGCATTCCTGAAAGAAAAGAAGTTGTCCATGTTAGTCAAATCTGGGCGACCTGGAGATGGAGACTGCACGATGTTTTTTTGTTATTGCACCACGCACGAGGATTGCAAGTTCCGTTACAAGCATGTCTTTGTATCTAGTGGAAAAGGTTGCGGAAATGTCAATCACACGGTCCTGTCGAAGCATTTTCATTCAGATCGCCCTCGGATAGTGCGTGGGGCAACCGTGTTGCAACGAAAGGCCGCCCAGAATATGACCGAACATGTGACTCCGATGCGTGTCATCGCAGATTTATTGCAGAAGGGAGAAGCTCATGACAAGATTCCAGGCTACAAGAATTTGCAGACTGCTCGCAGGAGAAATCTGCGCGGCACACGGAGTGAAGTCTGTGTCGGTGGTGATTGCAGCCTCGGGTCATGGCTGGAGCACTTGAAGAAGGCAGCAAAAGGGAAGTGGAATGTGATCTTTCATGACTCTGGTCTCTGTGTCCTGATTCATCCCAAGTTTGGAGAAGACATTTGAATGCATTGGGTCCAAATTGTTTTGGGATGGTGATGTCTTGTGGCCATAGATTTTGACAGATGTTGGACTTGTCGTTTTGGAAAACCGAGGATTTGGATGTTCTTTTGAAGCAAGAGTCTGACAGTCATCGTCTCACTGCGGTGCATGATGTGACGTACAAGGTTTTCGCGAGTGACTGGGGCCTGTGGAGATTGGCAGTACACGGAAAGCATTGGGACAGTTTAGGCGTTCCTCGGTCCACCCTTTGGACAGTTGGCTATGGGGTCACTCCGAAGGAAAAGGCAGATATGCTATCTGTTCTTTTCAGAGAAGCCTTGAACTTTCACGCAAAGCAAGGACGTGATTTGTGGAACAAGATACACCAAGTGCACGCGGACGAAGGTCAGGGTGGCAGAGCTGCCGTCTCGGTGGTGTTACCGAC
>Ga0126336_10000625_pt1 | contig 15365 bp, 12 predicted proteins | sample SidCmetagenome_FD_92530 | JGI IMG/M metagenome (GOLD analysis project Ga0126336, IMG submission 92530) | Coral microbial communities from El Islote,Puerto Morelos, Mexico - Siderastrea C C metagenome | ecosystem: Host-associated > Invertebrates > Cnidaria > Coral | place: El Islote,Puerto...
CGCTTCGTACGTACGCTTAAATAACGAGGCTCAATCATACTTGTATAGACTATTTATACCTCTACATACGGATCGTGAATCGTAAATGACGGTCTGTAAGCAAGGATGACGGTCTGTGCGAAATGTACGTACCGTCAACAGTTGGCCCTGGCGCGATAATGAGATGCACGCTCTGTATTCGGACTGTAAGCAAGAATGACGGTCTGTGCGAAATGTACGGACCGTCAACCGCAAATGACGGTCCGTAAGCAAGAATGACGGTCCGTGTGAAATGTACGGACCGTCAACAGTTGGCCCTGGCGCGATAATGAGATGCACACTCTGTATTCGGACTGTAAGTAAGAATGACGGTCTGTGCGAAACGTACGGACCGTCAACCGCAAATAACAGTCCGTAAGCAAGAATGACGGTCCGTGCGAAGCATACGGACTGTCAACCGCAAATTACGGTCCGTAAGCAAGAGTGACGGTCCGTGCGAAACTTACGGACCGTCAACTGCAAATAACGGTCCGTATCAGTGCGGCAGTATTGGACATGAGTGTTACCCTGGGTACCAGGGCCCAGTTGTTCAAAGCATGATTAAGCTAACCCATGATTCCAGTTTGATTACTAATCAATTAAGAATTTCCAAATTTTTTTTACCCTTCATTTTTGAATTAGCGTCATGGGCTCCTGTTAGCGTTTCATTTACCTTTAGCGTAAAATTAACTTTTGCAAACATTTTCAAAGAGCGAGATAAAAACCGCGGTTGACTTTTAATCGTGGACTAGCGTTAATCGGCTTTCCAACAACAGGGCCTAGAGGGTTTTTTCTTGCTACCGTTTGGTAAATTCGACCGGAGACCAAGCAAACAAGCCAACGTCCGACATCCGGCCAAAAGCCGGCGCAACGAGTGGCTTTGCGCGGGTCCTAATAGAGAACGCAAGCCTATGGCACCCAGGGTACGCGCAAGTATGGTGACGTGCTGTGTTTTGCCTAGCAATAAGGTTCCAATCTTCGAAATATATAAACTTGCTGCCAGAATGGAGCAGCATGGCGAAGGGCGACAAATTTATAAATCGCCCCCCAAGAGCCCAACTCTCTTGAGGGCCGAACCTTGGTTCTAGCTTTGCGAGAAGAAACCAACAAAAAATATATGCTCGGGTGCTAAGATCGTCCACTAGGGATATTTCTTGAGGGTGGAGAGCTTCAAGTCTGCAGCCGGCGTCAGTAAAAGCCATTGCATATAGATCAACTCTTTGCTTTTGGTGATAAATATTTCTTTCACTTCGTGGTAACGATAACCGGTAAGTAAATTGCTTTCGTAGTAAGCTGCTACTGGCCTTAAGCAGGAGCTTGTATCGTTTCTTTTTCACGTTTGTGGACAACATTTCTTCAATTTCCTCATGTCTTTTTTTACTGCAGGCCTTCCAGAAAGAGTTCATTCGCTACTTGCAATGCAGCTTGAATTGCTTGCACTTCCTCCTATTCCGCTTCCCTTGTACCTTCCGAGTCTTGGTTTTCAGTCAACTCTATGGTAAACTTTATCGGATTTTCATGATCTGCGCACCTTCCTGGCCAAACATTCTAGAATCTCCAGATCTTCGATGTAATCAACACAAAACAGATTGTGTGACCTCATTAAGAAATGAGCTAAATGCCTCTTTGTACGAGTCTCTAAAAGGTTCTTGAAGAGCTTTATCATACGCCCGGCTCTGTTGCTTTCTGTCGACATCTCGCACAGATTTCTTCAATTTTTTTGCAAAAGTATGTCCTTTAGATGAAATGCCACTAAGCCCGTTGCCTGAGTAGAAAGGTAAGCTCGATTATCCCTTTTCAGGCAGCAGTAACGCTCTCGCTGGATATCATTCATCGTTTGCCCTAAAAGGTATTCTGCATAAGAAGAGGGATTCTGAAGTTGTATTCTGGATTAATTCCTTTCTTTGGGGGCTTTACGACCAAATGAAATCCTTTCTTTACAACTCTATCGACCACTACATGCGAAGGCCATTTACGCTCTGTTTTGACCCATTCCTGTGCAACTTTGGTCCGTCCTTGGCACCTAAAAGCAGCGACAAAATCAATTCCTCCTAACAGCTGCAGGAGCTACCCTATTGTAGTTTCTTGTAATTTTGTTTCCTTTGGGGAATCTTCCTTTGTTTCGGTTACTGTTTTAAACACGAGTCTAATCAAGAAACGTACCGTTTTCAGCGTTTTTTTTGTTTTGTCTGTCTACGATTTCTTTCATCTTGCTTGGTACAGTTTAGATTATTACGGCTCAAGTCGGTTTTTCTCGGTGTGAGGAAAAGGGCGTCTGCTTTGGCTTGGTTTTGGTTCTCATTAGGGTCTCCATTCTTGTCTTCGTTCATCTTGTCCATATCTGATTTCTCTCGTTTCTGAGATGCAGTTCTCTAGTGAGTGACTGACGTGCAGTTGCAGCAGACTTCTAAACATCATTGACCTTGAAACATCGCTCATCTTCGTCCTTGGAAGCCCCTGAAAGAATGAAAAGTCATATGCGGTTTTTTTTAATTTATTTCTTGCACTTTCGACTTCACGACAGCTCTTGCGGTTACACTGCAGATCATTTGTACGTAGAGCTGCTTCACCCGAAAAGTTTTCCATCCTTCTTCCGCCCTCATTCTGTGTTCCATTCTTAGATGGAATATTACAGCAAAACCCGTTCAGTAGAAATTTAGAATTTCCCTGTCAGCAGCGTCCAACTTAGCCACATTGTACGACTCTTCTAGCTTCTCCAACCATTCAGAAATAAAAGCCGACGAGTGGGCCAAGCATACGATGGTTAGAGCTGGACTGGTTTTGTTGTTCTTGAAATAAAAAGAGGAAATCTCTTTCCGCAACATTAGCTGACATGCTGAAGCAAACAAGTCGCCTTAGTTCTTACACATTATAGGATGGAAATTCTTCAATACTGAAGTGGCCACGTACCTTGTCCCTTCCCGATGAAAGGATTATAGCAGAGGATGTTCACCTGCTTTTATTCTAACGTGCAGAGCACTATCAGGTAAATATTCGATCAGTTTGTCGTGGATCAAAAAACTGTCTGAATCTGGAAAGATCATTAATTCCACATCTCTGACATCATAGGGTTCGAAGCACTTCAGATCTTCAGCCGTGCTTCCAAATAAGGTTTCCAGACGATTTGGAAAGCTCCGAGAATCACTGCAACAATACTCGCCAGAAAGATTTTCTGTTCGTTTTTTTTTTTCCTTTTTTGTGCTTCTTAACCTTATTCTCCAAAAGGGTTTAGTTGATGCCATTGAATTGCACTGTGCATCCTTTCTGCGCATCATTTTTTGCGGGATGAGCGCGCGCACGTTCGGAGCTTGGTAGGTTTTCTATGAAAGCTGAGCTGTTCAAAGAGATAAATGGTCGTCTTCTCCCAAACGAACTTGGAGACCCCTCATTTTATTTAATTCCATTTATTTAAGGAAAATACGACTTTACATGATATATTCAAATTTGAAGAATTTTTCGTTATTCAATTTTGAAAGATTCCGGTTGATTCAATATTACAAACTGATTTTAGGCGTTTCATGCAATCATTGGAAGCGTGCAGACGCTCGATTTGCACATTATTTCATTTTTAGGGCAATTTCAAGACGATTTACTGTAACACTGTTCTTCCATCATCAGAATAATACTTATATTTTATTACTAATAATAATGTTGTTGAAGTAATAGGTGTCTCTGGTACAAGGATAGGTTTGTTATGATTGCTGTCGAAAGATAGCAAAGTACCTATATACTACAGCCCTGTAGCGTGAAATCAGACACGGGGACTCCCTCTTTTTATTTTATTCTTTTAATGTACTAATTGTAATTAATTAATAACTGTGCAAAGCTTCAACAACTTCTTTTTCGATGGAATCACCTTAAGGCCTGGCTAAACTAGGAAACATTGTCGCGGAAACATTGCTGCAGACGCAAATGTTTACCAGTTTAGCCGCGAGAAACATATGCTGCGGAAGCAAATTTTGCGTCTTGGAAGCAAGGAAATGTTTCTGAATCAAGTCAAAAACATTTTTGTTTCAAGGACGCAAATTTTACTTACGAAACGTATGTTTCCCAGTTTAGCCACCCAAGGAAACATGTCTGGAAACAATGTTTCTTCAACAATGTTTCCTAGTTTAGCCAGCCCCTTATGACGTTTTCCATTCACCAAAAATTTCTGGGAATTTCGGTCGGAAATTTCCGTGCGATCTAACCGCGTGCCATTTGCATTACTTCATCACTTGTTACCGCTGTGTTTCCGCACAAACCATTCAGATTTAGTCACACACCAACGTGTGCATAATTTAAAATTTGAAACAATGGTTTAACTTTGGTGCGTGCTTTCCTTATTGTTCTTTGAAATAGCATTCAACGATTGTTATTCAGCATACAAGAAACAGGGTTTGTGAAATCACTCTAATACCCGCGAAATCGGTTGTCAAAGGCCTGGAACTGGTGTCACATGTACAGAGGAAACATGAATACAATAGAACCCCGGTAACTCGAACTCTGAAGGGAAACGTAAACCAGTTCGAGTTAGCGGGGGTTCGAGTTATCGGGGTCGATTGAATATTCAATTTGTTATGTTAATAATTGATAGTTCACTGATTTTTCAGCACTTCAGTATACAATACCGTGCAGATTAACTCGAAACTGTAACACGGTTATGCATTCTTACGATAATACAGCCATAAGATTGGGAAATTTGAACGACCCACAAAGTCATGTTCCATTTACTTTCCGACGGGAATTTCGGGACATTTTTTTATAAATGGAAACACCCTTGAAGATGAAATTTAGCTCCCGGGTTTTCGCAGCCATTTCATAAAGTTGTTGTGTTCCTGATGTGCTTACTGTCATCTCAGTCTGGTTTCAAGCCGTTGCGGTTAGAAGCAACTTCGTTTTTTTTAATTGATAAATTTTCCACTTTGCTTACAACGAAAGAAGAAAGGTAAACTTAAAATGACAAAATTTACAGGGATACAACGAACTGTTTCCTCAAAAAAGCCAATTGCGGTTAATTTCGTGATGAACCGTTTGTTTGTTTGTCTTGTGGTTTCATTTCGCATCTGATTGGTAGCTACACAACTGGCAATGTCAAAATCAAATCAAAGTGCTCACCGGTTTTTTTGTTCGCACGGTTAATCCGAAACAAAGTCATCACTCTTTATCATTTTTGAGCTTTGGATTTCTCCTTTGATAACAATCATTTGATAACAATCCAAACATAAAATATGGAAAGTGAAATATGGAAATTCTAAAGATTTTCCCACCTTAACTCTTTACATTTGAAAAAATTATTCTTGTGCAAAAGCTTTAAAATTGCACCATATTTCGACGTTTGTGTAGTGGAATCCCGTTAATATATTAAAAAATCGTATTTTCCCTAAAATGTGACAGGTTTAAAACCTTAGCTACACACTGAAAGTAGGGTATATGACATTTCGGTTTCCGAGATTATGTGTGGGCGTTTATCGAATGATCGGCCACTCAAATATGAACTACAGAACAATGACGTTTTCAGTTTCAAAAAAGGGCTTCTTGATTCAGCTGAAAACTGCTCCAACAGGATAGTGTTATTCTCTTGTCACACTACAATTTTTGCCTTAAAGGAACTAGTTTTATGTCAACAATTTGTTCTTTTGCCCATATGCTTTTATTGTTTATTACTAGGTATTTGTCTTGGCAATGTACTAAGGGCAGCATTTTCCTCGATGCTTTTTAATGTTCTTGTAATTTCTTCTCATCCATGATAAGTTGAGCATTACGACAATAATCCTTAAAATATTGTTCACGGACAACCGAAATAATTCATTCTTAAAATTTCCACTTGCACTGCGTAGATAACATTTTTAACCTTTCGATTTCGTAAAAATGAATGCGACTGGGCTATGTTCTTATGCCCTTTCGGAATAAATGGAGCTTTGACTTCCTGGTCGAGTATTCAACAACACTTCAAAAATATCCTTTGAATCTGAAGCGGCTAGGTCTTCGAAAAAATTTCACTTTCTATGTGCAAATAAGACTATGTGAACTTCTTCCACCTTCGAAAAGTTTCGATTTGTGTAGAAAAGGCCGCGATAGGACAAGAAACCACAGCCCAGGAACTAAATTGCATATTCAAATCTTTGGGAGAGCGGGGAAAGGAAGGTGAGAAATGGAAGAAACATAACGACATCGTTGTCTTTTACATATTACGGCAACTCTCCGCGCTTTTGAAGACAAATTCCGAAAATCGGATCATGTTTCGACCATATGGTAGCGCTGTTGAAGATTTAAAGAGCGTAGAACCCAATGATGTGGGAGATGTGGATATCATGATCTTCCCAAATTCACATAATTTGCTGATCCACGACGAAATGATGGAATATTCGGAGAATCCACTGCACGTAAGAATCAAAGAAGAAAATCATTCCGTGCTACAGTCGTGCCTTGTGGAGGACTCTGAGTACGTGGCCACTTCGGCTTTAAAGAACTTTCATCCTGCGATTTACCAGCCGACCAGCCCAGCTATAACCCTCACTTTTGAAACGCCACGAAATTCTACTTCGGAACAGCTAGAGGGGTTGAAAGTTCCGCGAGACATGCCAGTTATCAACACAGCTGAATGGGAGTGGTTAGTGCATCTCCTATATAGCGAAATGGGAATTCCCTATACAAGAGAACATGCCGAAGTTCTTGACAATGTTACAACGTTTATGAATGAGCTAGGAATGATTCTCGATAGGAAAGGTCTAAGGAGTCCTTCTGAAATGATACCTGTTGCTCAAGAACTTTATTGGAGCGATCGAGGTAAAATGCTCAGAGCCCAAATGAGTGATGTAAACGTTCGATCCCAGAACGAATCTCAAAGATAAAAAGAGCTTTGCAGAAACATAGCTAGATGCATTAACGAACAGGAATATGTCTCGCCAGAAAATTGTGGTAGACACAAAAGCGAAAGAAACAAGGACAACTGCAGGGAAAGTCAGTGTGTCAGGAAGCAAGATGCTGATGGACATCGACGGACACTTCAAGGATTTGAATCTACTACACGTCAATCAGCGATAAGAGCCCGATCGGAAAATTCTGCTCAATTCCCCGAGAGACCGATATTCAAGCAAGTACCTAAAGGAAGAGGTGTGGACCTTAAGAAGGACACGAAACCAAACCAAGAACTCGAGTCAAACGCAGAACAGCAACCCTAAACCCATAGCGCAGAACTCACTTCACATGACCCACCTGGTAATCGAGGTCCATGCAGTAATAAGCCAGGGGAAGGGAGAGAATATGAAAAACGGATACAAAACCGCTACTTCGATCACTTGTTTGGAACAGTAACCGATGCCAAAAAAGAAGCTTTGAACGAAACGAAATTAAAAAACGGTGAGAGTGTGCAGCCGCCAAAACGAGAAGGCGGATTTGATTTTGTCCCTGCCTTCAGATCCCAAGGATGGCCGAAGGTTACACGAGAATGGATTAAACGAGAGCGTAAATGGCCTTCGCCTGACATCGTCGACAGGGTTGCTCAGGAGGGATTCCATTTGGTAGTGAAGCCCCCAAAGAACGGTGGTAATCCAGATTGCGACTTCAGAATCTCTTTTTCTCACGCAGAATACCTGTTAAGCCAAGAGATGAACGACATCCAACGCGAGTGTCACCGCTGCTTGAAGAAATATCATAGAGCATATCTTTCTACTGAGCCAAAGGGCTTAGTGACATTTCATCTGAAGAACATTTTTCTGCATACGATTGAAGAAACTGGCGCTGAGATGTGGACCGAAAGCAACAGAGCCAAGTGCATGATGAAACTCCTTAAGAACCTTTCAGAGGCTCTTACAAAGAAGGATTTGCGCCACTATTTTGTCAGAACATACAACTTGTTCGGTGTAGATTACATTGAATGCCCCGAAATACTGGAATCCTTGGCTGAAATAGCTAAGTAGATTATACAAAGTCCGATGCGTTTTGCAACAGTATTGGTCCAAACGCAAGACTCTGAAGGTACAGCGGCAGGGAAAGAAGACGGCTGCATTCTCAACAGCGAGCGAACTCTGTCTACGGACACTAAAGGACAAAGAAATGAAAGTGACGAAAGTGAAGACACTCCATCCCAAGACAGGGATCACATCCGACGAGAATCCCAAAGAGAATCGCCTTATCAAGAAGGTAGCTCTTTTTTAAGTCATCGATATTATGACCTGAAAGATACTTTCCTCGCCATGAGTAAAGAGTTAACCGATATGGCGTTTAACGACAGGAAAACTAACTGCAGACATGAAGCTCTTGACCCGCTGGTGGGATCCTTGGTGGAAGGGATCAGAGAAATTGAAAGACTCGGTATCATTCGAGTTGAAGAATTCCCTAGAATGTTTGACATATGCTGGGACAAGGCCTACTACAGGGTGTTGTTCAGCAATGAACAGGACATGAGTCGCCTTGTACTTCATGGGATCCAGAGTGCAGTTGAAATGTGCAGATATGTGTTAAAGCAAGACGACTTTGCTACAGGAAATAAGGAAGCTTTAATTAGAAGAATGCTTGATCCCACAGGTGAAAACCCTTTCGATTTAAACCACATCATACCAGAAGGCTCAGGAACTCAGTTTATTCTCAGTTTGTTTAACAGTCCGGAGCCAAGCCTAGTTCAGTCACAAGAGACTGATATTGATGACATTCCTTTAGACTAACTGGTATTCAGGAGAATTTGACATCACTTGCATCAATTATTAAATAATTTTATAATGATTCTTTTATTTTCTTTTAGCTGATTTTGTATGTTTTTGTTTTTTTTTTTTTTACTTCATTTTTCCAAATCTCGACGCATTAGCTACTTAAGCTAGGGGCCTAGCAAGCTCCAGGGTTCGAGTATAAATAAAGTATGATGATGATGATGAGCGGCGCCGGGCTGTTTGTCGTAATCAAAAATTGCTATTTTGATACACAGTGAAATGCGAGCAGCACTGTCTCTCAAGGGACATGCTTTTTTAGACATGAGCTATGGGAAACGTGAATTTCGAGAACTCAACGAAAGTTGTTTCAGGCAAACAGTCCTTAGATATGTCGACAATAAAATTATCGTCTTACCATGAGTCAATTCTGTTGTCCTGTGTCCTGCGTGTAGCCCCGGGTTTCCCTCCGATTTGTGAGTGTTTGATATGCCCGCTTAACCTCCGCTATTTTGAAAAAAAAACAGTCCCAGTTCTGAGCTGCCTACTGAAAACACCTTGAAACCCCTAAAATACGTAACTTCTCCTTCAACCATGTTAGGGGCAGACGGTCAGTTTATGTACCCGCAAAATTAGATGAACTTTTTGTTTTTTAGCGGAATTGAACCAGGTGGTAAAAGAAACAAAACCAAACTTCAGAAAAAATTTGATTGTTTTTCTTTTAATAAAATGCTTACAGGTCGCTGGTTGTCAGACTTATATTGACACACGAGAACCAATACTTGGCAAAAGCTAGAGGACTGAGCATGCGCAATGCGTGTGCTTTTAAAAAAACGGCGTTGGAAAATTTAATGAAAAGAATCTGGCTATATTAAATATGAAATTTGTATCTAGTATGCTGATACTATACAAAAAGCGTGGTGTGGACTTTGGTGGTGACCATTACGCCGTTTTTTCATTTCGTTGTTTCACCATGAAAGGTGGCTTTTTTACAATCTAGTTCAGTTCAAGAAAGCGATTGTCTTAGTACTCTCACTGGAAAGCAATCGGCTCTGATATGTTTGCCACGGGATTTGGTTTTAAAAATTTGCCCACATTAAGAAAATGAAGTGAACTGATGACGATGATGAATAAATTAACCGATTGGCTGTGTTTTCAATAACAGTCCTGGTATAGTCTCCGAAACCGTAATGACAATCCCCAGAAAAAGCCCTTCTTTCAGTAAGTATAAGACAAAACGTGCCAGCTCCGTCATAGTTTGGACGCACGTCTCTCTGTTTGACTTGAAGCCATAATTAGAAGAATGCTTGCTTCTTTTGTTTAAAATCTAACCGCATTATAACAGCAGGGTCAAGAGCTCAGTTTATGCCTCAGGTTGCTTAACAGTCCAAAGCCAAGCCTAGTTCAGCCATGGTGATGACAGTATTAGACTTATCTTTACTTAGAAGAATTTGAGATTGCTTACTTAAACTAGAAAATAATGGCGTCGGTTTCGTGTAGTCGAGAATTACTATCCAGAGACCACAGCTTGTTCATCACCACATTGAAATACAGCAGATGGTGAGTGTAAAAAAGGATCCTATGTACTGCCAAACTTGTATATGGTGACCATGCAACCACCGCTATGGAATGAGGTGCAGTGAACCTGCTCGATTAAAGGGATCTATTTTGTACATTGTATGTGATGTTCACTCACATTTTTCAGACTCGGCAAAGATAAAAAGTGACAATGATTTTTTCCAACTAATAACACTTCAAAATTAAAACGCTGGGTGTTTACCATTTGCAGAAAAAGCTGGTTGGCAACACCGATGAATAATGGAAGGTTATTTTTAAAACAGCACACCAACCGAAAGAAATGACGCTCACCAAAAATCTCCTCATTTTTGGTGTAAATGGTTAACCGAACTTTTTCCAGAGCGATAGATAACCAACTATTTTAACAAAGGAAAAAGCAAATAACTCATTTCCTACAAGTCTTTATATATTTCCTCAGAAGTTGCCTATAATTGCACTACTGAACAAGAAGCACTTTTGATTGAAGGGAAATTTGATAACAATCCAAATATAATCTCACAAAACGAAATTTATTATAGAACCTTTCGCAGTCGTTTCAACTTTTATTTTCTAAGCTATTCTGAAAAAATGAATGGCTCTAGGATAACCTTGCCTAGTATTCGACAAATTTCTAAACATACCCTCTGAAACTGAAATCTCAAATTGCTACAAATTTTCCACTTGAATTGCGTACATAACATTCTAAGCGTTATACACTTTGTAAAGATGGCTGCAACGGGACGAGATGTGAAAACCCAAGAACTAAACTTTATTCTAGAGTTCCTAGGGAAGGAAAGAGAGGAATCTCAAAGATGGTGGGAATTTTTCTGGAAGATGATGCGTGCATTCTCGGAGCTCATAAGCAAAAGGTGTGAGAATCGCATCATGTTTCGACCATATGGAAGCGCGGTGGAATATTTAAATTGCCAAGAACCCGATAATGCCGGTGATGTGGATGTCATGATCTTTCCAACTTCAGATAATTTGATAATTCAAGAGGAATTAATCGAATATCTACCCGAGAATCCACTGCACGTCAGAATCAAAGGCGCCGATCATCCCGTGTTACAGTCCTGCCTTGTGGAAAACACTGAGTACGTGGCCACACCAGCCTTGAAGAATTTCCATCCTGCGATTTATGGGCGTTTCGCCTACGTCTTTCCTAGTTTACTTCAGCTAATGGCAAAAGGAAAGTTTTCATCCACTTTTCCATTAACTTCTTTTTATTTGAAGAACAGCAGGGCCAGTCCGGCTGCTACCCTTAATTTTGCGACCTTAATTCAGTCAGCTGATTCGTTCCAGTTTCAAGGAGAAACGATTCATGAAATAAGTGAAATAAGTGATCCGTTGGACGACAAGAGCAATGGGAAACAGAGAGAAGTCTCCAGAAAAAACCAAAATGAGAAAAAAGGACAAGCGCATTGCTTATCACAGCTAGAACCGATCGCTAAGACTCGTACAGACAATCCAGAACTTTTAAAGCAAATACCAAAACTCTCGTCTGGACATTTATCTGATCATAAGACAGTAACCGAAACAACAGGAGAATTATCAAAACAATCAAAAGTCAACCAAAGCGAGAGCGCACAGCTTTACCCCCGCGAGGGCGGAATCGATTGTGTCCCTGCCTTTAGATCTCGAGGATGGCCGAAAGTTGCAAAGGAATGGATCGAAAGAGAGCGTAAATGGCCTTCACCTGACATGGTAGACAGGATTATTCAGGAGGGGTTCCACTTAGTGGTAAAGTCCCCCAAAACTGGTGGAAACCCAGACCGCGACTTCAGAATTTCTTTTTCGCACGCAGAATACCTGTTAAGCCAAGAGATGAACGACATCCAGCGAGAGTGTTATCGCTGCCTTGAGAAATATCACCGAGCCTATCTGTCTACTGAACCAAAGGGTTTGGTGTCATTTCATCTGAAGAACATTCTTCTACAAACGATTGAAGAAACTGGTGTTGAGTTGTGGACTGAAAGCAACAGAGCCGAGTGTATGATGAAGCTCCTCGGGAACCTTTTTGAAGCGCTGAAAGGGAAGGATTTGCGACATTTCTTTGTGAGATCATATAACCTTTTCAGTGTTGATTACATAGAAGACCCCGAGATTTTGGTATCTTTAGCTGGGAAAGTTGAGCAGATCATGAAACATCCGCAAAAAATTGCCAAAGAGGCGTTGCAGAGTCAAAACTCAGAAGATACAACTCAAGCTAAAACAGAGAAATGGATCGCCAGCAGCGAGCAGACTCTGTCGACTGCTAAACGTTCCATAAGACAACCATTCGTAAATGAACCATTAACGAACGCCAGAGCTAAAGGCAGTGATTACGAAAGTGAGCAGACGGAAACGGCCCAGCATCCCAGCAATCTAATTACAAGTTATCGATATGATGAACTGAAGGACATTTTCCTTGCCAGCAGCAAAAGATTGATCGATATGGCTTTCAACCATCATGACTTCGAAGACGTCGACACTCTGGAAAGGTCCTTAGTGGAAGATCTAAAAGAAATTGAAAGGAAAACAAACATTCAAGTTGAAGAGTTCCCTGAAATGTTTGACGCATCCTGGTTCATAGTCTACCACAAGGTTTGCTTAAGCACTGAGGAGAACATGAGGCGCCGTGTGTTTGATGGTATCCAAAGTGTGGTTGCAATGTGGAAGTACATGTTGAAGCAACACGACTTTGCACCAGGAAATGAAGAAGCTGTAGTCACAAGAATGATATTTGATTCCACCCCTGAAAATCCTTTGGACTTTGGTCTACGTATACCAGCTGGCGTGAGGATGAAGATAATTCGAAGGGTGTGTTGCGACCTCGGCCCAGACATTTTTGGATGACACGGTTGACACTATACGATTCGATTTAGTGTCCCGGGCGTTTATTAAGTTTAGGCAGCTCAAGGGAGGGAGCTTACAAGGGAGGGAGCGCTTATTAGGGACGGGGAACTTATTTCTTTTTCCGACCGTTAATCATGCCGATTTGTCATCGTTTGCATAGACTAAAAAAATTGATGACTCCGGATTGTGGTGGTTAAGAGTGAGAACCTGGTTCTAGTTCTTAGACAATCCTGCCCTGGATTTTTTTTTTCAGTGTGGTTCGGGAGATCACTCCATTTGTCTTTTGATCCTCTTTTCTGTTAGCACCATGTTCGAACTTAATATCAGCAGAAGAACCACCATATACTTCTGGGAGATGGATTTTCTCTGTACGCCATCCTCGTCCTGCTTATTAGATTGTTACAATCTAAGAGTTAACGATTATGCTTACGTGCCACGATGTAAAATAAACGTCTTAATTCTGCAGTTTTTTCACTGCAATTAAGTTGTTATCCCTAACTAGCTATCTATCTTAGGATCTCTAAGTACCGTCAAACTTGAATGTAACAGCAGAGCTCTGCGCGGCCAAGCCCAAAAATTTAGGCAGTGACGTAATAGTCACATGACCGTCCGTCCGTACGTCCGTACGTCCGCATCACAGGGTAACCAATATGAGGTGGCACAAGCTTGAGATAACCCTGTCTTATATCCCGCGTTTTTGACGTGAAATCGCATGGTGCCCGCGTTTTAGCAAAGACAACGAAAGTCAAAAACAATTTTATCATATTAAACAAAACGATTGTTCGGACAGTTTCGAACGTAAGAAAAAATAGCTAATATCTATACTGTAAAAGTGGAAGGCGTAAAGTTCAAGTTACGAACCGCAATTTGTCTTTGAGGCCTGGGCTTTTGGGATTTGATTCGAAAGTCGGCCAAGAAATCCTGCCCGTTAGATCCTGCTCCAACGTCGCTTGTGGTTTCATGTCTGGACACACTTCTCCCAGTAATCACGCGCATGATTAACTCTTTACTGACATCCAGGTATTTTCCAAATGACTGGAAGTAAGCGTTAGTCACTCCGCTTCTCAAGTCACCTGGTTTGTTTGCTGATTTTACGAACTTGCGCCCCATAAGTAATTTACAGTATGTTTCTAAGCTGACGGAGTGAGCGGTTTTTGAGCAGACGCATGCGCATATGGCAAAGCATGATTTATATCCATTGCTGCAATCTGCGTACCGTACATGTCATAGTACTGAGTTCGCTCTACTTAAAGTACAGAATGATCTACTCATGAATATGGATTCTAAACGCGTGACTTTGCTTGTGTTACTAGACCTGAGTGTGGCATTTGACACAGTCGACCATGACGTCTTGCTCAACCCAGGTGTATAAATGTTGGAGGGGGACAGGAGGCGGGAGCCCAGGAGAAAGAGAGCGGGAAGAGAAGAGGGGGCGGGAAGAGAAGAGGGGGCGGGAAGCGGGATTCCTAAGGTAGCAGAAAGCGGGAGAAATAGGGGAAATTATGCAACATTGTGCAATATCTTTCACAATGGAAAAGGTGCAGAGGTGGGAGACGGGAGACAACAAAAATGGGCAGAAACCGGGATTACAGGGTATAGGAGGTGGGATGTTTAACCCCACCTGTCCCCCCGTCAACTAAATAGGTACCAGCATCCCATCCAGGGAAGGAAGGGGGTCTAGTTGCTGCATGCTATGGAATTTGAGTTCAGCTTTTGTCATGTAGGCTGACTTGGCCTCGAGAGAGACTAGCCTAACAAGCTATTTCCAGTGTCATTTGTTTCTGCAATCCGATTAGTTCTGCCACTTGTCTTTATCTTTTCTGTCATGAAGATTATTTTAACAGCCAATCACTAAAGTTGATTTCATGAATTGACCGTGTGCATCCTTTGTAACCAGCAGCCTGAATTTCTTGCACATCTTCGAAAGAATCAGACGAGCAACTTTATGATGTTTACCTTATTATAGGAAATTAACGCTTGTGTTAATTAAGGTATTTGAAATTAACGCCACTTAAATTAATGCGAATTGAAGGGAAATTTACTCCCCAATAAAGGAAATTAACGTGAAAGAGGGGGTAAAATTTCAAAATGAAGGAAATTAACGCGATAAGCACAAAGAAACACTTTGTGGTCCAACTGAAACAAATTTTGATTTCATGACTGAATTTTAAAATCATGAACAAAACAGATCTACACATAACACCTAATTTAAAACGTCTTCACTGGCTTCCAGTATGTTTTAGGATCGAGTACAAAATGTTGATCCTAACTTTTAAGGCAATTTATGGCGTCGCACCGTCTTATATTTGTAACTTAATCAAGATTAGAGAA
>Ga0126336_10000626_pt1 | contig 15365 bp, 14 predicted proteins | sample SidCmetagenome_FD_92530 | JGI IMG/M metagenome (GOLD analysis project Ga0126336, IMG submission 92530) | Coral microbial communities from El Islote,Puerto Morelos, Mexico - Siderastrea C C metagenome | ecosystem: Host-associated > Invertebrates > Cnidaria > Coral | place: El Islote,Puerto...
ATTAACTTGGGAATTGCGAAAGTTTTAATAATTTGGATTTTGCCCAAAAGAGATAAGTTCCTCCATTTCCACATGTTGATTGATTTTTTAATAGATTTTAATGTTTGTCGGAAATTTAAGTCGCTCCTTTGTTTTTCGTCATAACCAAAATAAACTCCCACGATGTTAATAATTTCACAAACCCTATGGTTATTAAAAATCCTTCTCGTGTAGAATACTATTACCAAGTGCTAAAATCTCCGTTTTTTTCATGATTCACACGCAAACCAGAGCATGATCCAAAGGATTCCAGAATAGCAAAGAGGGAAGCATAAGATTCCTTGTCTCGTCCAAAACAGGTCATATCATCCGTAAATAAAGAAAGTTTAGTAGTTTCTCCTCCTATTTTAAATCCTTTGTTTGAATCGTCATTTCTAATCTTGATAGAGTTTCTAACGCAATGATGAAAAGATAAGGTAAAAGTGGATCGCCTTGGCGGACTCCTCTGCTTAATACGAAGGGGCCTGTTGTAAAACCATTGTTCATTACACAACTTTTTGCGTTTTTGTACAATGTTCGAATCCACTGAATAAAAGGGCCAAAATTAAACTTGTGTTCATTAAGCGTGTCAAAAGCCTTTTCAAAATCAATAGCTACTAAAATTCCGGGTAGATCCTTCTCTTTAGTATACTCCATCACATCATCAATATTGTTGTGATTGCATCAAAAACAGATCTTCCTTTAACAAACGCGTTTTGATTAGAGTGTATCATTTCGGGTAAAATCTTTTCTAAACGTTTTGCCAGCGTTTTAGAAGCTATCTTCGCATCAACATTAATCAAGGATATGGGGCGCCAGTTTCTAATCCTCCTTTTATCTTTTCCTTTCTTTTCTATTAAAGTTATTATGGTTTGTTTCTGTGAATTCGAAAGCTCTCCAAACTCAAAGGCGTAGTTCAGACTGTCTAATAATAGCCTTCCGAACAAGGGCCAGAATGCCAGGTGGAGTTCAATTGTCAAACTGTCATTTCCGGGAGTTTTATTTTTAGGAAAGGTTCCCAACACACTGAAACATTCATTGTATCCTAATTTCCCTTCACAAATTTTCCTCGAGTCATCAACTAATGCTGGAAATCCCCTAAAAACAAGGAGGTGGCTGAATCTGATGGGCAACTGCTACCATCGTAAAGGTCAGCATAAAATGATTCCAGCTCAGCCATAATCTTTTTGGGGTTGTTAGTTAGTTTTCCATCCCTGGTAAATATTTTATGGACACTGCTCTTCTTGTTGTTTGATTTTTCTAAATCCAAGAAATATTTGTTTTTTTCACCCAGCTCGTACCAGGTTGCATGAGAGCGAATAATAGACCCTTGTGTGATGTAGTCGTACAACTGTTCGTATTCTGCTTGTAGGCATTCTAGCTCATCTAAGTTTTCGTTAGAAGGGTTGTTATCGCATTTAGTAGTGCAGTCTCTTAGACTTTCTTCTAGATGCTTTACTTTTTCTCTTTTTTTACGAGCCTTGGCTTTACTATAGATAATTGTTCGCTGTCGAACATATATTTAATTAGGTCCCATAGGACTCGTTTGTCATTAACTTCTTTAAATTCTTCTAACCAGTTTTTATATTCCGAGCGGAGAAGGTTACAGTACTCTTGGTCATTAATGAGAGTAGAGTTAAATTTCCAAAAACTTGGTCCCCGTTCATTTTTATCAAGGCCGTTAACTGACAGTGCAATGGCGGAGTGATCCGATTTAATTGCCGTTATTATTTCTACTGACTCAACATCTTCTTGTAAGTCATTGCTGATTAGCCAGTAATCTAAGCGTCTTTGTATTAGCGGCGATGTATTATTGACACCAAGTGAATCGCGTGTCAGTGGGATTACGGACACGCCATATATCTACTAGATCATGTTCGATAATCATATCTTCCACATATCGCATAATTGTGGAAGAAGTTCTCTTAGAGGAGATGACTGATGCCCCCTGTGCCAGCTTGCCTAAACCAGAATACATTGCTAGGGCTGCAAACAGACTCCATCAGTGGAACCACCACATAAAATAAAAGCAATGACCAATAAAAACAACAACAACTACTACAAAATAGTTTTGATTAGCCTTCGAATGGGGAATGAGGTCTTGCACAACCGAGTGGGGTCTGGGTTCTATAACAACTCAAAATGGTGGACGATTAAATCACATACATAGCCTTGGATTTCAGTAAGTATCATGATTCACAGCACGATAGAGCGCTTTTTCTGTAGGAAAACAGAAAATATCTTCGAAAAAAGAACATATCTATCCAAGCGTGATGAAGTAAGTTCTAAATAAGTTTAAACTTCACTCATACAAATATCAATCACAAGCAAACAGTTTTCTTCACACTTTAAAACAGAAAAAAGGTTATAACTTGAATCAATTCTACCATTTTCGACTAGAAACTGATGTGGAGCGATCTAACTATTTAGTGGAGCGATCTGACTATAATGTGGAGCGATCTGACTATTGTGTGGAGCGATCTGACTATTGTGTGGAGCAACATGACTTGGAGCAAAGTGACCATGGAACGAAAAGTTTGTTATTCAATTTGGTTAGATTATAGACGCAACATCAACCACTAAAGCAACAGAGAAGATCTCGTCTACAGAAGAAAGTTTCGACTCTGAAGATTACATCCCGTTGTCTTCTCTCTTATCGTTGTGCAAGATGCGAGAACCAACTCCAGATGTCCCATTAAGGTACCCGCCCAGGGAAATTTTCATGTTCTTAGAAATAAATAATTTTCAATCTTATTTATAGATTATGTGACCTAATATCCAAAAAATATGTTTCTATCCCGATGTACAATACCAGTAGCGTCCTTTTACTAGGCAAAAGTTCGCATTTTTACCGGAAGTCGGTGCCATCAACCGAGGAAGGATCTGGGTCGGTTGTTAGGGAAGAGGTTGAGTATGCAAAATTATAGACAGCGGTCTTCTGCAAGAGGCGTGCTGTTCGCGGAAAGAAGATGGCGGCAATCGAAGTTGCATCACAAGAGGCAGCATTTGTGGCTTTCACAGCCGAATTTACAAGAAATGGGTAAGTTGTTATGTCATATTATGTTGTGTATCTGTTTCTGCTATAGTACAAATTAGATGTCCTTTTGTTTTTTAAAGATTTGATGCACCCGAAGGCCTCATCTGCCTATTGAGGCATTTTGCTTTGAAACCTGGCGAAACTCCCGATGAAGGACGAGCCAGGCTTTACAGAAGGTTATGGTCACTTCTTTGGGTAAGTTGCTAATTTCACCATTTGTGTACTGTTTGACAGTGTTTGAAAATGATACTTAATTTTCAAGCTCTAGTTTTATGGATGAAAGGTTTTGTTGCTGACAGGGATTGGGAAGGCCATGCGGTGTGCGCACATGGCGCATAAAATTGTATAGTGGCGCATTATAAACCACTCAATGGGCCCGTAATGTGCCTTAGACACATAATGGTCTCGAGTGCCAGGTATAAATTGATTTTGCACCGAGCATTTGAACAAACGAAACCGTAATCACATCACTTTTCAACGCTCGTGGCCATTTTGGCCTATTTTACCTTCTCAATCTCTGGTTGCAGAACAATGACCGATTATTTTCATGATTTGAACATGTTCCAATTTTTAATGTTGAGAAAAGTAGCATTTAGTATTTTGATGTTGTTTCATTCAGTTCTTTGGAATCCCCATCTGTCTAACCTCTCACTAAATTGAACTCCAACAGTTATTTCTGAATACTTTAGTGCAATAATTTTTCCAGGTTATGCAAATGATCCACTAAATAATCGATAATGCATTACTGTGACTTCTGCCAATTATTCACAAGCACAGAAATGAAACAAATGAAACAAACGGTTCAAAGGCTCCAAACTGCAGTGTTCCTGTATGCGCACCGGCTATTTCAGACGAGGTGTGAGTTCAATTTCATAATTGAGATTCATGTTTTTCTTTGTTATTTAGTTTGGAAGCAGGCAGACCCTTGGTGCCCATGTGGGGAAGCCAACATATGTGTACCCTGCAACCCTGAAGAGGGTTATACGTCACATAATACCAGGAGATCTGGTCGATAATCCTGTTCCAAAACATGCAAGGGTAAGTTGAGACTGCTCGTTACTTTATAGTCAGTGTTTCTTCATATCAGTGGTTTCGAAGGAAAAATGAAATTCATCCATTTGTTGTTGTTTTCACTGCCTCCCTAATATTCTCTTTCAATAATGTGGAGGTCAGGAGGACAAATTTGGCAATATTGCCGAGTTATTTGCTAAAGAAAATTTAACTAATGAAGGGGCATAAACCCAATGTAAAAGGTATGAAGAAAAGAATTCCAAAACCCAAATATCCAGAAACCCCTTTTCCACAAAAAAAAGTACAGAGAAACTGTACTGGATTTCAAAATCTCCCTATTTCCTGAAGAGGGTACTGAAACTGTATATAATTGCATGTTTTTTTTTAGGTTTACAGGATCAACATTGCTGACCTTGCTAATGCGAAATGACCAGTGCAAAAGAAAAGATGAAGATCAATGACTGCCTCTCAAATATTTATTAATTATTATGATTACTATTATTTATTATAATTTTTAATTGAAGATACTGTGCTTCACATAAGTTGTAATTTTTCAAGTCCAGAACAATTGAAGCTGGTTTTTTTGAACAAAACATGTAGAAACAATAGAAAAATATAAGAAAGATATGACAAAGAATATTACCATAAACAATTGGAAAAAAAGATATATAAAAATTATGGATTTTCACACATTTTATATTTTACTTTTGAATGAAACAAGCCAATGGAACTATATAATGCAAAAAATGAGAAACGAAGAAATTATATAACAATAAATATTTTGAAAATTTTCAAACCACAATATTTACAAGCATTCTGTACTTTCGATGATGAATAAAACAAGCAGAGGATGGCAAACTAAGAAAATGATAATCACTTGCAGTTTTCCAACAAGCTGCACCTAATACACGCATTTAGCCTGTTAAAGTGCAGTAAGCAAAACCAAAGCAATTGTGTGATTACTTTTGACAATCAAATGAAAACCACTTTATTATAAATAAGAATGCCGAAAAGTTGAGTGTCCTGGGTGTTACAGCTAGTGGAAAACCATTGTACAAAATGGAACATTGACTATCTGAAATTCATTGCAATCTATTTCTGGGGTTCAGTGCACAGCTAGAATGGGATGTCCGTTTATGGGGTTTGGAGCCACATCAACAGCTTTTGCCACTAATAAGCAAGATGGTCCCATCACTTTCCTCAGCTCCTCCAATAGCCTCTTGCGCATCCACAGTAAGAGCTGCGTCGACATCCTCATCTCCATCCTCAGTGTCATTTCCATAGGTATGCTGCACTGCCTGTTGTTTAACCCATTTCTTTCATGCCACCTGATCCTCAGCCCTGGCCACTTTCATTTGGATTCTTACTTTCTTCTTGTTATCTGTCTGCCCCCTCTCTATCTCCTTCATTCGGTCTGTCACCTCTTTCTGTAGTGCCTCAATCACAGCAGGAATGACGGGCAGGTTAAGCCTTTCATAGAGGTCTATTATCCAGTGGTAACTAGACCCTCTGACTTTGTAACACCATGACATATTGCCCTGGCAGAAGCCACAGTTGGTGGAAGTCATGTAGTGCAATCTAAGAAAAACACCGACAGAGATCAATTTACGGCCAGGAAGAAAAACATTTTATGAAACTACATGTATGTGCAATCATAACAAATAATTTACAAACTTATAACAAATGTCAATCACATTGGTTCTTTGAATAGAATATTTTACAGAATTGTTGTCCTGAACAATTTCACATTTTTTAACAGCAGTTATTGGACATTTCACCTAAATGCTTTTCATTTTATACCAGTATTTTGCACGAGAGTACCACCTTTTTCAACCCCTTTTTCCTCAATGTTCACCAGTATTCAAATAAATCAGGGACTAAACGAGCAGTATACATGTAAGTAATGGAAATATGTATACACTAGTTATGCAACGCTTTCGAATGGTATACTATAGAATATCCCATGAGTCACTTGTATGTTCTCGGTATACACACGAGCCTTTAGGTGAGTGTGTATACCAAGAAAATACAAGTGTCAAGTGGGATATTCCATAGTATACCACGAGAAAGTGTTGTATAACTATTTTATACCATGCCATAGAAAATATGCTTACTAAATTTAGTCGAGAATAAGATCGCAGCGCACGATGGGAAGGTTGAGTTGAATACCGTCGAATATACAACCGCTTTCCTGAATTCTGATTGGCTGTATTTTGTATGGCATGGTAAAAAAAGCTGTATTCATGATTTGAAATTGCTTTCCACATTCAATCTGCTCACTCATTTCATACTAATGTGCAAACTCTAAGAATCACTCACAACCATGGAATGCAATTCGAGAGTCTAACCAGACTGATTTTTGCAAAATATATATATTGTCAATTTATTCCTTGCCTACAAAGACTTTGATCCTTGGCTCAAAAGTCTGGCAACACAGTAAAGTGGGCCTCACATAAGTTGGAATGTCCTCTCCCCATTGTCGGATGTATCACATTCTCAGCATCCTCAGCACGACGTTCACACTCCAATCGGTATGCAAGCCAGTGGAATTCACATGTAAGGGGTGTCTTCGTCTTATAAGGCTTACCCTGGCACTTCAACTCTTCATCCTCGCCACAGTTCTTACAAGAGCACACGGTGGTTTCATGAAACCCACATTCATGTGTTTCTTCTACTCCCCACTCATGAATATCTCTACAGTGATATTCCCCAAGAGCTCTCATTCTCCTTGCATAGTCTTGGGGATCATCACACTGCTGGAGACAGCAAAAGTGGTTGATACGGGCACTTGTGAGGAAGTTGTCTCCAAGACATCCGCAGCCAGCTGTGCCTTTCACACTTGCACTTTGCAGTCATCACGTTGGGAAACTTGTCTTTGTTCTTCCGTTTGATGTCTGCAGAAAACTTTTTTCTTTGCTAACTCCTTCAGTTGATTAAAGTGCGCTCTACCGACATGGCCACCACACTTGAAGATTTTCCCGTCCGGGTGGTACTTTTGCACTGATTTAGCAGAACTCGAATCTCCATCTTGCCAAACAACCTCTACCTTACAACCTTCACCCCTTGCTTCCTTGTAACACTCTTCGGCCAGAATTCCCTCCATGGACTTTGCTGTGCCCTCAAACAATTCATCCTCCACAACATCATCATTTCCCCTCATACACTTATGCCCATACCAAAGTAACCCTCCAGATAAATAGTTCTTTATAATAAAAGAACCATTTTTGCTGAAATGGCCTCTGGTAAGCCATACACCATCAGACGTAACAACAGCCCTCTTCCAACTTCCCAATTCCTCATCATCCAACTCTTTCATTCGTTCCTTTTCTTCTTCGCACATTTCATTAAGAATGTCAGTGACATTTGGATAAACCAGTTTGATTGTTTCATAGTATGGATTTTTAGAAATACAACTGATACCAAGACATTCCCTTAGTGTTCTTGAAAACTTAGCAAAGCCATGTCCAGTGATGAAAAAAGCCACAGCAAGGGCAAGGCCCACTACAGTTCTCTTGGATCCTTCAACAAGCGCTGAGCCACAAAATTTCACAGTCCGTGACGTACACCCATTACAAACAAACCCAACATTCATTGACCCACCAAGACCTGTAGGTTCCACTTTAGCTGGCACAAGAATACCTGTTGAATAAAGTAAGGAGATAGGTTAATCCCTATGTATATGTCACACATTGTAACTTTTGTTTCTTATATAATTTGGTTACATATTCTGTGAAGTTTAAAACACACCCGGATGAGAGGCAATGATAATGGTGTCATGAAAATATGACATGTAACCAGATACAGGAGATAATTATTCGGCTTGAGGAATGCATGAGATAATTACAGCAATCATGCAAGCAGATGAATTGAATCCTGCATATCTGCTTCCTACATGTAGCTCACATAGTGTATTTTTTATTTTCCATGGACTGTTTACAAATGTTTCTAGTTCAAATGGAAAATAATAATAAATAACAGTAAAAATTGAAGTTATTGACGAAGTATACAGACTGTGAAAGGTTATTGTGTTTTGGGGTCTATGAATACTGTTTTTCTAGCCTTTGAACAGGTTCCTAAGTTGGGTATCGCCAAGCACAGCGAGTAGAGCACTAACTAGGCAGAAAGACAAAGGCGGCTCGATTGTCTCTTTGCTTGGCACCTCACTTAGGAACCTGTTCACAGGCATGCATGTTTCTCTTACAATAGTAACTGTGGCTGAGCCTCTTAGGAATTTATTGCCCCCAGCTTGTTGGAGGAAATACAAGTACAGCAGTCAATAGTATCCACCAGAAATATTTGACACTTACATGTAAGTTGCAATTGGGCACTATAAAAAAATACATTCATTTGGGCACAATAGCATTAGTTTATGTAAGACCCAAACATAAAAATAGCTTTATCAGACATGGTGAAAGGACAAATCGACAATTTCAGTGAAATAGTTCAGTATTCCAATGAAGCCCATTTCTGCATGTTGATAATACAGGTAAGCTTTTATTGAATGAAAAATCAGAAAAAAATCTACTTGATTTCCACATCACTGACATCAGTAACTACAGTACCCGCCTCGTGCTACTTGTATTTTTACACGGTCAGGTGTGAAAATATCGAAGATCATCCACTATCTTACTGACGAAAACATTCTAAATGTAGGCAATAAAAATAGATTTACACACCGTTGCAGTTACCTGTTGAACACTTTGCTGTAGCATTAAATTGCTCGACCATTTCCATGACTTGTGTCGACTCACAAACAAACAATCTCCGTTCGATTTCTATTCCACTTGACACCTTCCTGCCACCATTCGCCTTTGCCCATTTTACTTTTTTCTTCATCTGAACTGTCATCCTCAGTTTTTTGTTCCTCAGAGCTTGTTGACTGGTCGTGCAAACAATAGGTCAAGTTTCTTGTTTTAAGCTCCACTTTTACGCTAATTTGCGTCGGGTATTTTGTTTTTCCTGGACTGACAAATCTCAAACGCGTTCTCTCACCAGACTTGTACGGTTCCTCTCTCCAGCTTGCTGCAAGAGCGAAACTTTTACGGCTTCCAAGCCCAACTCCTCTAGACTCGGCGCCTTTTTTCCCCTTTTCTACCTGCAACTGGCGTCTCTCCGCTTTTGATAATTTCCTGTTCTTCTTCTTTGGTGCCATCTTGAATGGTCGAATACCGGATATGGCGCACGCTGTGCGTTGGACTATTGTGACACTCATGCGTCACAGCATGAGGCGCCTAGCAACCGGTAAACAAAACAGGACTCTGAGGGAAAAAAGGGGCCTACAGACAAGCCAATCAGCGGAAATCATTTCAAAATAGCGGCAAGAAGCATGTTGACGATTGTTATGGCGAATTTCGGCGAATTTACCTTAATTTCTCAAGGTCGGAAGCTTCGCATTGACTTTTAACGCGCCGCCTAAGGGTTTGCAAGTACAAAATTTCGTTTTCTGAAAAAACCCAAAGGCCTTTTTCTACGAAACTTGGCAGACTCTTTCGCAAGTGTCTATCGAAGAAATCTGTGCTTGGGTGCCCGGCGGAAGGCAAAAGGTGTCAAGGTCCAGATGTGCAAAGTTCTCTTTCAGTCTTTTCGTCATAACTTCGGAGTCTTACACATTTAACTGAAACCCAAGCACAGATTATTTCCTTTTATTTACGTTTAAACATTTGTGTATTCAAATTTTCCTTTTTTTGGATAGTTCTAACAAAAAACGCAAATCTCTCTCTCAGACATGGGTTAATATTTAATCCAGTATCCACACAGGGGGTCCGATACACGAAAAACAGGTTAATTTTATGGATTTTTATTTATTGATGATTCATTCTGTAAAGTAAACAGGGTTATTTTGAGCCGTTTCATTAGTAATATTAAAGAGGAAAAATGACCCAAAATACCCTGGGCGGGCACCTTAAGAGACTTCTTAGATGACAAGCAAGAGGATATGACAAACGTTGGGAGTCTACTTTCCAAATCCGTGAGCACTATTGACAACACAGCAATTGTAAGTTTATTGTTTTGTTATTTCTTTCAAATTAAATGTTTTTTTTTATTTTATGTTACTTACCGTGTGTATATTCTTTAAATACTAAATTTCTTTCTTTTTTATTTTCCCTTGAAATTAAGTATGGTGATAGATTTGTGCTTGGTGATAGATTTGTGTAAATTCAATCGTAATTCACATATCTACCTTGTAATAACTTGTAAAACGCTTCTGTTATGTGTACTTTGTGTAGTTTACTGTTACTTTTCCGTGTAATTACTAATACTAATAAAACAATAATAAAAAAATCATCCTCCAGTGCTTTTTGTCCCACTGGAACTCACAACTTGTCAATGGAGTATCTTAGCTCTTTGCCAGGGTTCCGGCTGGCGTTTTTTAAAACAGTCCACTTGCCAGAAAAAGCTGTCTATCAACCGGTATGTTGATAATTGTTTCTCCAAGACGAAAAATGGAAAGCTTGATGACCTGCTTGAACGTCTAAACAGTTACCATCCTAACATTGTTTTAATTGTTGAAGAAAACCCCCACTATTTCCTCAGCAGTGCATTTACTTATGATAACAAGTTTAACTGCATAGTCTACAAGAAACCAGGAAAACTACCAACACATTGGAAATCAGAAATCCCCACTAAATGGAAAAGAAATTGTATTACTGGTGCTCTTCACAGAGCTAAGCGCATCTCTTCCAATTTTGTGAGCAACTGAAAAACACTAGAAACAACCTTTCTAAAGGCGAGATACCCCAAAGGTTTTATTTCTCACACAGTGAAAAGTTTTCTGAAATTCGTGGCCCTTTTTATCATCCTTTTTATCCCAGGCATGTAAGAAAAAAAATAATAACAATAGCAACTAAATAAATAAACAGAATTCACATGTAGTCAAGTTTAGGTTAATTTAACAAATTAGAGTTCTACGTATGCGAAACAATATGGTCAAGTAATTTTCAGTGTTACTCTTTTTAATTTGTGCAAATTCTACACAATACAGTGAATCCAGTCAATGTGACCGCCCAAGACCCACAAATAAGTGGTCATCTTAACTGAGTGTTACAAAAAAGAAAAATCAAAAAGTGGTAGTTGTATGGCAGGCTTCCGCTGTATTATATCTTATTATCAAGGCTTTTTCCTTTCCTTTTATCTTTAGTTGGCAACTCTTCTCAAGACCATCTTCTTTTTCACGCAAGACGACCCACAACAAAGAATTGCCCAAGCTTTGTCCATAAATAAGAACCTGGTGTCAAGGATTTGCAGATGATTGCAGGATGTCTATTTCACAAACCTGCAGATCAGACCAATTATACCTTTTGGGGGACCTGGTGCTGTAGTCAAATGTGACAAAAGTAAATTCAACCACAAGGGGAAGGTAAACACTGAGAGAGTTACTTTGAAAATAATTCTGCAGTCTAATAGAGCTAAGTTACGATTTTATTAGGTTGTTGCACGCTGGTTCTTATTGTAATCATTTATTGAAAAAAAAGTCCTGAATTTCCTTTTGCAGTACAACAGGGGAAGGAGAGCAGCACATGATGCGTGGGTTACTTCGAATAGTGTGGGCTGAGTACAGAAAGCTAGAGGGTACTTCCACAGGCATAATTTTGTCGACCCATGTACTGGACTACGTACCCAGGAGGCTGAATCCAGCTGGAGCTAAAGCTGGGGCAAAAACAAAGAAAAGGCTTATGGCAAGAAGATCTACAGAGAGAGAATGTGGCACCAGTGGAGAGGGGGAGACTTATTATGAAAAATTGCCTTGCCATTTTGCCTTTGCAATTCCCCACCAATATTGCAGTTATGTGACTGTACTATATTTAAAGTTCACTCTCACCAAAATTATTTAAACTTGATAACATCTACAAAAATTACCGTCATTTAGCATATTTTCTCAAATAAACACCACGCTCAAATAAGCACCGGTCAACAGTTTATTTGACGTTCATTCCAGGTACCGACATTTATTTGAAACTGAACCTTTATGTTTCTGATTTTCATTGGCCACTTCTGCTCAATTTATTGCGATCATTTTAACTAATGTATAATGTACTCTACGAAACCTAGTCTTAAATAAACACTTCCTGCTTTTAATTGAGAAATTATGGTAAATGAGAAACACTTTTTTGAAGCCAGTTTTAATTATTTTCTGATGATACTTGCCCCTACCCTTCTCAGTGCCTATATTTCTAGGCATAAGATTCCGTAATACTCCTTTTGCAATTGCAGAGCATTATAATTGGCTTTCTAAGTACAAATAACAAAGAGGGTTCGTTGATACTTTAAATCACCGTGGAATTTATTTGAGAAAGAAATTTCTGTTATTTTTGTCAGTAATATAATGCTGATGTTATCGAATTGATTGGTAAAAACTAGGTGTGGTTATTAATAACCAGTTATGTGTAGTCGTTATTAGGAGGTCATCAAGTAATTAGCAAAAAATTGGTTTGCATTATCTACAGTCTCGGATAATGAATGCATAACAGAACTTTAAGTGTGCTCAAGGTGGCTCCCTAGAGTTTCTAAAAAAGTGACTATACGAACTGGCAAGAGTTACAAAAGAAACCCTAGTTCTGTTGTCTTGCAATCTTTGTTCCTGAGATTTGCCAGTAAGGTAACCAACATAATTACCCTTATTTTCCAGTTTTTGCTTCTTAGGCACAGGCTGTTGTCATGTCAACAAAACGTCTAAAGAATGACATACATTTTCTATTAATTAATTTTTATTCTTTAATATTTTGATTTTCCCTCGGTAAAAACTTTTGAAACTTTCCCATCTTGTGAAACTGAGTTTTACTAACATTTTGCAGGGGAAATATGGGGTCGTTCAGATGGTTTCACCGTTATCACTGATTTCTTATTTTTAACCACTCAATTCAATTGCTCAGACAGAATTTTTCCAAAAAATAGTATGTGGAAGGTAGCGTTATCTCAAAATGTGCAAAATTAAAAAAAATTCACCAAAGCAAACACGAGAAAATTCACTGTTAACTTTGCTTTTTTTGGCTATGCTGACGTCGTAAAATGTCAGGAAAATCTTACGATTTCAAGTGAGCGCACGCAGATTAGTACAGCTCACATCATCAGCGCGCGCGCGGTCATAAAACTATAGGGAGCCACCTTAATTAAGCGTTTCACCTTCCCTTTTTTACTGAATGAGAAAAGATATCTATTTTGATCTTTAAACAGAGTGTTAAGGACCTTGTTTTTAGCTCAGTTTTTAAACTATTTTAAATTTTTGACTTTTAAAGATTTTTAACACGTTTTTGTAATTTTTATTTCCTTATTATTTACAGGTCCCCATTGAAAAACACCTTGGTGATGTGGGCACCCTGGATAAATATTATTATTATTAATGTCATTATTGTTTGCTGTTTGATGGAGTTTATGAACAAGAATACAAAGGTATCTGTAAAAAGAAAAAGCATTGTAAGGATAAATCAATGATTGAATGTCAAACAGGTCTACAGAAATGTGTCAACCTATTATGTGCAGCACCTCTAGGTTCAGTTTCGAGCAGTTTGAATGAAACAGTGAAAATAATAGACAGGGAATTTCTTTCGATAGGGTACACGGTGAAAATTGGTGTGAAGGACATTATCATGTGCCTTAAAATTTTCCCATTTTTTTCATGATGCTTTATCTGTGACGTAGCTCCTTTAAGAACATAAAGCAGCACTGAGGGCTTTTGCAAGCATGGTAGGAGGAGTTTGATCCCAATCATGTTTTGGCAGGAATCACATTCATGTGCAGTGGAGTAGTACTGAGGTGCTGCTGCTCATGGCTTTTTCTGTTTCCATGAGCTTGATTTTCTTTGGCCTTCTTTTGTGAAGTAGAGTCAGTTGAAGCTAATTTGCAGACAACTTGTTGCTGGAGTTTTGCTTTTCGGCCACTAAATCTGTCGTCATGTCAATTGCATGTTCTCATGCAAGCTCATGGAAACAGGATGTGCTATCCTTGAAAGTGAGCCAAAGAAGGTGAGTTCAGCCACTTGTTTTCGGGTTATGTGTTGTCTTTTATAAATTACCGGTTAGCTTCCATTTACCAAGATGGTGGTACATAATGACTTGGTTTATATGTTTGATTCTACCTCCTCATTTGCATATTCGAGATGCCATGAGAGATAGTGCATGTGCAGTGAAGATCATTACAGCGTTGCGTTCGGTGAAGAAAGTCCAAGACTTTTTCGTTCTCTTCAATCCATTTTAAATCTGTTGCATCGGCAACCAGAAACCATCTCTAACCACAGGCAAAAGCCTGAGAGAGTCCTTGGAGACGTGAATTGTCCATTGCTTGTGAATTTTAGCCCAATTCCGCGACAATGCCGCAAGACCACAAGCAAGTTATGGCAACCGCCATTATACACATCAACTTGGTCGACGAAAGTCTTTCCGAAAATGATGCTCACTCACTTGAAGGTGAAGCTACTGACAAGCATCCCCGAAAGGGTTTAACTGCTGCTAAAGATCCTACCCGAAAGGGAAAAACTTCTGCGGGAAAGACCGTACAGAGTTGCAAACCAACTGACAGGAAATCCTCGAGCAAACAAGCTCTGCCAAAAGCCAACGAGGCGGGAACTAAAACGGTGAAGCGAACTGCTACCGTTGACCCCTCTAAGCTATTCGAGTAAATGGAAGACATAAAAGATCAGCTTAAACAGCTGAACAACCTTTCTCTTTCAAGCATTACACTAGTTATAACTGAAATTAAAGCTGCCTATGACAACTATAACAATCAAGCTGTTGATTGCGAAAGCGACGATGGAAGCGAAGCTGCAGAGTTTGACCCTTCGTCTGCAGATGATGCAGATGTGCTGGAAGAGCCTCCAAAAAAGAAAGCAAAAGGAGATTGCAGTTGACTGCAGTTTCCTGACACCGGGAAACTGCAATCGACTAGAGGTCATGCGAGTCAACCCAGAGATATTTAACAGTGTTAGAAAGGAGGTGAAAACCGAAGATGTCATGCTACAGAAAGCTCAAAAGCCTTTGTTAAAGGGTATAACTGCAGTCACCAGAATTCTGGATGACTTTATGAGAGCTGAAAAAGGTAATAAACCTGCTCCTTCCTCAGCAACAGTTATGAAAACACTCTCTGACACCATTTCACTGCTATGTGATGCCTTGCATGAAATTGACCTCAGAAGGAGAGCTTTGTTCAAAGGGGACATGAAAACAGAATATGGACTGCTGTGTAGTGACCAAAATCCAGTTGAAGATGGCCTGTTGTTTGGCACTGAACTTGGCAAGTCAGTGAAAGATTTGTCAGAGGCCAGCAAAGTGACTTCTAAAGTTACATTGAAGCAAAAAAGACCTCACAG
>Ga0126336_10000627_pt1 | contig 15365 bp, 14 predicted proteins | sample SidCmetagenome_FD_92530 | JGI IMG/M metagenome (GOLD analysis project Ga0126336, IMG submission 92530) | Coral microbial communities from El Islote,Puerto Morelos, Mexico - Siderastrea C C metagenome | ecosystem: Host-associated > Invertebrates > Cnidaria > Coral | place: El Islote,Puerto...
AAGTATAAAACTTCAGTACTCTCGAGCAATCGTTAAATGCTAAAGAAGCTTAAGCTTTTAAAGAAACCTCTTTTTCAAAAGCCACGATGGTCATGCGATTTCCCGCCAAGAAAAATGCCGGTTACCCTAAAGCACCGTGCGATTTCCCGCCAAGAAAAGATGGCATTCTCTGCCCCCGTCGGGTTGTCTTGGAACTCCCCTCCCCCTCCCACAGAGTGTGCGGATGGACGGACGTATGGACGTACGGTCACGTGACTATTACGTCACAACCAAAATTTCTCGGATTGATAAGGTTACCATATTTCCTTAGCAATGGAGCTCCGCTGGCGGGCTTTGCCCGCAGGCTCCGCTATTAATAAATGCAATGCCACATATTGCTTAAGCAGAGCTTTGGTTTATTTCACAAACGTGTTGAGTCGTGATATCTTAAAATGTCAACAAGTAGAGAAGACTACTATGTCTGTAGCACTCAGTAGTAAAACGTCACTTATAAATATAAAGCTTACAGGTGTTGTTTGAATATTGATGCTTTCTCCATCATCAAATTCTCCAGAAGCGAACTGGCTAAATAAATCTTGCAAGGTAACTGACCTTTCCAGTACAGACCTTAGTACCAAGGCTTTAAAATTTTGGCTAGAGTGCATATCAAAACACAAACAAAAACCATGTTTCTTTCTCAGTTCTTTTTATATACAGAACTCTTAGTAAGTAAACACTTATTTTACCTAATTGAGGGGGATTGGGAATAAAGTGAAGGGAATGACTGTGGTTTTTCTTCTATTTTAATGAAATAAATAATAAAAAGGAGGCGGTCCCAAAAAAAGACACGAGAGGGGACGATAAGCATTTATGGTAACTTGACCTCGGTTATTTGACACACTGTTTCCACGGGGCAAGATAACATAGGAGAAAAAACATATGAAGGTATAAGCAACTCCATTGCACTCAACAGGAGGCAACACTCAGCCAATCCTGCATTGCAGTCATTGAGAGTAGCATAGAACACTCTATTGGATTTTTGCTTTTATTTGTGTACACGTGTGGGTTTCGTTCCAGCAGAAGAAAGCACATATCTCGCAGAGGTATTAAAATGTCTGGAATTAAAAAGTATTGCCGTGGATGGTTTTTGTGGAGAAAAATAAACAAAATTCACCAAAAATGCGAGGTGATCCGTTTCTGCAGACTTGTTCACGTGGTCCTTGTGCGTTCAAGAACGGTGATATTTTTTAGAGTAATACATGTTTGTAAGTACATTTAGTTTTGTAATTTGTTTGCATGCCGAGTTCAGCTGAAGGCAAAAATTCAACACTTTCCTACTACACGGTCAGAGTTACGCGCGTAGATGTTTGCAAAGAGCTTACCACTGTAAACGGACATTAAACGTTAATTTTGTGCAAAAGTAAATCCACTGTGTAATGACATCGAACTGCTTGAGAGAATATTAAATATTCAGTCACCATTTGTTGTGTCAGTTGATGTTTTGATAATTCATATAATATTAATAAGTCACGTGCAGTGACTTTATATCTGATAAACACCGCATACTTATTAGAAATGCTCTCATCAGATATGAAACGTCACTGCATGCTACATATTATCGATCATTTGATAGGTTCAGGGGCTTATGAGTTATAAATGAATTTTTGAACTGTTTAGAAATCGTGGCAACCTGTTGTGTTTGCTTTACAAAGTCTCTCCTATTGTCAAATATCTGAAAAAAAAAACCATTAACTGGAAATGCGTTGTGCAAATTGACCCAACAAAACATTTTCATCCTCAATTCGTTAGCCAGGCTGAAAAAGTCTTTCCGTTTCCGTGAAATCGGAAAACCTTATTAATCGGTTTTTGGGTCAAATAAATAAATCTTCCTTTAAAAGATACTGACAATCAATGGTCACCATTCAAAAGTCGTGAGACAATAACAAGATGTAATTGGAAACACTGCAGTAATTTACATAATTGTCACTGAAGGTTAAATTGTGCATATTAATAGAAAAAAGTTCTGGTGACATCTGTTATGATTTGTAAGTCCTGTATGCTAAAAGAAGAAGGTGGATTAAAACAAATGGTCGATGGTACCTTCTCAGTATCTGTTGCATTAAAAAGGGTATCACCCATGAAAGACACTAGACTGGCATTTCCGTATCCTGAGGCTTCATTACTGACCTCCAACAAAAACTTCCAAAAAACAAAAAAAAGCGCAAATATTTGTCTGTTTCATGCAAGCTATTACACACACACAGCAGCAAATATTTGCATTTCCAAGGTGCAAAAATGTTTTGTGGACATCCCTTGACAGGATTGTTTGATGTATATTCCTGAGTATTCCTTACAGTACTTTAACAAACATTTTCTCTTTTTAAACTTAGACGTTTATCGCAACTGAAAAGTAATAACACGGATCATGGATTGGAAGTTTACAGTGCAAAAACATACAGTATCTCAGGGATTTTCACAGTAGAAATGCCTGAAAAGTTAGAGATCTTGTCTGAGACAGATTAAGTTATAAACTCTAGCCGAATCGCGTGGGGAAAGTCGTTGTTTTCATTTATGTTTTCACGGATTGACCTTAAAAATTGGTGTGTTTGTTTACTCTTCTGTCTATGAGAAAACAATATTTCATCAAAGAGAAGAAGTATTCGAAGGAAAAGACCAAATGTTGCTAGGTTGCGTCATCACAGTTTCGCTATCGCACCCCTTCTTGATATCGGAAGATTTAACGCAGTCGTCATCTTCCTCTGTTTCCTTTGATTTTCACAGCAGTCAAACATAAAGAACGTCACCTCCGGTTTTTCAGAGTCTTGAAGTTTCAATCAGTTCAGACTTTTTTCAGTTATTTAACTGTTAAAGGTACTGTTAAGCGATGTCCTTAACTTACTCTCAAGAAAGTACATGTTTGATATTAAAGTTTGTGGGTCAGTTTCACCTCCTGTGGAATGGTAGGAAATTCTCCACTTAAACATTTGCTTAATTTGCAATGGGATCTTTTTGGAGCCTGTTTACAAGGTGGTAGGGTAATCCTATCTGCCCTAGCACACAATCATAAACAAAACTCGTTGAGACAAATGCAATTAGCGCGTATTTCTCAATTTCCTTGTATGAAAACACCAACAAGATTGCATAAATGGTTTCTCTCCCCCCACCCCTTACTCAATGTTGTTTGGAAGGACTGAGGACTGAGGTTTCATCAGGGGAACTTTTTGTTTCAAAGCAACATTGATAAGGGGGGGAGGGGGAAAGATTTGTTGTGGTAAGTGGTTTTCAACGTCAAAATCAATTTTCCTTCCTTTGTGGACATAGCAAGCATATGCTATGCTTCTTTGTATTCTCTGTTAAGAATTGACTTTACACCTTATAATTACGAACTATTGTTCGTTCGCTTTATCAGAATATAAGGAGGGCATTTGTACTGGAATACACTCATTGCAGGTTTCAGGTTTTCATTCAGCACCTACGATACGCTAAACTTTCCTTTGCCATGAACCCGGGTTCTGATGAAAGTTCTCTAGCTGATAACATTACGGTACAGCAACCTGAAGGAACCTCAACCGGGTCAGTCACCTCTGGTGATCTTATAGATCAAATTTTCGATAGATTTAAGGCTTACATCGATACCAAGCTTGGTGCATTTAAGAATACTTTTCCACTTCAAGACGATAGCCCGACTCTGAGTCAAAGAAACTTAGGCGAGAGGTTGAGGCCAAGAAACTCAAATTCAAAGGCAACGAGCAACAGTTTTTGTTTAATGCACAAGTCGAAGATTACAGCTCTTCCGCCCTTCATTCCATCAAAAGAAACGACTCCTCGCAGGGCTAGAAGTTCTTAGAAACTTCTCTAGATCTCACCTGCAAATGGCCAAAAACTTATTATGTTAGCGGACAAGAGTGACGCTGGTTGGTTGGTCGTCCAGGAGTACGAGCAGGACGAATTGGCAGACGATTCAGAAGATGAGAAAAGAATTTAAAAAGCGCAACAGACGGCTTACAGAAAGTAACGGCATATCGCAAGATCCACCAAGAAGCCCCGTCTCAATAGTACGAGCTCTACTGCTACTGCTACTGTTACTCGCAGTAATAGTGATTGGCAGCTTTTTCGAGGTAATGTGTCCCTTTGCCCTTTCTTTGTTACTTTCCAGAGCTTGTTTTACCCGAAACAAGCTACCCAACCTGTACGCGCTCTCGTCATCTTTTGTCTCTATTCTTTCTTGCGGCGTCTGAATAAGAAGGAAAATAATTTTCATTCGGACAAACTTGGTGAGGGAGAATGAAAGTTCTCATTCATACCGAAGTGTCTCAACAGTTTTGCCCGAGATTGCAGGTTTTACCTAAAGGGTGGGATATGTTTGCCTTGTAAACGGTCCGAGTAGGGATAACTTAATTACGCATCAGTGAAATACCAATATAGAAACAACTAAATAGCGATTAAAATGTCTAGTTGTTCGAAATTACATTTACTTTTCTCACAAACTGATAGCAATTTCAATACGCTCAAACTTTCTATTTTAAAGTGGTCAGCCTCGGGAAATACTTAACTAACTGACCGCTTAAGGGGGTATTCCAAAATTTAGCATTTAGTATGGTGAAATTGATCACGATATACATTCATTGTTGACAGAAAAAACTATATCCCATATGATGGCATGTTCCATGAGCGAGTGAAGACGTGTCTTCTGTTCCCGTAAATTGGAACGTTCATTTCTTTAGTTCTGCATTTATGGCTGAAAAGATTAAGGCCACGCTCAAGCGTCATCATCATCATTTGGCTGCAGAGCATTCGACCACAAGTTTCCTCCAGCAATGGCGGTCTTGGGCCATTTCCAACAGCTCATTATCATTTAGCAGGCTATCAGGATCCCCCAGAAGACAGTGAATATAAGCTCAAGCGTAAATTGAGAAAAAGTAGGAGCACCAGCTCAGAAAGCAAAACTGGTTCCCCAGACGGCGAGAAAAAATTTCATTTCAAGTTTTCATACTATGCTCTCCAAGGCTGACATAAGCAAGGGTTGGCTTGACGACAGTAGTGATCAGATTCTGAAAGCCTTAAAGACGTCCAACGGAATCAGGGAACAGCTTAATCGGATCGTCGTTAGACTTCAACAGATGGAAATGGAAAAGCTGGAAGATGTTTTGGTGTGACATCCTTTAATGAGAAGGTTAAAAAGATGAAAAACAAAGAGCAGAGAAGAGATGAGAAACAAACAGCAGAGAAGAAAAGAACCTTGGAAGACCTTGGAGGAGAGAGAATCTGCGCTTCTTCAGGTTTGCAGAAACAGTCCAGGGTGTTGAAACACAAGTGAAGTCATACACAAGTTCTTTGAGGATGAATTGGAGTCATAGAATGCACGGGATATAGAGTTTCAACAGATCCAGGGTGCATGGTGAGGGGATGCATGACTTGTACAGCTTTAGAGTACTTTTTTAATCCTGAGGTATTTCGTAATATCATGCATAGCATACCTGGGTTGTAATTTTACAGAATATTGGAATACAACTACTGTAGGTATAGAATCTGCCGCTACTAGTGTTAGGCTTAATTGACCTCACTATGCTGTCGCAGCAACATTGGCACTTATTGGCGTTGCATGATATTATTACAAAAGTAATTTGTTTTCACAAATATGAGTGCAACTAGGAAATTGGCAAGGCACCCAGCGACGATTCCTTGTCGAACAATCAACAAGCAGCCAAACGTCCTCAAAAATGCCAGGTTGTAAAGTCCTCCACGAGGACCACAGTTTAATGAACTGGCCCTACTGTACTGGCCCAGAGGAACTCTTACGGCTGATGATGACAAACTTTTCCCAGACCAGGATGACGAACTTATGGCACAATTAAAGGACCTAAAGGTTGCCAAAGAAGCCTTGGCGAAGAAAGCACGCATTCATAAACTGAAGCTAGAGATCGCAGAAAAACAAAGCTGCATCGCAGAGCTAACGAAACTCCAAGAGTCCTCGGCCATGGAGCTTTCATTGTTGGTGGCATCACAGATGTCAAAAGACATTCTCAAATCAAAAACGCTGCTTCTTAAGATAACTGGTTCACCCTGAACCTCGGCGCAACCGAAAGCCCACAAGATGGCTGTCCCACAAACTTCCATCTACATGGTCTTGAAGGGAAGACTGAGCCTTCCAGACACCACTGGACCTCCTGCTCACGGGTTATGCTGGACGTGACAGCTGGATCAGCCAAGCAATGTTTTGCAAAACCCCGATGCACCAGTAACTGGACTATTGGCAGCCCAAGAGTCCTCAGTGTTTCTCAAGCAACTAGCGAAGGGTGAGAAAGTTTTAAGAATCGTTGATTTTGTAAACAAAACCGTCACGCACACTGAGGATAAGACAATTTCTGACTTGGGCAATACCAAGCTAGTTATTTCCTTGGGGCCCAAAAAGCCCAAGTTAGAGTCTATTTCTCTTGCCCAATGGGTGACAGGAAAGCTGCTCTGGGAAGCTGCCATCCCCTCAGGTTGTTCAGCATTATCTAGCCTACACCTTAAAAATTATGGAACTTAGTTTAGTTGGCCATCTGTACTTCAGTATGATGACGAATTTCTTCACATACAGGCCGTGTATAATTATCCGTGAAGCTTTGACTCCCATCATCTCCACACTGTCATTTTAGAACCCTTAGCTATATCTAGAAAATCTTCTGTGGGTAAATCCTCCATGGGGTCTGCCTTTGCCCATTTTAGCGCAGATGTCAAGGTAATATGTCTGAATTTTAATCGGACAGAGGGATGCTCTCCTTATGAGTGCCATTACACCCATGTGTGCAACCGTCAGGTAAATGGCAGAGCATGCGGGTTAGCACACCCTTTTCATAGTCATCCTGGGGTTAGGGGCACCGTCCAGGGACAGGGGGTGCCTGCTACATCTGCCTGACTACCATTGGCCTCCCCACTTAACACTAATTTCTGGCTGGCAGAGCTTGTTGGCGACGAGGATGAAGCATTCCTCGCAGATGGCATTTTCAGTGGCTTTATATAATTAATTGGCAGCAGCGGACTGTGCTTTTCTACTTGCTCAACAGAATAATTATAAATCGGCTATCGGTAGTGCAAAGTGCAAATCCATAGTTGGGCAGACAATTCGAGGCGAAATTGCAGAGTGCAACTATGTTATTACCGATTTTAAGCCGACCATAATCAGTGCACTGGGAGCTATTCGGAAACCAGATTCCTCAGAGGTCCGGCTTATCTATGATTGCTCTTGACCTCTTGGGCGGGCCCTAAATGATTACATTAGCCGTTCTTCTTTGAAATATCAAACTTTGGATAATGCAATCAAAATGCTACGACCCAATTATTTCATGGCGAACATCGATCTACGGCATGCCTATAGATCTGTTCCCATTCACAAAAGCAATAATGCAGCAACAGGGTTACAGTGGCTCTTTGCGGTTTGTGATCACCCAACCTATGTTTTTTTACACTTGGTTACCTTTGGGCGCCAAGTGTAGTCCAGAAATTTTATAGATTAACTCAATCTGTGCGCCACATGATGAAGCGGAGTGGCTTAAAGACCATTATTGTGTACCTTGATGACTTCCTAGTAATAGGCGAAACTAAAGAGGAATGTCAAAAGGCCTTCTCCACACTCCTGCAGTTACTTCAATATTTGGGGTTTCAAATCAGCTGGCATAAGGATATTGGTCCCACCCAGAAACTTGTGTTCCTGGCGTGAAGCTGGATACCTCCTACTGTGAAATGACTCTCACTCCTGACAAACTGACAGATCTGCATCCAGTGGTCACCAGGTTTCTTTTCAGGCACCGAGCAAGCAAGAAGCAGCTCCAGCAACTCGCAGGCAAGCTTAACTGGGCATGTCGGGTAGTGTATGGAGGTCAAACATTCTTGCGGCGGATACTTGACATGTTAAATTCTCTGCATTCCCCCTCTGCAAAAATGCGACTCTGCAGACTTTCGTGAAGATATCAGATCGTGGCATTCCTTCCTTCGCTTGTCGAATGACAAGTGCACCTTTCTCCATCAGCTTCCCACAACTGATATTCAAACAGATGCATGTTCTGTAGCGGCTGGGGCTTACTTTCAGAGGGGACTGGCTCTATCACAATTTTGCTCTCGATACCCCAGAACTGGCACAGCTCCACATTAATTACAAGGAAGTTGTTGCTCAGGTTTTTGCAGTGTATAGATGGGCCCCTCGTTGGGATAATGAGCACGTAATTATTCATTGTGACAATAAAGCTGCCGTACATATTATCAATAAAGGCACATCTTCGCGCCCTATTGTTATAAGTTACTTAAGAGAGTTATTCTGGCAGTCAGCCATTCATAATTTTCGATTTACTGCCACATATATTCCAGGGAAACAAAATGGTATTGCTGATTCAGTGTTGCAACTTCACCAACCTACCAAGTGTTTGGCTTTCTATGAGCACCTCTGCTTACAGTCACCCCAACAACCCTCTACGGGATTTCAGGGAATAAGGTGAACGCATGCACAAGGCACGTTATAACACGTACGTACACTTCTGACACAACACGCTTAACGTGCGGATATGTGTGTAAAAACAATTGATTTTGGATAGCGTGTTTAAATTTGCAGCCATTGTTCATTTATGGCTTGCAGGGTAGGGCTTTGTTTTTATTTAACACGCTAGACTTTTGTTTTTTTAGCACGCTAGGTTCCTTTGTTTCCTTGACACGGTAGAACTCTTAACACGTTAGCTTAGCCAGTGAATGCTTTTCATAAAGTAAAATCGTTACAGCACATAAACGAGAAGGAAAGAAAATTCATTTTCCTATTCGAAATATTAAATAAATTAGGAAACAATATGGCTCTTGGATTTTTTTTTCAAATAAAAGAGTGCAGAGAAACGAGGGTTGTGTGAATCTACCAGTAATTATTTTGCGTGCTGGATGCAAGGTAAACAGACTCAAACCTGCCGTCTAAAGTGAAAGTGTTGAATGTAACATATTAAAAATCGAAGCTTATGGTGTTAGAAAGAGAAAAAGGGTTAAAAATGCAAGCTTTTTTCCTGGGATTAATTTAGTTCACGCTGCACTGAATTTGCTTACTGTGAGTCTAAATATCCCGGCGTATCACATCGAACGTTCGGTTTTCGAACTCAATCGAACCCAATCAAACGTAAATCGAACTATTAAATTCGATGTTGTTCAGTCATCGAACGAAATCGAACTCAAAAAATAAATGCAAATAGAACCACATCGAACATTCCATAAGGTCCGATGAGGTTCGATTTAGTTCTGTCGCCGAACGATACCTAAGCGAGCGGCTTACGTTGTATCACAATATGATCTGAATCGAGCAAATTCGAATGTTCGGTTCTCCATCATTTGATTATCACGGGGAATATAAATGCGTCAATCGATCCAGCCATCTAAAGATAGGTTTCCTTTATGTCCATACTTATTTTTAGACCCGAGATTCAGAGTATCTCAACATTTGCCAGGCATTTGTTACCCGGGTTGTTACCACGGGAATGAGTTTCATGAGTTTTGTAAATTAACAGCTGCAACTTGAATCAAACTTTGCCATTTCTAACGGTACGCTCTTAGTTACATTCCTGAATAGTAGCATGTATTCCTTCTAATTCCAGTGCACGTCGTATTTCCCTGGCTTGTCACTTCACCAAAACTGTCTCGTTTTCACGGGGACATTTATTCCACCACCAGCTTGCCATCTTCCCTTTGGGTATTGAATAGATTTCCTGTCAGGGCTATTTAAACAAAGATGAAAATACAACAATCAACATAAATTATTCAAACAACTAAAAGGCCCAGGATAAAAATAAAACACATTAAACTTACACTCAAGTGTCATTTTTCAGTTGTCAAAGCGGCGCAACTAAATTTCGTTGCAGATGACCGACTTGCCCTCGATCGCCCATCACCTTGAATGTGTTGCCGCGATCTCCCCTCTTCTTTTGTGCCGTAAGGCATTGTCCCACTTGTACAGGAAAGGGACATTCGTGATACCCTTTCACGACAACATCAAAGATGACCAAATTTACCTTGCATTCTTCTTCAGACATAATGATCCCTTTAGTTTTAACTCTCCGGGAACTCTGCAGGTCTCAAATGCGCTGAATCAATAGCGGCAAATGACTGTTCTGGAAACTATCAATCAATAATCAAGTGATGGGGCTGTTGTCCATAGTTTGGCTTAGGAGATTGTTGAGCAACACTGTGTGTGGCTAAACAAGATTTCCTCACGTTTCACACATAGCAACCCAGCAGAACTAGGGCAGTTCACTTTTTTTTCTTTCGCGCTGTTTCTTTTTTTCTCGCGAAATCCTCTCAGGAAAAAGGGGGCTTTGAGGGATACCCTTCTCGTTGTTAGTTTAACCTAGGCAAACGGAAAGAACATTTCTTATAAAGCCTTTCTATCAATTTCAGAGAACTAATCCTGCTAATGGACTACCCCTTACTGCACGTAAGTGTTCCGGGAGTGTTAAACAGGGAAAAAATGTTTCAGGCTAGCTCATAACCTTTTTGAGAAGTGTCTTTATTGAGACGATTACAGGATGTTCTTAGCCTAACCTAACCTTATCCGCCTTATAAACGGTTCATACATTAAATTTGTAGCACATTTATTTCATTTATTTTTCGGTTTGTCAATAAGCCCCAACTGGCATTAGAAAAGTCAGTTCCACTAATCACACTCAAATCGATTTTAATCCTGGAAATTTGTTGAACTGATCTTCTTAGTCCAACAGAAACGACAATTTAAGTATCTTTTAATTCAAAATCTCCTAGCTTGAAGGTTAGTGGCGGTCTTTGTCATTCTTCTTAGGTTTGTTGTGAGGTTTGCTCAGTCGGCTCAAGAGAATATGCGCCTGGCTTGTATGTACCCGTCTTTTGCCTTTGTCGATGATTTGAAAACCACACCATGACCTGTCAATATATAAAAACGTCAATTAAATTATTGTGTACATTACAACCTAATACATAAAAAGCGGTGTTCGATACGAGCGGACAAGATAAGAAAATCATTATTCGTTATGGCTCTATTTTGCTGGAAATGGTTACTGGTTTTAACCCTTTGTCTACATTTAACAAGATCTGCACCTACGTTGCAAAAGATTTTAAATGAATTAAGCGATAAGGGGTACAGCGGTGACATACTGTCTTTGGACAATTTTCAAAGCTCAGTAACATGCGTAAAATGTGAAAAAAATTAGCTTTCGGCGATGGACGAGGTCCTTGGACATTGAAGAGACATTCTGCGAAAGAGAGTCATAAAGCCAGAACTGCTTGGACCATCAACAAAGAATATGAGGTGGTGTCGTTAAGAAAACCTGGTAAGTATTAAGATTTTTTGGCCACAATCACATTTACGTATTTACCTGATGTTTTTCCAACATAAGTGTTGGACATATTCGTTGAATAGTCTCAGTCTTTGGTTTTCCTTTGCATTGAACAAATACCTGATCCAGCATAACCTTCTGCCACTTCTGGAGTTTTGCCGGTGTTTTTTCTGGGGCTCCGTTTCCGGTGTGCATGAAGTCGCTGCGCGTTTTTGTGCCTTTGTTGGCTTCTTTTCCAGGTCATCCAGGAAAGATTGCCAGACAGCACTGTTGCTAATAAATTCCCTCATCTTTATCCAGACTTCCTTTCCAGCACCTTTGGGTATTGAGGACTAAGGTATTTGGGTATTGTCGCTAAGATGTGATTTCGAGCGGGCAATATATTTGGCGAACTCTACACGCGCAATAATCTCGTTCCCAGATCTCGCGGGTGGGCGAAGCCGAAGGCGAGATCTGGCCAAATCCGACTTGTACCACGCGATTGCCTGTCAGGAATGTGGCAGGCAAGTCAATAGCGCATGCTTGAGACAATTCTAAGAAAGTGGCAATCAAATGAATAACCAACGCTTAACCAAATGAATAACGAATGCTTAACCAATCTCGTCTTTCCTGGAATGATATCTAGCAAAGTATTTTTAATTACTAAAGAATAAAGCAAAAGGCAATCATCAAAGCTCAGTTGGGGTAAATAATATTTATTTGATTTTTAAAAGTGTTCATTCGGCGGCTACATGCAATGACTAGACATGTCTAGGTTTTATGCAAATTTGATCGGGTCACGTAAATATTCTCACAGCGGATTCTCAAGGCGGAACATCATTATTCGTTAGAAATAGCTTTATAATGCTATGAAGAACTGAGAAGAAATCTTCTTGACTTTTGAGGCCGACTGTAAACCACGAAATGTCCCAAGAATGCGTATATTATGATTGCGTGCACAATGACTAATTTGCATAAAAACAGACATTGAATTCCCTAGAGGCCCTGAGAAGCCCCGCAACGCAAGTTCAAATTTTAGCGCTGTGACAGCCATGTTTTGAAACAGCCAATCAAAAAAACCGAATTTTCTTACTTGACCAGATCTCGCCTTCGGCTTCGCCCACCTGCGAGATGTGGGAACAAGATTACACGCGCAACACCGTTGCGTCCCAACTGCTTTGCTAAACTCTCGGCGATTTCTGTCGGTGTTTCTCAGAAATCTTTATCTAAATCTTTTCTCCCGTTTGTGCAAGTAACTCCGGCTGAAGCACTGTTCTGGTCAGCAGAACTGCAACTCTTCTGTTCTGTCGCCTGCGGGTCTAAAATTCCCATTTCAACTATCTCGAACTCAAAAGGCCTGCCTTCTTGAAAGCTCTTCGAGAGCACTCAACAGCATGTCTTTCTGGTCTTGTCGAACGTTTATCTTAAAGCAGTTCATCCTAGCTAGGCTCTTCTTTCGCGCGATTATACTTCCAACTAAGCAAACTTCTGCTAAATACTTCAAGAGAGAAATCAAAATGTCACATGCGCACTGTACTAGTTCTGTTGCATAATACTCCCGGGATACTGTTAATGTTCTAGGTCACATTGCACGTTTCTTCAAGTCATCAATGCAGTCCAAACCGGAAACCACAAAGCAAGTTGTCCCGAAAATTTCTAGTGGCAAGCCATCCATGAAAGCGCTTCCTGGGTGTTCATTGGTTACCTTCCCTGTGACAGATGTTTGTCAAGCACACTTATTTTCTAAGGTTAGAGTTGTATACCATATAGCTCATGACCACATATTTTTCCCGCGAATGGCAGAGAGGGTCAAGTGACCTGACTTTTCCCACGTTTGTCATTTATATATTTATGGTTCTGTAAGGAAGGACCATTAGAAATAACCGGAGGGGGAGGGGGTGACTTTTCCCCAAAAAAAATCCTGCAAGGAAAATTAGTCTAAAAAAAATTTCCTGCAAGCGATTTTGCCTAATAAACAATTCTAGCAAAGGAAGAAAAACAAAATCCTGCAGATAAGTAGGCCTTAAAAAATTCCTGCACCGAAAATTTTTTACTCCCCCCCCCCTCTGTTTATTTCTAATGGTCCGTTGCTTAATAGGGGTGGCAATAAATCAGAACCACGCCTACAAAACGAGCTTCGGTACCTTTTTTGCCATGCTTACATGGAGTCCAGACACAAACCTTTAGGGTCAGCTGTTTTAAGCAGCTATTATAGTGTTTCAAGCTGTTTAGTCAAACCGTACCCGGCCCTTTTAAAGTAAAAATATTCAGTCCTTACTGGTTTTATGCCTTCTTAACATGGAGGCAGCGTACAGCAAACAAGAGGATGAAGTGAAAAAGTGTAAAAAAACAAACGATGAAGCAGTTACAATTGCAACTAGAAAAGGGGCCGAGGAGAGAAAACGAACCGCAGAAGTTATTCTCAATGTTCACGTTGTTTCGGCTCGCGTTGATGTTAGGAATGCAGCACAGAAATGTCTAACAAAGATAACTGGAACATTTGAGGACAGATTCGAAAGAGAAATCCGACAGCTACGATCACAAAGACTGCATCTCATCCCCGATCTTGTTTCTGCGGCGCAAGTTATTGGGGAACGTTCCCAAGAATTGATAAGAACCATTTATTCTCCACTTTGTGAATTCTTCGCAAAAAAATCTGTTTACAAGATTCTGATGTTGAAGGGAGAAGAGCTAATACAAAAACTACCACCCACCTCTTCATCCAACAGTGAAGAAGTTTGCCGAAATCCTTTCTAATCTGGAAGATAAAAATGCTGAACTCATTGCCATTGTCAGTGATTTCATCACGAACAATAAAAAAAATTACTGGAAAACAATGGTCGGACAGTAGCAAGACATTGTTTGCACTTATTCTCAACTACAGAGGGCCGGCGCTAGCAAAGAAAGTTCGCGAAACTATTGGTGGCCCTGCAATGACAACAATCTACAAAAGTGCCAGGCTTCCCTATTCCATTCCCCAAAGACTGGAGCAATCATCGTTCGCACGCGCCCGAGAGTTCTTTCTTCGCTTAGGTATACGAGGGCCTTTTACTCTTGCCGTTGATGCCACACCAGTTGTACCATCCTTAAAAATTCGCAGGAACAAGGTTTATGGTATTACACAAGAAGACGATGTATTTGTGTGGACTGCTCAGGACATAATTACAATAGTTGAAGATGAATCACGTTCAAAAGCCAAGCTTGTAAATGCGTTTGTGTTAGCCCCTGTATACTTATCGGAACCATTCTATATCCTTGCATTAAGCCCGGTTAAAAACGGTGAAAATTGGGAAAGAGTGGCTTACTGGTTTAATCAAGCTGTACAAATGGGCTTAGACAATGACATTTCCATTATTGGTATTGCAGCTGACGGAGACTCGAAATTTAGAAAATTTTACCTAGATAAATATGCTGCAGACAGTTTACTTGAGAATGGATTAACTCTCGATTATGACGGTTTTGACTTTGCCGCAGAAACACAACGAATTGGCTTAAATGTCACATTAACAACAGTAATGCAACCAGACTGGAGGCATTTAATTAAGAAATAGCGGAACCAGTTATTGAATACCAAAAACACAATCCTGATGAAAATACGGAAGTGGCCGTTGCCCCCACTCCTCAGGAAAATGTTATTTTGCGAGACAATCCAACGGCCATAACAAACTTGCACTGCACCAAGCACGACTCATCAGATCCAGCCACAAAAAATGATTTTAGTCGTGACTATAGCTATGAAGACCATTTAAACATCGATACTAATTTTGATCTGAGGAAAAAAATATTTCTCCTGATTCATGTGATCTTTCTGCTCTCGATGCTTCATACGAGCCAATTAACTGATTATTTATGGAACGTTCTTTAAGTTCTGCTTTCCACATCGCTGCTTCATGCTCTACAGGAATACGAAAAAATTGTTATGATTATATTTCTACTCTTCCACATTATAATCGAAATTTTTGTACTCATTCTAGCCTTGATGCAGCGGGCATTTGTCTATGGTTTTGAAGGTGTTGCTGCGTAATGGAAAACTGAGCTGAACTGAACCAAGGAGAATGGAGAAATAACTCTGTCACTTAACAATAAAATTACGGT
>Ga0126336_10000628_pt1 | contig 15364 bp, 8 predicted proteins | sample SidCmetagenome_FD_92530 | JGI IMG/M metagenome (GOLD analysis project Ga0126336, IMG submission 92530) | Coral microbial communities from El Islote,Puerto Morelos, Mexico - Siderastrea C C metagenome | ecosystem: Host-associated > Invertebrates > Cnidaria > Coral | place: El Islote,Puerto...
ACAGCCAGGACAAGACTCGTCTCTCTCCACAGTAGAAAAATTTAGTCTTCGGGTTCAAACGTTCTCAGACATCCCATTTCGCTGCCACCATGTTTCAAGCTCCATTTATTGCATCTAATCTCATATCACTACACCCAAAAGTGTCATTCTATCCTAAACCTAGTTAATGATTATATTATCACACGCACATTGTAACAAAGATGTCTTTACCTTCTCGATTAAAGAAATTAACCTGTCCTTCTATACAAAACGAGGACTCTTGAGTCGTTTTGCCACACTGTTTGATCCACTTCAATTCCTGGCCCCTTATGTCATCAGAGCAAAAATGGCGTTACAAGAAGCTTGGTTAAGAGGCCTTGAATGGGATGAAGAGTTTCCTAGCGATTTGAAAGTCACCACTCAGCAATGGGCAGAGTTCGAAGCATCAGTTAGCTGATGCTTCGAACGTGAAAGTTCAACGTTGTTATCGACTTGATGAGGAAGTGGAACAAGTATCACTTCACACATTCACCGACGCTTCCAAATTAGCCTATGCTGCTGTCAGCTACGCCAGATACAAGTATGTGAGTGGAAAAATTTCCGTGGCCCTAGTGACAGCCAAGGCAAGAGTAGCTCCGATAAAATCTGTGAGCATCCCATGTCTTGAATTAATGGCGGCAGTACTTGGTGTGCGGTTAGCTGAAACAGTCTCTGAGAAGTTGGAAATACCGTTAAGTGAACACACCCTGTGGACCGATAGTATGGATGTAATCTACTGGTTTCAGGGTCATTCAAGACGACTAAAATCGTTTGTTACTAATCGAGTCGCCGAGATCCAGCGAAAAACAAGCCCTGCACAATGGCGGCACGTGTCTGGTGAAAAAAACCCTGCTGATGACGCGACAAGAGGTCTTGACCCGAGAAATATGTCTACTGAGAGTCGCTGGTTTCAGGGACGTTCCTTCCTTCACGAGGGGGAGGAATCCTGGCCTTTGGATCGTCGCCCTTACGAGACTGATTGTACAGAAGAAGGCAAACAAGAATTGACAAAAATCAGCCTCACGTTCCAAAGCAACAGATCGTTACCTTTGTTAGATGCTGACAGATTTTCATCCTGGCTTAAATTATTAAGAGTCACTGCATGGATCATGCGGTTCATATCCCGTTGCAAGAGAGCACGACTCCACAGAATGCAAGCAAGCGAGTTAATTTGCAGTCAGGAGACTGACGTCGGGCAAAGCAGCTCTCTGGAGAAAGTCCTGGATTTAGAAGAAATGAAGAACGCGGAAAAGTACTGGATTCGAGAAACTCAGAGAGAATGCTCTTCGGAAGAGTTGACAACTTTGAGACAAGGGCGAAATGTCTTTAAAGGCAGCCAGCTGTGGAGATTGTCACCATTTCTAGACAGTGACGGAATCATACGTGTAGGGGGAAGGCTAGAGATGTCCAATTTGCCTTACGACGCTAAGCACCCTGTTGTCTTACCAAAAAGGCATCATATTTCGAAACTGGTTGTTGCACACATCCATGATCAAGGTCACCATAGCCTCGGAGTGAACGCTACCCTAGCTGAATTACGACAAAAGTACTGGATTATCAATGGGAGAGAAGAAATCAAGCGATGGAAACGGGAATGCAATGTTTGTAAACTCTAAAGAAAGCGCAGAAGAGAACAAATAATGGCACCTCTTCCTGGAGTCAGACTTGGATCTTCGCTGCGATGTTTCGCTTGTTGTGGAGTCGATTTCGCTGGCCCCTTCGTTGTCAAGATTACGAGGAAAGTTTCCGCAAGCGTTATCTATGCCTGTTCACGTGTGCAAGCACAAGAGCAGTTCATTTGGAAGTCGCCTTCTCTTTGGACACTGCAAGTTTCCTTAATGTATTTCCCAGAATGGTAGCGAGGCGTGGTAAACCGGAAGTGATGATCAGCGATAACGGCACAAACTTCACTTCAGCTGATAGAGAACTGCGCGACCTGGTCTTAGCTTTGGATCAAGCGCAGATCAAAGAGCATGCTACCAATGACTGAATACAGTGGCGTTTTAACCCTCCGGGTGGATCCCATCATGGAGGGCTGTTCGAATCTCTAATCAAGTCTGCAAAGAAAGCTTTACGTGCTATCCTGGGAGAGTCCAAGACTACAGATGAAGAGTTGCTGACGACGGTTGTCGAAGTAGAAGGAATTCTAAATTCCCGACCACTGACCTACTGCAGCAGTGATCCAAACGACGAGCATGTTTTAACTCCTTACCACTTCCTTCATGGTCAAATGGGAGGACAACTCGCACCACGAGTCGTAGTCGATATCGCGTTCAACCAAGAAATCGATGGCGTTTCGTTCAAGATCTCATTTCCAAATGTTGGAGAAGATGGATGAAAGAATTTCTGTCGACACTGAACACCCGCAACAAATGGGTTGATCAGAAACGTAATGTCGCACCCGGGGATGTCGTAGTTCTCGTCGACCCAAGTAACCTAAGGGACAAATGGCCTTTAGGGCGCATTCAGGAAGCATTCAAAGGCCCTGATGGACATGTTAGGGTTGTACGCGTCAAGTCTGCAGGAAAGGAATAACTGAGACCTATCAAAAAGTTGTGCCCGTTGGAATTCTAAAGAGCTTAAAGGAACAGAACTAGCATTCCTGTTCGATGGGGAGAATGTTCCGGCGAACAATTATTTTAGTAGTTTCGTCCTACGGGGACGACCCAACAATGAACGCAATTAGTATGTTTTTCGCGCGTTGGTAGAACTTGATTAGTATTCAAGCGTCGATAGAACGAGTGTTAAGTATCAAGACGAAGAGTCGAAGATTTAGAAACGTTGATTTTGTGAATTTTCCTGTTTTCTTCCGAGTCGCAGTTTCGTAAAAATCGTCGAATTCGTTAGAACACAACCTGCCCAGGATAATCTACTAAAATCGCAATTGCATGCATCAACCGGATTGATTGTCACAAAGGACTATGGTGGCGGTCTAGCAAAGAAAATATATCACAAAATTGGAACGACGAACATCATTACAAACGGCGTGACAAGACCGAATAATTCTCTGGTCCTGTTTTAGGTTTCGTTTCCTGGCGTATGGTAACAAATCGTGCGACTCAAGCCCTTTGTGTTGCTAACCTTCGACAGAGCCAAAAGGAGGTTACCCGAAAAACAGACAAACCTACCTTAAAATTCGCGGACTTGCGCTGACTGCACTCCTTCTTTCCTGCAATAATTTTTACTTCACGACGTTATCGCTTTTCTCATAATCTTAATGTATGTCATGCTGTTTTAAACATAACCGCAAGGACATATACCGACCGCACGCGTTGATATAATTCTCTTCATTGCTGGCAGAAATGATTGGCGTAAAATTACGCTTTTAACGAGTACATGCTGCGATTTTTTTTCATGGCCTAAGTTCCTCATGTGAGGCAATCGTCACTGACGTCATATTTCTTTTTTGCCCTGAGAAATTCACCAGATCAAATTTACTAGAAGGAACTTAATGTAATCCGTTCATCGTGCCAAGTTTAAGGAAATAATTACGAGCTTGCTTTGAAAAGGTGTAACATTTATAGAGGATATTAGGCGGTGGTGCGAAGACGTGAATTTTATTTTCGAATGGTAAAATATTTATATTAGCACGAGAAAAAAATTTTTCATGTCTTCAAGCCGTCGTGTAATTTTCTTTCCAATATAAAGACAAGAGTGTTTTGCACAAACAACAGTGTAAAAGCGGGAAAAGACATCAGCGATATCCTCACTAGTAAGGACATGAAAAGTACGCTACTCGAGTCCTGGGTGTAGTTTCGTATGCACTTTACGAGTGTTCTGGTTTCCGCTCAAACACTCTTGTCTATATAATACAAAGACATCTGTAAGGTTATTTTTCAACTCAGGAAAAGGTAAGTTAGCAAGACAAAACATAAGGCCTCTTCCATCCCCTCCCTCACAGAATATCGTAACCTTGAGAGCCCTTCCTATCCCCCCCACCTCCCCACAAAAAAAGGCAAAATCAAAAGCCTCCCATATTTCCTGCAGGGTTTAAAGAACCCAGAGTCCTTTGCAACCGTCAAGGTCAGAAAGCCCCTGGACCAGAGCCTGTTCAGTGCCGTTGCCAACCTGGGAATGAGATCTTTGACGATGCTGGTAAGCCTAAGTGTCGACGATGTGAAAAGGGGTTTTACTCCGCTGGGGTGCAATGTAAAAAGTGCAAGGCAGCTCATGTTGCTTTACCAGGAAAACATTTCTATGTGTGGAGGAACAACACGTTACCTGAAGGTTTTACTGCTCAATGTGCTGGAGATTGTAGTGTCAAGGTTAGTATAGTACCAGGCACAATGTTGGCATAGCATTGTGGTTGGTTGGTTATTGCCGTATTGTCCACACAAGGTGTCGCTTCATACTTGGTTGTCGCAAGTTGATATGCAATTTTACAGAACACACATAAACTCTTGATAATCACTGTATTAAATTCAAAGAATGGAGCTGGAATTTGCTGTAGCATTCATTATGGTTTAATCGAAATTTAGCAAGCCCTTTACATGCAAAGGCCCTTTCAGCTCATAGCAAGTAGAGCGCATTTGTGCCATCTTCGGTGCAAAAAAAATCCATTTCCGACAAGCTCAGCAATCGTTACCGTGATTTTCTTCTTTTACAAGGACTCGTGGAGTCCTGCCGATAGCTGCCGTTGTATCTTTTCATCACCCCATAATTGGGCTAAAAGATGTCTCATTGTAACTGTAATTTAGGATCTTTTAGGCATTCTGTTCCTCTCCGCTCTCGGCCGCGATGTTTAACGTGTTTCGTCTGACTTAGGTTGAAACCTCCTCATGAGTCAGTTTCGATCGTGCTCAGAATAACCATGTTTTGATCATGATTCGCGCAAGAAACATGTTTCATTCATAAACATGTTTCGACCTAGTGCGAACGCAGTACTAGAGAGTGCGGATGTAAGCAGTTTGACTGTTCTTTGTATTGAGAGCTGAAAAATATTAGCCGTCAGTAGTTTGATGTCCACTAGACCTGTTACAAGCCGTTTGCTTATACAAGACGTAAACCATATGCCACGAAGTTACCACACACGAAAGTCGACTTATTTCCCCCTCTTGGTGACAAATTTAAGTTGCATATTTTTGTTCTAAAAAGCGCCTGCCTGTCTTGATGATTACTTATAGGCCGCAGCCTGTCGCCAGGACCTAGAGGTTGAAAGGCCAGATAATCTTATATACTGGGTAAATTGCTATGCAAGCGGATAATATATAGATTTAGCCAAGCCTAAGAGGGGAGCCGCCAAGGAATAAACTAGTGTTCGTTTCTCAAAAATAGTCCTGAAACTTTTCGGTCCAAAATATTTTTCGGGGCTTTTTTTTGGCTCGCTCGCTTTCGAAAAGTTTTCTCAAAAAGCCCGGATGTGTTCCGAATTGTCCTCCATTATTCTGGGGGTCTGTTCTGTAAAACCAAGCTCAAAAGGTCATTCTAGAGGCTGAGCACAGCTTGATTATTATTTTTTGGGGGGGAGGAGGGGGCATCAAACTGAACACATATTTTACTCATGAGGCGTCTTGCTTGGTGTTTGCAATGTTTGCATATCCTGTCATTAACTGTCAAGGCTTGTCAAATCTCCTTGGATTATTGGCTGTTCGCTTGAATGAACTTGAAACAGTGCTCATTTTGTATATCCTTGCCCACGTTTAGGCTGCATCGGAAATAAAACTTACTAATAAAAACGAAAAACTACCTCAGACGTTTGACCGCGGCAGAATCTCATCCAGTGGGGAGTAGCAATACTCTCAGTTGCTTCATGCTTCGGAAACTAGGTTAAGCTTTGGCCGTGTGGGCCCTCTGTGCCTCTGTGCGACGTACCTATCAAAATGCCAAAAATGGTTTCTTATTTGTTGGGAATTCTATATGACATAGATGTATTGTATGCCTCTTGTCCTCTTTTGTAGAGTGGTTGGATATCAGCGGGGAATGTCATTCGGACAGAGCGCGTCCTGGGAAACGTTCATGCAGTTCTTCAGTCACCTGAGTTTCAAGTGAGTTCTGAACTAGCAAGGATCGTATTCCACTGCTCCATCACCTGCAATTTGATGAATGTGCCGCCGAAGATTTCACGAGGAGAACACCTGGCTAAGATACAGGACTGTAACCTGATATTTCAAGTGTGGAAGAACAACAAAGTTGAAGATCAATTACACTGTACGCAACCCAAAGGATGGTTTGGCCACAGACATGAGGAAAGACGAGACGGCGAAATCATGGTGCATGATTATCCATTGAAAAAGGGCAACTATTCTTTCAGGTAATAGTTTCATGTTATCATTTCGATGAAAGGGGACTGAAACACAAGTATTTGTGAGTCATGCATGTTATATGTTTCATTTGCTGGCTTGTTGATTCCTCCCCGCCAAAGGCCTTAATGGTGTCAGAAACGAAGCATTTATTTCCAGTTTACCGTCCGCAACTCGTGCACATCTGTGCTTAAGTTCCCTGGTAACTGGAGAACCAAGGATTGAGCTACTACAGGCACTCCCTGGCAAGAAAGTCGTGAATGCGGAAGTAGATTGAAGAAGAAAGCCCAGTGGGCATTTTATCCGGCCGTTGTGTCCCACCCCACCTCCAGGTTAACAAATGTTAGCACAACTCAACGGTTTATGAACCCTTACGAGCCGGTGTGACGAAAAGTGTAACGGTGCGACACAATATTTGACTTTAGTGTTACTGGATGACGTACTGTTTAAACTCTGATGACTCAGCTCATCTTCCTTAGCGCTTTTTATTTAAATCAGTAAAAAATTGCTGATAAACACGAGCAGATCATCAGAGTCTGGGGAAAGCGAAATCGTCCCTCCACGCTCAAACACGTTAAAGCATAATATTTAAATCCCGTTTGCTAACCCGGGAATTCCCTTGCAAAAGTAAACAAGTTGACTCTGAATTCGTAACGATTTTAGTCAAACTGATAATCGAAAATATATTTTCTAAGAACGAACAATTAGGTTTGAAAATGAAAAAAAGTAATACGAGACAAACGAAAAAGTAATACGAGACAAACTAAACGTGTTGCGAGAATTGAAGCTCGTTTCTTTTCTTTGTGATGTGACAATTTGGCATTTATAAAGCGGTAAAGTATTCATTAGAACAAATAAAAAAAACGTTTGAGGATTAGCTAAATTAGTTACACTCCTTTCTCTTCGGGTCACAATGTGACGAGTCCGTGAAATATTTGTTCATATTTTGTTTTAGGCAAAGTTGAATGTATTAGGTAGCGTTGGGTCAAATTCACTTGCGCATGCGTTATATGGAAGACGGGTTCCGCTATTTTAAAAACAAGGTTAACAGCGTTTGTCTTTGTGATATAAGTATGGAACGTTGACAGTTAAGTAATAACGTTGTAGTGTGTAATGCTTTAGTTTTGTTTACCTTGCGTGACATAATCCTGAAGTCGCAACTGATTGACGGCATAACTGGAACCGGAGGTTTAAGATAATTGTCAAGAGAATACAGGAAGTTTACGGAGACTGTGTTGTCCGAGACAAAACTGGATGACTAGGACAAGTCAAGCCGAAAAAAAAAACGCAACCCAATTTATAAACCGGCGGTCACCATAAGCGACGGCGGTTAATAAGACACACTGATTGTTAAACATAACATAACATAACATAACATAACATAACATAACATAACATAAGAGTTTGTGTTTTTTTAGATCATATTTCTTATTTACAGATTGCTTATTCACAGGAATAGAGATAATTTTCTTTCTTCTTTCTTTTCTTTATTTATTTTTATTTGCTTATTCTAAGGAACAGACTCAATTTCAAATTTCCCTTCTTTTCCTTTTCTTTTCTTTGATATTTATTATTATTATTATTATTATTATTATTGATTTTTTTACATAACGCATTTTTTCTTTAATAAGATAAGTTCTTGTTTGTTTTCGTTTGTTTCTGAAAACCAAATGCGTTCCGTGATCTTCTCTTCTAGGAAAGCTACGTGCAAGCGATTCCGCTGGATGTGCAAGTCATTTCCATTTTAACTGACCCAAACTATGCACGCTTTTAAAAAAATTGCGACAGCTGTAAGGAATACGAAAGATCGATCAATTGCTGCAAATGACGCCTTAACCATCAAACAGGCATTTTACTTTACCGAGAGTTCCCAGGAGCGCTTAACCATTCCTAGAAAATCAGCAGCTCGAGTGACCTTTGCAAATATCTCTTCGCTTTGACACAGAAGTCTGCCCTCGAAGAACGCTGTCTGCTCTCTGAACTCACTGAATTCCACTGGCTAAGCCGTCCATGGTTCCTTAGAACGTCTTCTCTTGATTTATAATTCTAAAAAGGTGAATCCTCTTTCCGAGATTAGGATACCGTCGTCTAGAACATGCAGGCCTAAAGGACACAACAGCCATTTTGAAATGGAGCCTGTCACTGAGCAAGCAAAAACATAAGCCCACGTTTTGTATACAGTAGTAATATTTTTTTTACCTAGCGAGTGAGTGACAGTCACGTCACATATCCCCCAACTGCATTAGGTTGTTCATTGTGCCAGGTTTACCTGAGAAATTATGCTAAAAACCTGCTTAAGCAGTCATTTTTAGAAGGGGTTGACCATGGAAAAGGATTTTTTTGAGGTCAGGAAAAGGTCAGGACATTTTACAATAAGGCAGGCAATTTCTTAATTCTAACTATAAGTCAGTGAAAATCACTTGATTTTGTTTTCCACTTGAGAATAGGTTTGCTAGGGATTTCTGGTTGTTGGTAAGGTAATATTGTTTTATAATACAACTATGAATCGATTGATTGAGTTGTGGGACTTGACCGCCAAAGGATGTATTGTGCAGAGTTAGTAAGAAATGTTTTGGGCAAAATTCAGGGGATATTTTTTATCCTACAGGATGGAAACAACATTATTTCTTTACAATAGGCTTCAGGGACCCATTTCCTGTTTCAGAGTTAATTAAATGTTATAGTTAAGATAGTGAGAAGTTTGTTAGAAGCTCTCTAGGGATTTATCCCTCTGTGCTCACTGATGTCATTTGTTATTATCAGGCTGGACACTTGTATTTGCCATGTTACATACTTAGGAGCAACTAGATTCTGATCGCCGCTACATTGTTTCCACAGATGGGTGTTTCAACAGCAGGACGAGACGCGTTCTTTGTCGACTGCATTTGAAGCTAAAGTTCTCAAAATCAGCGTTCTTGGTACAACATCTGGAGAAGCTCATACTTGTACACCGTGCCCAGCGGGTTATCGCAGCTTCTCAAACAATACAGACTGTACCATTTGTCCAAATGGAACGGCAAGTCCACCGGGATCCGAAACATGCAATCGATGCAAAGGAGAAACGTTTGCTAAAGAGGTATCGCTTACACTCACAAGTCAAAATGCTTAAGAAGAAAGCTCTTTCTCCTCACTGGCCTTCATACAGCTATTTCAATTAACGTTGTCGGATGGAAGCTTAAGCCTACACGACAAGACCGCAAAGTAATATGGGATTTTTATGCCTAAGTTCGCCAAGATCAGCAGTACCTTGCTTGCCGTACAATAGCAAAATATATGAATGAGTTTTTATAGTATGAAAATGAAAAAAAAAACACCTTTTGTCTACTCGGTTAACCCTTTAAGCCCCGGCATCTTCATACAAATTCTCCTTACTGGCTTCCATTCATTTCATTGACTACTAGTTGGGAAAACTTGTTTAAAAATCCAGACTTGAAAGCAATCTCTGGTGATCATTTTGTAAATTCTCACGTCCTGTATGTGTTATAGTGCACAAATATGATGATGAGAAAATTGATGCTGATCACTATTGGGGCTTATAGGGTTAAAACGGCAAAATTAGAATGTCCTGGGTGCACGTGGAGCACGTACGTGGTATGTAAATTAGAGGGTGGAAAAACAGCAGAATGAAAAATATGGAACAGGATTTTTCGCACTCAATATCAAGTACTTACAACTGAAAATTGAAAGCCGAATTATGATTGCAGTGACGAACGGTGCCCATTTATTACTTGCACTAGAAAATTCTAAGATCCTGACCAACTTCTGACAACCGTGAAACAAAAAGATTAATTGCAACTTCCCACACTAGCTTTTGGCCTTGTCGCGTAAGTTTGAGTTAATCCAACAACCTTAATTGAAATAGCTGTACATTTCATACAATGCAAAGTTGAAATATTTGTTTAAATTTCAAAACATTTCATCTTTGGTGATCGTTTCCTTCATTCTCAAGATCTGTATATTTGAGCATGTAGTAACGTGGCAAGGAGGAAATAAATACTTTACACTTTTGGGGCTTAACTGAAGGGTTCGAAAACATTCCATTTTTATGTACAAAGCTGTAAAGATCTTCAATTTTAACAGTTGTCTTGATAAGCGCTTGGCATTTCTACCATACGTGATCGCGTTCAACTTGTTTTCCCAGGGTAAGTTAATAAACCAATTAAAGTTTGTTTGGGCTCCAGAATGAACCTCTGGAAGCAAAAATTTCAGGGCATGTTCTTGGCCATAATAACATACCATAAGATCTGGTGCTTGAGAGTTTATATTGGAAGACCATCGTAAAAAGCAGTGCAGTTTGCAGTAACTGTGTGGCCCTATGGTTATAGTGGCTGTACTTCTATTTGGAGGTTCCAGATGCCTAGTAACACGGCAACTACGTGTTCAGCTTCTGAGGCCACGCCATTGGGATCAATATGCAATGTTAGGTTAGTTATAACACCAAGTTCTCTCCACAGTCCGAGCCCCACAGGTTTTGTCAGTCGTGAAATAATGCCGACCTTTTTTTTTTCATTTACCTTGTCTTCAGCCGAGTAGCATTTCTAACATTGTTGCGCTAAATGCATTCGGAGAGAACGCATTTGAAAACTGATTTTCATTTTTAGAAGAGTTTTCTATTGGAAGATGCAAAACCAAAGTGAAATTAATCACTCTGACCAGTCACAAGAAGTGCAAACAACACTACGAATCAGTCAGAACTCAAAGCAATTAAAGAATTACACGTAACCCTTAACAGGCGCAAATCACGGGAAAATGCCTACAGCAAAGACAATCGGATTTGGTTTGACTTCTAATTAGTTGAAAAAGTAGCGAGTCTATTTTAACCAATCGCAGTCCATACGCGAACAACTGTCAACGCTCTAATGATTGCCATTTTATCTGTTTCATGTATCAGAAAGGAAGTAAGGCCTGTCTCCCCTGTGGTAGCAACACTAAAGCCTTCCCGACTAAAGATGGTTGTGACTCCAACGGGTGTAAATTCACCGCAGCTCCTGGTGTAGAATATGATCTCAGCAGGCTTTCTCGTCCAGGTGGACCCATGATTGAAGTGTTGCCATACCAACCAGGCCCGCCTCCAAGGGGAAGGAGGTAATACGTGTACAAGTCACCCTCCCCCTCCCCTTTACTTGCACCACAGGAAAGTACTGTTTAGTAGATAAAGGCAATTATTGTTTTCTGATCCTGTCATATACAGTACATAACACAAGCTTTCGACTCTTGAAGTCTTTGCCAGGCCCCCATTCTAAACAGACCCTTTGAAAATCTTGGAAGGATCTTTAAAGGTATTGAGGGGGATACTTTAGGATCTTCACCTATAATCCTCAAAGATCTTCAAGGATCTTGCATAATTTTTAAAGATCCTTGAGGTTCCTACAACGATCCTTCAGGATCCTTGAGAGGATGCGTGAGGCAACTGCAGAGATCCTTAAGGTCTTTGCAAAGATCATCAAGGATCCTTGAAACGTTTTTTAGAAAACCAGAGATTTTTGCCACATTTTAATCCATCTTTGTAGAATTTTCGGTTTCTAGATAGTGTTTTATCTTTGCATTCCTCTATTTATTTATTTACTCATTTAGTATTTTATATTAGTAGTAATTCTATTGTAATTTACATTAACAAGGGCCACAATTTGATTAGTGTTGTTCACTATTACGTGTTAACCCTTTCTAAATAAAGGCTTTTATTTATTTATTTTCTTTGTGTAGGAACTTAAAAGATTTAAAAGGACTCCTAGTAGGATCCTTTCAAAGATGATACGGATTTTTTGCCATTTAGGATCCTGGGTAGAATCCTGTAGGATCCTCATAGGATTTCTACCAGGGTATACAGCGGATTCAAGTTCCATGGATTTTTTTATTACACGGCTTTTACCCTCCCATAAACAGGACATTTTGTCACATGACTTTCACCTTCCTAATTCATTTGATAAAACTTTCTTGGAAAAGATTCCGCGACTGAATCGAAAGCTTCTGTAGCTATCTAAGTTGAAAGCTGGAGAAGTTATGCTTTTCAAGTTTTAATGGTAGGACGAAGACGGTATCAAGAACGACGTAAAACGAAAGGTTTAATTAACAAAACAGTAACCCTGCACATGCTTTATATAGTTTGGTACAATTCTTTGCCCTCTTCTGCTAAATGACGATTTGAAATAACCAAATTCAAAATTAGCCTTTTGATGTCTTTTTTACAAATAGTATTTTTAAATTAGTATGATCTATCTTAATTTTACCATTTCCCAAGAGTTTTATAGTGTTCTTACCAGCCATTGTAAACAGTTTTTAAGCATAACAAGGATAGTTTTTAATTGATCTTTTTTTGTTTGTGTATATTTTAAGAGGGCCACAGCAGGTTTATCAGCTCTGCTGTTATGTGTCACACTCGTAAAATAAAGTTGTTGCTGTTGTTGTTGTTATTATTATTATCATCATCATCATTATTATTATTATTATTATTATTATTATTATTATTATGACTACTATTACTATTATTATTATTATTATTATTATTATTATTATTAATTAGATCACCCTGTAGAAGTTAATCAAACTGGAATAATCACCAAGTAGTTGAAGTAACGTGGCCTTGCGTTATAAAGTGATCTAGTAGCTGAATATACACACTGTTTGACGCTACGTACTAGAAGGGTAAACATTTCTAAAGCGAGTCTTCTGTTGATCTTTTTAGCGACACCACCCGGCCGTACAGACCAGCTGTTTATGTCAACCTTTGTACCGTAAATCACGATAACAGGTCGTGCACATATCGTGATCGGGACACCGGTATGCGGCTCCCCCTTTCTGTGATGGCTTGTCGGACGGTATGGCACAGCACCCAGGACATCAATATTGGATCCGTGATGAGCTACGCAGCAAAAGACGATATCCGCTCTGGTTTGTTTGTGGAGTTGTTGCACGGTGACCTGTGGTTTTGCGGTAGGTACTTTGGTATTGATTGTCAGTCAGTCAATCAATTAATCAATCAACCAATCAATCAATCAATTGGTCTCGGTTATTAGCTTTCTGATTGGCTCACTGCGCACAGATTATCATCGAATATCTCTGCTTTTTGTTTTGTAAGGAAATTCGATGCTATATCAATTGCTGCAACCCTCGAAGCATACTTTTTGTCCGAAACAATGCAAAAACACAATAATAGCGGAGCACCATACATGGGCCTAAGGACAATGGAATGAAAAGGGAAAAGACCTGAAGAATTGCTTTAAATTTGACGGCCCATATAACAGAAAGTGGAGACCTTGAAAACAAGAAATCCTTGTTCGAGGACGTACTTGTTTTTTTAAAACTGTAAATCTGGAAAGCGACCATCTGCAAAGCACCACTCGGCTTTCGTTTTGATTTTTAAGTACTTCTGAACGGTAAAGTAAATTACATATTTGATTGTGGATTTACATTGTTAGAATTGTTTAATTGAGCGAGTTTACATGTTTACGATAACTTTCTTAAAATGTTTGAAAAACTTGTCAAAAAAATTGTTCAGAACAGCCGTGAATTTAACTCCCACTTCGAAATAAATGGATTGCTTGCGAGTACCTCTACTTCAAGTGAAAATTGAATGCATTTTGCTTTCCTAGGCAAACAAGTGCTCATGTAATTGAAATTTTGTTTGCAAAGGTTTCCTGTCCCTTTTTCTGTGTTTATTCATTCAAGGAATTTTCACTGATAAGCAATCTGATATGTAGGCTTAAGCATAATCTCCTTTTGTAGTTTAGTGCGTAACTTTCAAGTTTTTCCTTTAAGCACTTCTTTTTTCGCAACTGGTGTATTTCATTAGAAAAGTAAAAATCGTGACTAATCTAGACCGAGTCGGTGTTGTTTTCTCAGTGTAGGTAGTTGCTCTTCGGCACTGCACGTATGTTTTGACTGATTCCAGGATCTGAAGGTGTCGCTCTACATGCCTTCTTTGAGTGCGAGGCTCTTCCTACATTTTTTGCCATTGTGGGATATTTTTATCGTCTTTATATTCTTATATGTTTCTCTTCTTCATTTCAAGTGAATGACATTTTTGTCCCAATTTAACGACTTATTATTAGAATCTCTAATTCGGTCAAAGCGAATAGTAGATTTTGAGTCATCAGAGTTGGGTTATAGCACGCGTTTTGTTTTTGTTTTGTTTTCAATCTCGAAGCCATTTCAACGGGCCTTTTGTTAGAGATCGAAATAAAAAAGTTATTCAATTAAAAAGTTTAAAAAGTTTAAAAAGCTATTTTATCCTAAAAGCTTCCGAAAATAGTTCTGTGCGTTCTTCAAAGCACCCGAATCCTTCAGCCGCAAGCAGCAGCCGCAAAACGCATGTCATAGTTTTCAGCATGTTTTGGTGTTTATCTGTTTGTTTGCTTTTTCAAACTTGGTGGTCTCTAGATAGAGATTGAAATGAAAACAAGTTACTCAAGTAAATGTAAGTGAAGGATTTTTCCGCTTAAAACTATTTCATCCGAAAAGCTGCCGAAAACAGTTCTGTATGTTCCTCAAAGCTCCCAAATTTATATATTCCGCAGTCGCCAAACTAATGCGACGTTTCTTTGATAAATTACAGGTGGGTGCTTGGAAGCTTCTGAAAACCTTTTTTTTTTCACGCAGTTTTTCCCAGTAAAATGTCGGTATAAATTTTTAACTAGACGTTTAGTGGCAGTTCGTGTTATTTGTTAACATCCGAACGCGATGACCCAAAAAGATAACCCATTTACCTCAGAGTAAGTTATATTCGTTGTTGTTAATGTGTAACTACATTGATAATGTAACAATTTGTGATAATGTGTATTTCGTAAAACGCGATGCCATATTTGTAGTACTAGTTGTACGTATTTTCCAGTGAAACTGCGTAACAAACTATCTCAGGCCACTTAAAGCATGGTTAGAGCCTAATTCGCGCAAAATCTACTCAACTGATCATAACTTTGGAGACATTTGGTGACAAGCTCTCAAACTTGGCACCCCAGCCTGTTGGCACCCATTTAGATCTTGATGGCCTTAACTCAGTGTTTAGCTTTAAAGTGTATATGACACGAAAATTTTTTCTTCGGTTTTTGATTGTTTTATGTGTATAAAAAACGATTCTAAGCTTTAAACCGGCATCAAACTTCTCAAACGTA
>Ga0126336_10000629_pt1 | contig 15363 bp, 9 predicted proteins | sample SidCmetagenome_FD_92530 | JGI IMG/M metagenome (GOLD analysis project Ga0126336, IMG submission 92530) | Coral microbial communities from El Islote,Puerto Morelos, Mexico - Siderastrea C C metagenome | ecosystem: Host-associated > Invertebrates > Cnidaria > Coral | place: El Islote,Puerto...
AGCAGCAACCAGCTTATGACAGCAACTCTTTGTTTGGTAAAACATTTCAGTCTCTTATTTAGTGTGGTGAAGAAATATATACTAAATGTGTGAGAAAAGAAATAGGACGACTATAGGACGTTTTCAATTCTCAGAGAAGGAAAGAAAAGGTTGAAACTGCAACTGAATGTTTTCACTGCTCAAAATAGATTTGGTCTATGCAATGAAGTATGTAATAACCTCCCAACCAAAGGCTAAGATTTAATATCATGTATAAAGTGAGTACAGGGCCATGGCATATCGAAATAATATAATCTAATGTAATCTGTTACGTCCAAAATCAATTTTTTTCTTTTTCAGGTGAGATCGGAGGTAACATGGGATTATTCTTGGGATGCAGTTTACTGACCATCTGCGAGTTCGTCGACTTTCTCATTCGTTTCCTAGCAAAGAGAGGACGTCACGTTTCTCAAACGGCGTCTTGTGAAACGGCACAACATGAATAAACTTTTTTCTAGTATAAGAAAAAAGAAAAGCGAAAGAATCTGTTAATATGCCATGGGTTTCCCACGTATAGTTTTTCAGTGGGATTGTTCGTGTTTATAGAAAAATGTAATTCATTGTGGTAATTTTCACGTTTTCATGCTAAATCAGAGGTCCTTTCAAATTTGAAATTTGTCCGTTTTCCTTAATAATATCGTAGTCTAAGGTACAACTCTTCAGTTGTATCTTCTTTATTTACATTACATGGCCGAAGTTAAATCGCTGCAAGCCGTGAAAGTAGGTTAATATCAGTAGTCTCTGTCATCGGAGAAATTTGAGAAACCTTCAAACCGTCACTTTAAAAAACTGGGTGATTATCGATGGAATACCAACAAATGTTACTGAAATACAAGACAAGGTGTCTGCATTGACCGTGCAATCCAATTTAACAGCTGCTTTTTGCTTCCTGTCTCTGTTAAAGGAGCCCTAGCTTTTGGTTTTCCGTACTCAAATTATCAGAATTTTACATTACAGTTAGACAGGTGTTTGTAAACAATTTGGAGCGGGTCCAATTAGCACCAACTCTTTTCTTCGACTCTTTATACACGCGACCAACTGCAATCACCAGCTGCTTTTGGTGGAATATTTCTCATTTTGGTGAAATGGTCAACGGAATTACCACAAGAAACAAGCAAGAATACAGATGAGGAATGAATCCTTCAAACGTCTTACATCAACGTGAGGAACTGATAGTATTTCATTTGTTGGTCAATTAATAGTCCATACCCAATGTCAAGTGATAGCTCACATTCGATGACCTTATATGGTAATGCTGTTTTATTGTGGCAGATGATTACCAATTATTCGCCGAAGGGAAGTAAATATTCGCCAAAATTTACTTCGCCTTTGGCGATTAATTGTTTTAGTATAATTTTGAGATGTGGACATCAAAAAGCAAACAAAAACCAGCTAACACTTGACAAACAACACACGAAAAAAAAAGTAACTTAGCTTTGCAACCGCGCCTTGAAATATTATATTCACCGGGTAGCGCGGTTGGTTGAAATTATACTGAAATCCGATAGTTAATAGTTCGGAAAGCGACCATTAGAGTCCGACTACTGACTCTCTACTGACTCGCTCATTCTATCGGACGATATTTGTAATTATTACAGGTGTTCTCATCAGTCTTATTCTTCTTCTGGGTGTTTTAGTTTGCTTCTTGCATTACTATGACAAGTAAATTAGATTTGTGGACAATTTTTTGTAAGGTTGAAGGGAAGACATAACATGCACTAACACATGAATCTCTTTAGTTACACAACAACTGCAGTAAAAACTCGTGATAAAAATCGTCAAAAAAGATCTCATGTATCAACTGGAATCTAGCTTTGAGTATCGCAATAGTGGACTCAACTTTCCCAAGGAAAAACGCTCTAGTTTCCTTGAAGTGCTTGTTTTTTTGTTTTTTTTTTCTTTTTTTTCCCCACCCCTTAAGTTGTTTTATAACTTGAAAGATACCTTGGGCGCTTGAATTTTTCCGTAGTTCGGTTATGATTACTGCTGAAGCTCTATACACAAATTTGACCGAACGTTGCTGGGTAAGAAGTGCACAACATGGACGATGCGAAACAATGGACGTCTGGGAAGACGTTTACTGCTCAGCTCCGTAGTGATCGTTGAATATATTTTCGATTCCCGGAACGTTTTTAGGATAAATTTAGGTTTGCCCAGAAAACCATTGGGTCGTATCGTTCATGTTTTTTGTCCGAGGACCTTGTTATTGTTGTTGTTGTTTTGTTTTGTTTTATTATTACTATTATTATTTCAATTAGGTGTATGTTAACCTTCGTTTGTAAGCCCTCCCTCTTTTGCACCGAAGATTTTGTCAGCTCTCTCCCCCCTCTTCTCAATATAGTGGCGAAAAGTTAAGTGTTACAAATATGGAGAGAGGGGTAGATGGCTAAAAAGACAGCCCGAAAGAATTCAAATTTTAATTGAGAACGTGGTCTTTAATACTCGTAAGTTTCATTATTCTAAGTATTGATAATAACTGAATGAATTAAAATGCGGTGATACACAATTACAACTCGTTCATGTTAGCATGCATTCAGGGAGGGGTTGTATAAGTAAGTGCAGTCACGCACGAGGAGCATTGAAACGACTTGATATCAGGGCTAAGGAGACCAAATATCATTTCGATATAGGAATGCTATATTAATAGTTATTATTTCTTTGTAACGACATTTTTTGCATAGTTATTAAATAGCAATATCATCACTGTGGCTATATTAAATCACGGCTTAACTCCCCAAGAAAAGGAAAGAGGTTTCGTACTTGAGTTTGCTTTCAACCTCCGATGAACACCGTCCTTGCATCGCTTGTTTCTGTTGGTGTTGACATCCGTTTATTAATGAAGCCAACCACTGACAAGAAACAAAACTCTTTGGTAACTCATACAAAAGTTTTCAAACAAATCAGTGAGCCATCCGACTTGCTAGTCAGATCTGTATCTTACCCGATATACTTCTCCTTGGAACAGTCCAGTATCTTGGAGAATAACAAGTCTTTTTGGTGAGTAGTCCATTGAAAAACAATAATAAAGAGACAGAGTATTAATGCAATAAATAAAACACACAATAATCCGCATGTTGACAGCTTGCACGCGATGCATAAATTCAGTTTGCATTAAATTTTGACTCGATTGGCTAAAGCTTTGTTATTAAAATTTCAAACCGCAAATTTTGCCAAGAACTTAAAGCTCGACTTAATTTTCATCATTGGAGCTCAAAATAGGCGACTTCCGGTGCTATCTATTGTAGAATATTCACTGATACGTAATAATGAGACATTCGGCGGGCCGTGTGTCTAATCGTGCATATCACCACTCATGGCAAAGCGAACAAACTCGTGTGGTGCATTTCAGTGAGACATGGAGTTTATAAAAGGCGTGTTTTTGCGACTTTCGCTGCTTGCTGTCACTTTACAGCATCTTAACACGTGGAAGGCTTTGGCTCAAGGTAAGTTTATAATAAACAACGAGCTTAATACAGTAAGATACTGACTGAATATTCATTTTACTGATGATAGTATAAACCATTTCGAAAATTTTATGGAATTTACTCGTGTCAGTTATTGAACTTCGGCTAACTTCGCGCGTCAGGATTCCATACTTAAAAGCTTGCCAACGAAGTTATTTCGCAAAGCAGTTGCCATATGTTGGTTAATTAAAAAGGTTTTTGCAACGATTTCAAACAACAGTCGTGTTCACTTTGGCTTTATTGTGTAGAAACTTTCGAACAATTTCACCACTAATTAACGACATCGTCGAATCACGATCGCTCGTTTCTTGTAACGTATGTGTTATTTATTTTCAACAACGTTTACAATGCAATGAATCGTAGCATAGCTAAGAAATGAATCTTAGCTGCTCGATTACCTCGTAGGTTAGATGGAAGGCAAACATTGCCTGTTTTAATTAATCTTGTAAGTGAATTCTTAATTACTTTGAAGACAGCTTTTCATGTGTACCTGAAGAAAAGAAAGTGTTCTGATATTTCTGATATCGCACGTACATACAACACAAACGCTAGGTGACAAAAGTTGCTGAGTTCTGTTAATTAATGAGGCAAAACAATGCAAATCGAGATCGGGAATTTATGTTTTAACATAATCTGAGATCAATTCAATAATTTGGTAATTCAGCATATTTTGAGTAACATCATTCTGTCGAAATTATATCAGTTAAAGTTTGCTTGCATCTTCACACTACCAAATTGACTTAAAATCGCATTAACTTTATGTCGTGTACTTTTATATTGTATTTTTCTCACGATTCTATATTATAGTAATAACCAGTTCAGTGATATTTTAATAACACACTTATAAAGTTATTGGAGCATGAAGGACTCCGTGCTTACTTACCCCGCTTGCAGCGGCTTCTTCCCACAGAAGAAGTACTAACTTCTGCCTGCTGCAGGGTGTGACCATACGGGCATTTTCTGTCGTGGTTTTGCGTGATATGTCTTGTCCAATTGCCAAAGTTTGACCTACATTTTTGTTAATTTTGGAAATAAAACTCAAAATCAAAATAATTAAATACAGAGTTGCCTGAACGACTGTCTGCATGCTATATTTTGCAGTAGATGTGAAAGTAGCGGTGTTGCTCAATGCCTGAAGTGGTTGACAGACTATACAACATTTGTAAGTGCACTATCATGTGTAAGTGCACTATCAACTGCGGAAGAACGAGTTGAAGAGAAAGAGTTCATCACAGTCATTAAGCAACTTAAAGAGTTCCAAAGGGAGCCTGAAAAAATACTGGCATACTTCAAAGGGGATTCGAATCCATGTCTTTTGCGATAGCGGTGCAAACGCTCTAACACTGTAACAATGAAGACACTGTCAGTGGCAGCTGATTATACTGATAACCGAAATGTAAGCTTGTCTAAAATTTTACCGAGAAAAATATTTTTGAATTTTTTTTTTTTGATAAATGATATCTGATAAGAAGGAAGATACAAAGTGCTCAATACAGCCATCATTATCACACAGCTGATACACCCTATCACGGCGCATGTGCATGTTCCATTAGACGTACTTTATAAAAATGCTTTCAATTTTTTCCGTAGAAATAAGGGCCTTATTCGGCAACATTTTTTCTGAATTGTTGCGGTTAAAGTTCCGTGGGCGTCCGACTAGAATAAAGAAACCAATTTCCTTGTAATGCGTGGAATTTCACATCATATTTATTCTCAACAAATGGCCAGAGAATGAAACAGTAAGCAAGTGAAAAGATGGAAAAAGTAAAGAAAACCGTATGGTATGCTTTCCTTTAGGTTGGACCTATAGTCCCACACTATTGTTGCTATTCAAACCCTCATACATTAAGTAAAATTTTTAAGGTTTACCCTCATCGTACCTACATACAGCGAGTTACCTTAAAAAAGTTCATAACAAAGATCTCGTACTGGGCTTTTCAAAAAATTCAGAGTCCATAAATACAAATAAAAAATGCATTTCTGTAGACTGCAATCCCTCCGCGCTTATCTCTTGCGCCTCTCGCTCGACTAATGATAGTAACATTTGAGGTGAAAAATATAAAACATCACTATATGTGAACTGCGCCACCAAAATATTTAATACTTTACCACTGCAGTTACGCATACAACTTTTACGAAATTTCTTAAATCTTTTAATGTTAATATTAACAATCATAATATTTATTAACTTATATTGCACAGATATCAATAGAACATTTCCATCTGCGCATTACAATGTTTAATAGGTTATGGCTAATTGAAAACCCTAAATCACTCCAAATCCTAAAATACATGTCTTTGTACAAATTTTAACATGGAAAAATGATCAAAAACAACAGAGGGCTCCTCCAGTAGTCTTTGTACTTTATGCGTATTGCCCGGAAAATATACTAAAATCAAACCCTACACACTTGTTACTACAAAAATCCGGTTTTCGCGACGTTACGATCCATATTACGGAACGGTTCGAAGAAAAAAAATACATGAGCCCCTTTTTTGCAGGAAAAACATGTGAGGACATGCTGCCGGATTGTACTGATTACTTCAATGCACAGGAATGTGAAAAATACAGTGGAATTACAAGACAATACTGTGCAAAATCCTGCAACTACTGTGAGTTGAAAGTATTATATTATTAAACTATAACCTGTTTTAATGGCGCCGTTTTATCGTTTCATCAGTTTACCGTTAAGTCAGTGCAATTGAAGGCTTTATGAGGCCATCAGGCTACTAAAGTATTTCTTAGATTCTTCTTTCACTTCAAAGAGCAGTGCCATACACCGTCAAAAAGTGGTTAAAAATACCTTGAATGTCTTCCTAATCTTCTTACTTTCTTGTTATTTATTTCTGCCTAATGGTATTTTCCCGTGTTGGCGCCCGTCACAAGAAAAACGTCTGATTATTTTGCACGCGGACTTCTACTTGTGTGACAAGTGCAAGTTAAAATGATTACACTTTGTCCGATATATTCTGTCGTAATATACCAACTGATAATATTTTCTCAAACTGTTATAGGTCCAACGCCTCCCCCGACAGTACAGCCTGGTAAGTTGACATGAATTACACAGCTTAACGATTCATTAGCCAGCCGGTTTTCAGTCTTTTTCATTGGCACACACACATTGTTGACATCATTAGACTTATTACACGTTTATTCATCTGCGTATAAATTTCTCAGTTTTTCTTTAGTGAAGTTAGGTAAGATAAAGTTCCTAGTCGAAGAAGAACCGTAGATTCAATAAAGCTCCTAGAGGTAAAAAGCGAATGAGCAAAGAATGAAACTCGCATTTCAGTTATAATTCAGTAACGCATATACTAGCAAGCACTGTAAGCATTAGTAAGCACAGGCAGCGTTCAGGCAAATGAACGCTGAATGAAGACCACTTAATTGAAAGTATTCATTTTCCTACCACTGCGCGAACGATTAGACCGCACTATTACATCCAGAGAGTACCTTTACTCGATTATTTGGACTCACTGAAATGAAAAATGTTAATCATGATCAAGAAGAGACAAAACTAAATACTTCATAAAAACAAGATTATTTAATAAGATTACCAAGTAGTTGTATTTGGCTGTTTACAAAGAAAATAGTATTAAAAAAGAACCCTTTCGTGTTCTCTGATCATATTTTCCACTGATCAATTTTACTGCGCAGCACAAGGGTTTTAACAGAACTACAGTGCACATATACTTTGTCGACTAATTTTTCAGGATCACGATTCAAGTAATATATATTTTCTGAAGAAACTGATATAGGAAATTCCGGATAGTCGAATTGTCCGAATTAACAAGCTCCGGATAATCAAAGTTAGACTGATCTAAATTATCAGTCTTGAAATTCTTAAGTTTCACATTGCAGTTTCTCTTCTGTCTTTAACAGTGTGTAAAGACCTGTTATCAGACTGTGCAGTGTATATCGAGTCTCCGTCCCAGTGTCATGGAGCTAAAGACTTCTTTACCAAATACTGCCCAAGAACTTGTGGCTATTGTGGTAAGGCGTGAATGTTTTGTTTCCTTTGTAAATGTAAGCGATTGTAAGGCAAAACCATTACTGTTCAGTGAGAAATAAGACCAAAAGGTAACACGATTCATTCAGTTTTGAATAGTTAACCGAAGATGAATAAATAGGCTGGATAATCAAATTTTTTTCCGTTCGAGTACAGGCTATTTCCCAAAGTCGCTTTATAGGTCACATAGTAAATGGTTTGAACCTAGCAGTCTTGTCATCAGTAGGTTGTGTATGATCCTCCGGGTGAGTGAGTGAGTGAGTGTAGTCCTGAAAACGACTGTTGGTGACAGTGACTGACGTTTGACAAGCTGTGCGGAAGTCATCATCAGAGTCAAGACAGTCAAGTGAATCATATATATCATCCGTTGGTGGAATGTCAGTCGCGATGTTATAGTTCGTTTGCCAGTTAAGCAGTTCTAGAGTCTTCATAGCTAAGAACACGACAGCTTAACTGACAGACGACCAATAACATCGCGTTTAAAATTGACCTCATATGGGTCAGTAACTATACACTTTTATTAATGTTATCATTTTAATCGATGTTTTAATAGCCAATTAGCTTTGTGTCCGTCCATCGATCTTTATCTGTTGATTGTTCCCAAAAAAGAGTTTGGCCTAAATATAGAAGCTTGTAGATGTCTCTCACATCCTTCCTGTGTCGGAGAAGCCAAGTCTTCGCTACGACGTATTTACGTTTTGGTCTTTTCCGATGAGAGCGGAAATTGGATACGGTTTTACAAAGGCTTGCTGGAATTATGTTGATTAAAAAAACTATAAAAAATACCATTGACTTACAACAGTGTGAATAGTGTTGTGTGATTCAGCAGAGAAGGTTCAAGTTTTCAATTTTTCACATTCTAACGTATCGTTTTCCTTATCAGCATGCGATGATATTCTGCCAGACTGCTTGTCTTATGTCACCAATCCAAACCAGTGTCAGTCATTTCCATTTTTTACCAAGTACTGTAAAAGGTCCTGCAATCTCTGTGGTAGGTACTATTGCCTTGTGCACTGCAGACTCAAAGGAGTTGTGTATTGCCCCATTATGCTTAGCTTATTGTGGTTTGCTCGATTTTGCTACAGCATATTCACTCATTTTCTCATCTCACTTGGATTAAGGTGCTGCAAAGTTCTTTAAAAACCGTGTCTAGAATTGATACCTTTGCCCGATAATGCGCGCCTTACACACTTGTTTTACGTTTGTCTGCTGGTTTGGGGTTGTTTCCTCAATTTGTACCAAAGCGTTGTAATGGTCATTATGTGAATTCTTTTTCTTGAAATCCAAAACTCCGGCAGAAATTCCATTTAAGTTTAAAATGGAGTTTGAAAATCACTGCACGTAATTTAGATGCAAAGAAAATAGGTTTTGTAAGGAGACAATCTGCTTCGTAACGAAAATGTATGCTCAGGGCTTATGCTTTGTATTTGACAGAGGATCCAACTTCATCTCTTTCAACTCCATCTCCATCTATTCCGCCTTCAAATAAATCTCCAAATACTGAAAAGTCCTCATCGAAGAAATCTTCACCAACTCCGAAGTCTTCATCATCCCCGTTGACTCCATCAGTCAGTACACGATTATCTCCTTCTCCACCGACCATTACTCCTACAACAAAGAACAAAATTCAACCTGGGCCAATAGGTAGGTCTTAAAGACTACGATTTTGTACGATAATTTTTTAAGTAACATTTTTATAACCTCAGATCACCAAAAAGTGTAAAGCAATCAAGCGTAGTTTTACAGTATGCTAATGCTTTGATTTGCCCTTGCAGAGCTAAAGATTAAATTTCAATGTTCAAATACAGTATTAGTGTAAACAACAACAACAAATGCTATAAAGGAAAACACTTCTAACTTAACTACCTAGCTGCCACTCGCAAGTAGCTGAATAAGCTATTCGAGTTAAATAGGGGAGAATAAGGAAAGAAAATTGGACTGACTAATCCCCCGCAGAAGCTTTTCTAAAGGTAGAGGCCAATTACTAAGAAACATAATTATATAAAAGTGCTAAAAGGACAGCATTTATTATTTCCACTGATTTGGTTTATGTGTGCAAGTATCTGGGGACTTCAATAATACGCATGGAGACCACGCTTATAATTTACTGCTCCTGTTCGTGCAAGGGAACGTTTCGTTTTTTCAGTTCTACAGTGGTCAATATAAAGGATAAGAGGTGGATCGAGTCCTGTGTAAACTAATCTAACAACATAAAACAAAACAGACCTTGCAAAAACAGGTTGTTTAACATATGTTGCAGTGAATCTTACTTTTTTACTCCTAGACTGTTGATCGATATGCTGTCCCAACCAGCTTTGACACCATGAATTTTATGTTCAAGGGTATATTGAGATGTTACTTTTGGGCTTACCTAAGAAGTTATCATGTTTTGGTCTTAGGTGTTTTGACATTAACAACCATCTGTTAAAATAGTATTTTGATCGTTTCCTTGAAATCATAGGTTGTGCGGACGTCATTCCTGAATGCGCTTCCATCGTTGAAGAAGATCCAGAATCCTGTCAAAACAATGAGGAATATATGAGGGAACACTGCCCTGAATCGTGCAAACTCTGTGGTAAGAAAATTTGACTCGATGTTATGATCTTCGTTGAATGTATGCATAAAATACCTTATAACATAACACTTTATTTAGCGTGGAATCATACGCTTAGCTATATGGTATAATTCAAAACTGCACCAGCTACTTTACAGGTATGCCCCGATCAAAGCAAATACATAAAATAAGAGATGAAATATTGATCATACAAAAAGAGTCAGTTTAAAAATCTATATATAAAACTAGTTACAGTTAAAAATGAGACCATCACAGAATGAAAACTATTTACAAGATAAGAGAGCAATTCATGGATACTACGCTGTCTAAAGTATTGATTCATTTTCTAAAAGTTTTCTAAAAGTTTTTAAGTCGGATGATGCTCTAAGGACATCTGGTCCTTGGGCGCCTGATAACGCCAGGACTTAAGTCCGCACCTATTACATGAATTTTTCACGACACTTTAATAATTTCGCGTATTTCGCGACTTTTTGAAAACGCAAAATTAAAATGTCGCAAAAAAGGAAATTTTGCTTGCGCGACAATTGAGTGCCTCTAGTTATGCTATTATTTTTTAGAAAAACCGCCTGCAGGCACTCAAAGACAAAGATGATGACTTTCACAATAATTGATAGACTATTCAAAGAATCGTCTTGTCACTACTTCCTATAAGTACCTGCACCACTTCCTTTTTACAGTACTCAAACTCTCCATTCAACGGCTCCTTGTAGTTTATAAGCCAACTAAACGATAACGTAGTTTAAGATAGGATCGCAAATTCCATCCCCAAATCACAAAATAAGGTGACATGTTATACAAACGATTATTACTCAATTATTAGATCATCTGATTAGCTACTACTAGTTTATTAGATTAGAATGATTAGTATTAGATTTTTATAGTACTATTAGACTTTTTCAATTTAAATATTAGAATCCAGTTATTTAGCGTCCCCAAATAAGTATGGGATTTTCCCAAGCTATATGGCATTGACACGTAAATAAAGTTTCTATCTATCTATCTATCTATCTATCTATCTATCTATCTATCTATCTATCTATCTATCTATCTATCTATCAATCTATCTATCTAATGTATCTAGAATTCGCCAAAATTAATTGTCGCGAAATACGCTAAACCCAAAATCGCGAATTAACGTGTCGCTAAAAACTCATGTAATGGGCTCATTATAAAAATAAATTTTGCTGTTGTATTAGTTCTGTGTTCAGTATCAGGGATTTAACGGAATTTTTATTTTCAACGTATTGCTATTGATGATTAAATTTTGACTAGCAATCAGTCAAATTGATATCTCCCTTCAATAACTTTTGAATAAAAAAAATGAAATCCTGCATCAACCACGCGCTCTACTTTTGCCTTGCACACAGCTGGAAATATCGGTACAACCTCGAATCACAAAGCCGAATCGGGAGATATAAAATTTGCTCGATTGAAAGGTTCAGGCAGCGATAACGAAAAAATGTTTGAATAAAGAGGTTTGTTCGAGCTAACTTAAGCTTGTTACGAGGCAAGGACATAATATCATTGATGTCATCCCTGATGCCTTTACAGTGTATGTGATTTTCGTAATGTCAGTAGAGTGCTCATGAAGGCTGTCAAACAACAAACGTTGTAGGGATAACTGCTTCATCAGAGGCCAATGTCAGAACATTGACAAAGGGGCCATCCCTCAAATGCACTCTCTTTAAAAATTTATCGATACGCTATACTATACGAGTGTTACGGGTTTCTCATAATTTAAGACGAAGTGTCGACGAATTATCTGTGGGCAGTCGTTTTCATTGGTTTACATGTAATTCCTCGTAATTCTATTCAATACACCACTCACTAGACAGCTTTGTTGTCCAGGAAGCAGCCACGGTGTTGTCATATTGTATTCATAGAGGCCAAGATACGTTTGATCTCCGGACGACAAGATTTATTGATGTTGCTACGTAATGAATTCTGAACACATCCTGGGATTACAACAAAAGGTGATTTGACATTCAGATTCTAATAAGAGTTTGTTTTTATCAGATGTGGATCCGTATTGCGAAGATAAAATGCCAAAGGATTGTATGAGGCTTGTTACAAGAGACAAGGAATCCTGCAAAACCAAGCCTGAGTTTATGAAAGAAAACTGTGGAAGGACATGTGGATACTGTGGTAAGCATGATGAATACAGTTAATGCATTAAACGTATTAAATCTATTAGCTCTCGTTGATTGCAAACAAATGTTCAGGAAAGAGGCCACATAAAAAGATCCTTCAAAGCGTTTTTGTTAACCAGGCAATTTACCGTGAAATGCACGCAGTGTTCCTTATATCTGCATAATGTTCAGCACAAAATTTTTCTTGTACAAAACCTAAGTACTATACAGCACTATTTCCTACACAACATACAGAACTCCTGTATAAGTCTGGATAAAAGTTGCTGTATTGTGATTCAGACTATCGGTTTGTTTGTCTCTCTAGAATGAAGGACTGTTATTTTGCACCTAATAATAGAAATCGTTGGATTTTTTTTCAGGTTGTAACGATCTCTTAGCAATATGTTCTGCACTTGTTGCTAATAACAAGGACTATTGTGACTCAAATCGCTTGTTTATGAAAACAAATTGCCCCAAATCCTGTCATTTCTGTGACGGTAAGTGAACATTTCATGTCTGATACCTTACTTTGACGTTAGTTCTGTGAGTAATTAGAGCTTCTAAAAGCAACGAGTGTTATTGGTGAATTTAAAGAAACTAACATTCCGAAACGTTTTCTCTTTCTTCTCTATGTAGAAGCCAGCAACATCTCAGAAAAAAGACAGCTAAATGGTATACTTGAGTAATAAGTAATATTAATTATTATGTTATATTAACTACTAATATAATTTTAAATTACTAATAACTAAAACCTAGTAATAAAATTAACCATGGCATTAAGAAATTGATGCTTATGCTGAGAATTGGACGCCTATATGCAGCCTATAATATGCTGTTTGGACCATCAATATTAAACATTAGCGAGTCTAAATGTTCTTTCCACGTTGTAAATGCTTGTATTTGTTTCTGTTAAACAAACAAACAACGGGGTTAGTTTCTAAAGAAACTGTGGTGCTGCGTCGGTGGCGATGTGAAACAAAATTTTGGATTTATCAACTGAGTTGATAAGGTAGATTGGCCACCGTAAAGAGATTGAAAGCTGACGTTTCGAGCGTTAGCCCTTCGCCAGAGCGAATCAAAGAATTTTGGGTTGCACTTCGTTTATATGGAGAGTGGTAGAGCTACGCTATTGGTAGAAACATGGCAACGTGAAAAACAAGAATGAATTAAGTTGAATGAAAAGCGTTCGTTGATAGAAAAAGAAAAAAAAGGAAAAAAAGTTAAACTTTACAATATGATATATAATATGATACGGTATGATACGGTATGATACCCAATATGATACCGGGGGATTAAGTGTGCCGATTTGAAAAATGAATTTTTGTTCTAGATTGTTACGGCTTTCCGTGTTACCTTGGTGTAGGGAAAGGCCGCAGATCGTCACGTGTTGGCTAGAATGATTAGGGAGATTGAAATGTCGGGCGACTGGTTTGGATGCGTCCTTGTCATTTCTTTCAACGTCTCGTGGGTGTTCGCGGAAACGGTCGCCCAGTCTCCTCCCTGTTTTACCAATGTATATCTTTTTGCATAAAGTGCATGTTATGCAATAGATAACATTTGCTGAGGTGCATGTAAAGCGATCGGTGATTTTAATCGATCGCTTGGGTCTTGTTATTTTGTCCGCCTTGTGAATGAAAGGACAAGTGTGGCATCGTTTGCGGGCGCATTTAAAAGTACCCGGTTGATCATCAGATTTAAGTACACTTCTAACTAGAAAGTTCCCTGTTTTTGACGCGTTTGAATGAAATCAATGGGGGCTGTGAAAAGATTCTTCCTGTTTCATTGTCATTTTGGAGTAACTTAAAGTTCTTTAAAATGATGTTTTTGGCTGCGAGGTTATGTGGATGGTAATGTTATGTGGATGACATAATGGTGGTGAGTGTAAATGGAATTCTCTCGTTCTTTTCCTTCTAACTCCACCACTCTCCATATAAACGAAGCGCAACCCACAATTCCTTGATTCGCTCTGACGAAGGGCTAACGCTCGAAATGTCAGTTTTCAATCTCTTTACGGCGGCCAATCTACGTTATCAACTCAGTTGATAAATCCAAAATTATTTGTTTCTGTTACTTGTGTACAATGGCTTTTTGGTATTTTAGAGAGAGAATTTGCGAGAGTAACTTATTAGCCCATTTGCAGTGTTTTATGGTTAAACAGTTTTCTTTCTTCCTTTTTCTTGCTCTTGAACTCCACCGAGTGTCTCTGTTTTTGCCGAACAGGGCAATTTCCTCAACGTTTTTACCAATTTTCCGTTCAAGACCTCAAAAACGGATTCACGTCGACTTTCGTTTCTTTGTCATGCTTACCTATCCTCAGAGAAGACATTTTTACAACACTGGGAACACTTCAGAATGAGCCATGGGTGTAGAAACACTCTCCTGTTCATGACGTTCAGATAGGGATGAGGTGGGGAGCAACGATGCCTGCGAGCGAGCGAAAGGCGAAGAGAGGGGAGGCGGTCAAGGAACAACCACCAACTCACAGTTTGTCAGTTAACGAGTTCTCGACAGAGTCATGTCGAAAAGTTTATAAATTTATTTTCCCCTTTGCCTTTGCCTGGACCACGCGTTTCGCAGGTGTGCGCGATGACCATGAGGCTACGCTAAATACATCTAAAAAATTGCTGTTAATTTTAATACTTATCCGGCTGTTTATTGATCGCAACTCGATTAAGATAAACACACGGGTTTTTTTCCTGGGAAAATGTGTTCGGACCGCGGCAAAAACCACCATGATTTGGACAGAATAAAAGCAGAGGGCACTCTCTCTGCTATATTAGGCGTCGGGACCGCTGCCAAATGCCGAAAACTCAAGCGATGTGCCGACCAAGTTCGCAGCGGAACACAACAAAGATGAAGTCCTCGAAGGCAAATTTCGTTAACTTGAACTTTTCGCCTTCCACCAAAAAGAAAACCAGTATTCCTTTGAACGTTTTCTTTTCAATAAACGTCCTTTTCAAAGGCTACGATGGTCAAGACATGCGGTTTCCCGCCAAGAAACACGCTGGTTGCCCAAAAGCACCGTGCGATTTCCCGCCAAGAAAAGATGGCATTCTCCTCCCCACCCCCCCCCCCGATCGGGTTGCCTTGGGACTCCCTTCCCCCTCCCCCAGAGTCTGTACCTACGGATGGACGGATGGACGCTG
>Ga0126336_10000630_pt1 | contig 15362 bp, 8 predicted proteins | sample SidCmetagenome_FD_92530 | JGI IMG/M metagenome (GOLD analysis project Ga0126336, IMG submission 92530) | Coral microbial communities from El Islote,Puerto Morelos, Mexico - Siderastrea C C metagenome | ecosystem: Host-associated > Invertebrates > Cnidaria > Coral | place: El Islote,Puerto...
ATTTTGCCTCATTGCTAAATCTTTCGTGACATGGGTAGGCATTGAAAGCTCTTGATTGGCACCTGTCACTCCAAATCACTTGAAACTGCGGATGTAAGCTAACACAGGTCCAGTCTTTATTCGTGTTAAACACAAGTAAAACTCATTGTATTCTGTAACCAGGAGCGATGTTTAATTTTGATGCTTATTTTGGTGGAATTTTTTGGATTTGAGGCAAAAAAACAGGGGGGTGGTCTAACTCCCAAGGGAAAAGTCGCAAGGCCGACACACTTTGTCTTTTAGTGTTTTTGGATAAGTCCTTTAATCTGGCCAAGTTTCATCCAAATCGGAGAGGTAGCATGTATCGATCACCCCTGCCTGGTCCTCTGGTGGACTCAGTCTTAATTTTACTTTCTTTTAGACAGAATAATGCAAGCAAAAGAGCTCTTTTTCCTTCACCAGTCTGTTGTTTTTACTTTGCATGGATTTAAAACGTTTTCAGCACAAATGCACAAGTATACACCTGTACCAATACAATCATTAAAAGAAGACACATTTTTGCATTCATAATTTAGTTTTGAACAGACAAACAGCATGATGCTTTATAAGGAAATTAAGCCATACATGTGTGTTGAGTCTGACAGCTGCCATTTCCATCAAAGAAATCTGTCACTTTGAATTCAAGGTGAATTGATATATGAATTACCCAGTGTTACAGCACTGTATTTTACTCACCTGAAGGTCAAAGAATTTGCTGTATCGTCTGTAAATAACATTTACACTCCCATCAGACCAAGTAACATTTATGACATAAACCTAAAATGCACAAAGAGAATATTTGCATCTATCATGCTGAATTGCATCAAAATATAATTATTATAAGTAAACGAAGTCAATTAATGGTAATGTAATACTGCACTTAGTCTTATGACTGAGTAGGAGGGCTGGATGGGAAATATTTGGCTGAAGGTCAAGGCTACAGCTGAGTGCAGCAAGGTCTGATACCACACATTCAGATTGTTTGAAACGATATGCACGCTATGTAAATTAAACACTAAGCAACATGCAAAAACATAATGTTGTGTTCAATAAAAGTATAGCAAAATTGTTCCTAACGGCTGGCTACATGTAAGTGGGTGTGAAAATACCAGTTGGTTGAGCTATCAAAGTGTCTTCAAAATTTGTACATACAAGTTGAACAAAACAGTAGCAGTTACACGTGTCTCAACAGAAAATAGACAAAAGTAGGGCTGCAACAATGCACCGATACATAGGTGAACCACAATATTTTTTCCCACCCCACCACAATAGTGGTTTAAGATTAAGGAGGGTGCCTCGTATTGATACTGTACGTTCTGCGCATCTCGGGTCGGGTCCAAGATACTCGCGCTTCTAAAGGAAGCCACGTACTAATACAAATTAGGTGTTTTTGTGCAGTTTATGTCTATGTGGCAAAAGCAGATCTTAGCATTAGGGCTATTAGATATAAAAAGAAAATTGGGGGTAACTACACATTTTTCAGAGATAATTGAGCTTAAATTTGGAAAGAAATGACAAACATTGTTTGTATTTTAAAGCTTTTTTAGAATTACGGCTGCTTAACTATAGCTGAAAAATGCATGGTTACTCACATTTTTCTTTTTGGATTCCAAAATAAGATCTGCTTTTTCCCCATAGTCCTACCCTTTGCAAAAATATATCTGTATTAGGAGGCAGCATCCTTAATGTTCTCCTTAAGAAGCAAACTATATAGCTCATGTAAAAACACAACGATGCTGAACCAAAGAGCTAATGAAACAACAAAAGTACTTAAGGTCTAATGCAAATAAAGGAGGAACAAGAACCAGTGGATAGAAACATGATAGTGAAAACAGAACGTATCATGGGTCAATGAAGCATTTCAAAATACCAGATCCCAAAACTTGATAAGCCAACAAAGGTTTATAAAGGCTGTTAATGTATACAATGTACATGTCTTGCACATGTACATTATTCTGTTTTGCTTTCAAGGTTCTCTGGTAGATAGATCTCTAAAAGTGTTCCATTATTTTAAGTATTTCCTCTCTTTTTCAGACTTATATAAATGCCTTGGATAGGGTGATTGCATGTACCCACAATTATGAGAAAGAGAAATTCCTAGGACTATAGTTTGGTGCTCACTAACAGAACTAGAATGCTAAGAGCAGAGAGTTGGTTCTAGAACTTTGCAAAATATAATTGCATCAAAATATTGCATCTATTCATGCACCATGAAAAATAAGAAAAACTCTGTGAAATTCATGGAAAAATTAGACTGATCAAAGACTTACTGAGTCCTGAATCACATTTCTGGGTTTGTAATACAACTGCCAAATACAGTGTAAGTGAATATGAGCGGACTTATACCAGTCACACTCGATAGGCTGATTAAAACGTTTCAAGACAATTCAAGAAGTGGTCAAGCAGATTTTTTCATCATACACATGTACATGTAAGTGTTACCAAATCACAATGTACAAACATCCCCGTTACTTTTATAAGAGAGTCCCCCCCCTGCCTTAGGGGATGAGGAGGAGAGGACCCAGGGGGATACTCCTTTAGTGGGCTATACTGGAAGCTCCGCCAGAAAGGGGTGCTTTTTTTAAGCTCGTAGTATACTAAAGAATAGGGAAAATTGTCATTTTAGTCCATGAAAAGAATCGGATGCAAAGTGGAGGAGATGGTGGCTAAAGCGAAGTATATGAAAGTGTGCCAAATTTTGGAAGAAATGACAATGCAAAACACATAAAAGCTTGCATCCTTTGAGCAAAAGAACGAGAACGACTGAAAGCCCGAGAATAATGTGCCGGTGATTATAGCAAATTCTATTGTTTTGGCTCATCCTTGAGGTATAAGAAAGGGGTGCAATTTTGCTCGGTGCCATTTTGGTGAAAATTAGTATATTATAACAGGGTAAGAGCCTGAACCTCTGGGCAAAGCCTCCCCATGTACAACTTTATTGAGTACCCCACTCCCCCCCTTTCTGGGGGGAGGAGTGGCATGTGACCAATGTTACCACACTAAGTACCAGCATCTTGCTGGCTTGGATGTGTCTTCTCTAAAAAGACCAGAACCAAGTTAAACTAAGGTTTTAATTTCACAGTGTATCCATGTATAATCAGCCTTTTCAGCCTTCAAAGTGAAAGGGATTATTTTGCAGTTCTCAAATCGCCTTGAGCTATGAACTAATTTATCATGACAATATGGAAGGTTAATGGAAAACTCCATGGTTGAGTGAGTTGTTTTTTCGTGCAATCAATGTTTAAAACATGTATGACGCTTGTTTTATAGTAAAGTAATTTGCTATGACGGTCATGTTCACCGCCTGTCAAACGAAACAGGCAGCATTCTGCATTGAGTTGCATTTTCGTCTAAGCAACAGAAGGATGCTTCATTTCATGCTGGACGTGTAGAAGATGAAATGTTGTAAAATCGATCTCTTAGTGAAAAAATTTGTTTGATAAGATCCATTACATCAAAGAACGTTTTAGCTTACCGGTACTGAGTTACTGTACGAATATGTTATACATTGATTTCAAATCGATTATCACTATCTTTAAGTAAGTACTTACGTAATGTTTGCTAGGCACTTTTCGTTTCTGGATATCAACAATTTTAACATCTGTTAAGACCCTACGCGACATTGCAGAAGCAAAGCGAAATTGCTCAAACTTTCTGCTGTAAGTCTTTGGAGATATGAGCACTAATCGAAAATGAATCGTAGAATCGAACCGTAGTGATCCTGTTCAATGGAGCACGGATGACAAACTGAGCCCGCGAACAGACGGAAGTGTGCACCACCCACCTCTCCCCCGCAACGTGATCATTTCATATGTGGTTTCCACCCCACCCCGCCCATCATGTGATAAGAACGATGGTTCGGGGTTAATAGGCACTTTAAATTAAGAATTCAACTTTCCCATTCAGGAAATTTTTTGGTCTTTCATCTTCTTCATTTTAAATTTGAAATGACTAGCTTTAAAACGGAAGGGAAAATAGGGTAGTGGCGAACGCTCAAAAACACATGAAAAGAGGGAAAGCAGATACCTTAGTTAACTGGGTATCGCGTAGGTTTTTAAACGTTTGACGCAAGGACTTACGTGCAAGCACAAGAAAAGGAAGTCGCTCCTTTTTTTGTCTGTGCTCTTATACGTATGTGGTTGCCTCACCCGGGTAAACTAGGGTTGACGCAAGCGCACGTCCAAGCAATCTGTTTCCTGTGATATTATTTGGTAACACAGTAAACTCGTACCAACAATCGCACAAGACTGAATCTGTTTCAGACTTCTTAGTGCAGTTGCACCACAGCAGATTGTCTAGGAAATTATGTCAAAGTAATTTTTTTTAATTTATTGCCTGACGACTTAATTTCCATTTGTCTAGGATTTAGTGGTGCAAATATAATTTATATTTGATAATGGCGACAGGATGACACCGAAACGTCATGTTCTAGCGTTAGTGTTTCTTCTAAAATAGAAATATAATAATTACGGCTATTATTGACTTGTTAGATGTTTAATTGTATCATGAGATATGTACTTATATCTTGTGATCAATAAAGGCATTTATCATCATCATCATCATCATCATCGTCATCATCAACATCGTCATCGTCATCATCATCATTATTATGTTAAATTTCTCGGTAAACTATGTGCAAACCTCGCAAAAAGTGAAAGAACTTTGTATAGGGAAAAAAATTATCTGGTAAGTACTGATTATTGATGACATTCGAAATACAAAATTTATCACTTGTTAAGTTAAGATAAGTAAAAAAAAATTGCCTTGAATTCTTTACCTTTTTCGTTGATTACCAACCCAGGTGACCGTGGTGGGTTGATACCCGCCCATATGTTATACGGGTGTGTTTGACTGAATGAGGTCCCCTTTTTTACCTTCCAAGTCCGTGACGGGTTTCCAATTTCGTTTTTTAGTCTGAGATGAAGAATACTTCTCTTCTTTTATCTATATTCTAATTTATAGTTTATCATCGTTTTAATACATGTATTTTTTTTTCAAGAGGCAGTTGTCTTTATTCAGCAAATTAGTTCTGAAAGCGTTTGTGTTAGTTTTAAAGCAACCGCTGATCTTGGTCATGAAATGCCGGTTTTGGCCGCCCGTAGCACTGTTTGATTTCTTTCACGATTGAAGTGTGCCTAATCCCTGTTTCACTCTTTTAAAAGACAATTTTGTTTCGAGTTAAAGAAGAACAAGACGTCATTCTAGATAAGTTGTTTATTTGTGAGTGGTGTGCCTGTAATTTCTGTTAAGTACAAATGCGTAATCAATTCTTTCGTTTCATTCGTAAGTATACAGGAAGCAAATGAACAACTAAGTGCCATGCTTCGTCACAAGCCAGTCAGAATGAGCGTGAGACTACTTCTAATTAACAAAATTGCCTTTTCTGTGGAAATGTATAATTTAACCTTAAAAAAATTCCGGCTTGAACGGCATTCGAATCCCGCAATACCAGTGCAGCACTCTCATAGCCAAACTAAGCTGTGGAAGCTGATAATCTGTTACGAATACGTGTTAGAGCTGTAGCTGGTGAACACAAGTGATAAATCCGCTAAAATACTTACAAATGTCATATTTTGAGTGGGAAATAAAAATGTTTCACAGCTGTAAGAGAGGCAACATTTAACCGGTTTGATTATCTTTTTTTTTTTTTTCATTCTCAGATAAAGATTCCGAACAAAAATACCCTTATGCCAAAAAGGGTTAACCCTGTTTTGAGATTCACTTTTTTCGTTTGGTTGCTACGGGCAAAGAACAAATGCTCGTAATTTAAAAAAACTAAAGCTTCATTTGTTTGCTTAGCTCTGTCACTGTTTGCTTTTAGAAAGAAAAGAATTTGTTAAGAGAGCACGTGAACATCAGCGTACATGCATAAAACTACCTCATTAAGAGTTAACTTTATCCCGCACGTCTATACCTTTTACGATATCCATTTGACGGCCGGTGAAATATACTCAATGGTAACGTAGCTATTTAGTACCGGTTTCATCGCACGGCAGGAAGAAAAATACAGCCGTGTACGCTGGTAGGTTGAAGCGATTTCTTCAGTTTAACGGTTATAATATTATTAACAACTGTCGTTGAGGATGATTAATGTTTCCATGGCTAAGCTATCGTAATTCCAAGAAGCTTGCAAAATATTCTCAAAGTGTTTTCGCAGAAACCTTGATACTTTTCCGAAATGGCGACACTCCATGGTATGTTTTAATTGCTTTGTTGTCAGTAAATGACAAGTCTGCAGCTAAGGTTTGTTGATAACAAATCTTTTCTGTTTTGGTCAGTATTCTTGTTCGAACTTGCTGTCAACGTCTCGAGTATAACAAGTAGTAAGATAAACGCGAAAAGCCGAAACGCGTAAATTAAACAAGTCTTTATTATGTTATTCTCTCGACTTATACTCAGTACAAAACCCGACGTCAAAATGCAATTTCACTGTTTTTTTTTTATAATCGCTATGTACAACCACCCGATTGACGAAATTCTCGAGAATTTCAGTTCACTATTTGTTGTATTTACATAGCTTGTTGTTCATTTTCGTTTCAGCTCAGATAGCCTTTTGACAGTGAAACTGAATTAGTTTCTATTATGCTTATGCTTTTTATCCTTCTGGGAAAACAAATGTGTTCCTTTGTCGTGTACTGACAAAAGCTAAAATCAGTGCTGGCGACATTCGTTAAACATAAGCAATTTTCTTGCAAATCAGTTTAAATGGACACAGCTTGTTCTTGACGTAATGAAGTTCTTTGTCCATTTTCGGCGTCCTCGATTTAAAATAACCAAGCTGGGTATGGGAATTAACATAACGATTTCAGTGTACTTTTTTTAGCATACTCAACTATTTCTCCTATATCCGATCCGGCTCATTTTTTTTCCAACGGCAGTTTTTTTAAAACTCAATATCACCCCTTCTCAAACAAAGAATTCGTTCATGTTTGTTTTAGTTTAATTCAATTTTCGTAAGTTTCATTCGAAAACCGGTTTATGGCAATTTACATTGAGACTTTTTAGTTTGGGCTGAAATTTTGTAGCAAGGTCCCTTTGTAAACAACGAAAGGAAGTGAATCCCTGTTTAGATAACGTGTTTCAATTGTCCTCTTCACAGCTTCTTATATTGTGGTGGAAGGGGCGAAAGAAACAGTCCAATGCCGGACAAACAAATAATTTCGTTTGGTTTGACGTGTTACAATAAGTTTTCTCTCTCTCTCCATGATGTGATAGTTTATCTGTTCTTTGATTTTCATCATAGAAAACCAAATTACTCTCTCTTATATTGAAAAAACCTGCTAATGAGCGGCACCACTGCAAGGTATTGCTCAAGGTTTTCTTGACTTAAGGTTTTGTTCAGTAAAATGCTAGATACAAAGCCTGGTGCGTCAGAAGGGTAGGGCCGACTGCGGGGTAGGATCCATGCATATATGTGAAAAGCTATTGTGTGCTAGGACAATTGAAGGAAAGGGCCATTCAGCAACTTTAATCTGTAAGGCCAATTCCCTCCCAAACTTTGTTGTCTGAAGCGGTAGTTCAAGAAGTATACCCACCTTGGTTGTCAGTTAGCAGACCAAGACAGGGCAAGAAAATGAAACATCTGTTATAACACACGTACTCCTCAAAGTTGTCCTCTGATTGGATTAGCGGGGTATTGCATAAGGCTATGTAAATAACGATTCAATTTTCACCTTGTTTCCCATAAATAACAAGAGGCAATCGTTCAAATAAGTCTCAAGGAGCACGTCAAGTTATGACACTCTGCCTTTTTTCATTCGAGCACAAAACAAACGTGTTTATATATACGCAGTTTTCTAAACTAAAATATATTCATTTGTATTTCTTGTATTGCATTTCATTTCCTAGGCCAATGTTGTGGATCACGGCACAGTTGACCTTACTGCTGCTAGTTTTTCATTGTTTGGTGCAATGTGCTGCCCCAGTTCCAGCGCGAAAAAATGAAAAACTATCAACGAAGGAACCGGCGAAAAATAAATTAAAGACAACACCTGAGATAAAACTACCAAAAACTGGGGCAAAACCAACTGCTAGGTCAACAGCAAAAGTAACAGCAACAACAGGAAAAGTTATTCAAAAAAAGACGACGACTCCAGCTCCCCTGAGTGAGTTCTCACTTGATGATATCCTCTTTAGAGGACGGCAGTCAAGTAAGTAAACAATACTCTTGTTCTTTAGTGGCAACGGCGGGAGAAATAAGAATAATGACGAAAAAAAATTAGGCTTGAACGGGATCGAAATTCATGACCTCTGCGATACCGCTATCAAGCAAACTGGGAGCAGTGGTAATTTGTGAATCCGTGTCCATCCCGTAACTGATGAATAAATGAGTGTGAATAGGCGAAATAGTCATATATGAACTGCTGATGAATTTGAAAAATGTTGATGAGCATCGCAGTGAAGATATCATGTAGCACGTCTTCAATCTCGTTTTTGTCAGGTGGTCATTTTTCAGCTGACAAAAGGGCGATCAAAATTGGCCATCTTTCCTGCACTTTTTTCTGACAATCAGAAACTTTAGACAGGAGAACGTGGAAGAGATTGAGTACGACACTAATTTTAAATTTCGCATCAGTCGCATATCTGGAGCCTTCGCTCCGCCCCGTTGTTGAGCAACTGGGTCAGCAGTTTCATTCCCTGCCCTGTTAGTGCTTCATAACAATATATTAATTTGTCGCTGTTTCTTTTGCAGATGAGGCGAACGCATTTATCAAAGCAAATGAACAGAGAGGAAGAACTCTTGAAACGACGTACGAACACGTTCGCGAACAAGATCTTAATGATATAGAGGCAATAGTTAGGAGAAGAAAAGGAATTAAATTAACACGATCCTGAGTTTAATGTAGAAGCAACTCGTCCCCAGGGCCTTCTCCTTGTTCAAAATGGCGGATCGGAGAAACCCCTGGCCAAGGCTGCCAAAATGGCTCCAAAAATTCGTTAGAATTTTGTCACGTAAACACGATGAAATGTCTTCGTTTCGTTTGAACAACGGTTTCAGATTGCAGAAAACAAACAGGGCCGCCATACCGCGGAAACAACTTCCGAAAAAGCCGTTTCATCGTGAGTCCCGTGACAAAATATTCCACGATTCTTGGAGTATTTCAACAGCCTTGGCCAGAGGTTTCTCCGATCCGCCATTTTGAACAAGGAGAAGGCCCTGGGGTGATGTTGAATGTAAAAGTAGATTCCAGTTTTAGGATACTGACATATTTTAACAAAGAAAATGGCTACTGCTAGTTAATTCGCATACTTTCCTGAGACATCCATTACACAAACTACCAGAATTCAAGTATACCTAAAAACAAACAAAAAAGAAGGAAAAGAGGAAAGAAAATTTAAATTTACTTATGGCTTTGAGTTGGATTTGTGGAAGATATCCTCCAATTCTGATAGAATAGTAGATCTGACGTCAGCTTAAGTTAACTTAAAAAGTGTCATATCTTTTGCACTTTGCACTGTAAATGAACACCTGAATTAACAGAGTCATTTAACAACTGATGTCTGGTTAGCGATTGTCAAACAAAAATTCAAACGAAAACCTTTCTAGCAAAATGTCAGAATTTAGTGGGAGCGGACTTTGGATTCCTGCATTATATTTTGTATCTATTTTTATATTGTATACCTAGTTGGTTCTTGCTCTGGGAGCATTGAGTCACATGTTACAAATAAATGGGTTGATACCGTGCATAAGCATTCTTGATTTATGAACGAAAAACTGTTAACAACACATATATTTTCAGCTGACCGATCCATCTTAAATGTTTCCTTCACACTCTCACCAACAAGAGGGGTTTGTTCAAGCGGACAAAACCATCGAGGAGACTGGGGAGAGTTAAACTCGCTCACCAGTCTTCTTGCCAGTTTGCTTCAGTGGCCGCCTCGTTCTACTCTACCTCCGCTGCGCATGTGAGATCCCAAACAAATAAAGGCACTTCTGGCTGATTTCAGTCAAACTGAACTCTAAACGCCGGTTTTTACCGTTAAAAACCTTTGTGCTTTTATTGGTTTAAAGGACTGATTACATAAGCCGGGCTGGCTCGGTAGCAGGGCTGGCTAGGTATACAGAGATGACTGCTCAGCCCGGTATTACATGAGGCAGGCCAGCCCGCCTGCGGCTAAATTTAGTAGCTGTCGTGTGAAAAGATGGCTACATAAAAAAAGCATGAATCGACTGCGTTTACTTTTGTTAATCCATTGTTTTGGTGTGTTATTTTCAGTTTTACGTAGCTTTATGGTCTGATAAACGTTTATGTGTTATATAGAAAGAGAAATATCGATCTTCTGGTGAGCCATTTTGCTTTGAAGTGAAATTTAGTGACGGGAAAGTGTTGGCCCGGCAATCGCGATTACATGGTAAATTTTCAGCCCGTCTAGCCGGGATCCCGGCATCGCGATGCCGCGGGCTGGCCCGGTTAACCGGGCTGGCTCGCTTTGCCGGGATCTCGGCACGTCTGTGAAACACACTAAAAATCAACTTCGCGATTACATGGAAAAATCTCAGCCCGGCTAGCTGGGATCCCGGCGGCCCCTCCGACATGCAACCTCATTATGCGTCACGTTTCAGTCAGTGGGTAATAGCGGAGCTCCTTTGCGGCCGAAGGCGGAGCACCATACTCATAGGCATTTGAATATGTATATTCATGCGAGTCAATTTTGATGATCATGACGTCACGCGACCGTACGACGGCGTCCCTTGCTCCATGCTTCATGTAAAATGTTCGAAGTGTCTCAATAGTAACTCGCGTTTACATACTGGCGAAATGGCAAAATGACAGACTTAAGCTTCCCTTGAACTTAAGCGCTAACCACCTTTTCTGAGGCTTCAAGTAAAATGGATGTACTTTCATGGACATTTAACCACATTTAGGACCAAGCATTAACCCTTACCGAACACTGACAAGAAAGAATTGGAATCGTCTGTTATCACAGGAGAAATTTGCTCTGAAGTCATCAATATGGCCGCTTGTTCCTCGTACGTGCCATTTTCTATACGGTAATTTTACATTCTTCGAATGAATACATTCCTATTATTTCATCATGAAAACAAAAATACCTAAAGGATTGCTTTAAACTGGACGGGCATATATATGAAATTGAAGACCTTGAAGAGAAGAAATCCTCTTTCGAGGACATACTTGTTTTTTTTCAGAGGAGATCTAGAAAGCGACCATGTCGACCATCTGTAAAGGATCACTCGAGCGGTAGTCTTTCGTTTAGATTTTCAAGTACTTCTTTTACTTTAACGGTAAAGTAAATTATCTATATGATTGTGGATTTACATCGTAAGAATTGTTTAATTGAGCGAGTCTACATGATTACGATAATTTTCTTGACAAGTTTGAAAAACTTATACACCCGTTTGAAGAAACGTTCTCGGGTGAAAAGTATAAACGATGCACAATGCGACACAATGGAACTCTGGGAAGATGACAGGGGCAAGTTTGTTACGGAGTTTCGTTTCTTGTTATTCAAAATATTTTCTTTCCAAGATAATTTAAAGAGTAAAGTAAGACATGCTGTGTTATTATAATGTGCACATGACTAAGAATGAAGGCAAGAATTCACGCTTCCCAGAGCACCATTGGGTCGCATCGTCACTGATTTATGCTTTTCACCCGACAACGTTTTTTCAATTGGGTGTAAACATTTGTTCAAAATAGCCGTGAAATTAATTCCCTCCTAAAGCTGAATTGCTTGTGGGTTACTTTTTCTTGAGGCGAAAATGAAATGCTTTTTGCTTTTGGAGGCAAATAAGTGTTGATCAAAATAAATGTTTTTTTCCTCTATGAAGGCTTGCTGTCCATTTCGTCTGTATTTAAAAATATATCAATTCAACGAATTTCGTCAATGGACTTTCGTGTGTTTATAGTTTGTGTTTTAAGCAATCCATATTTTGCAACTGGGGTATTTTAGCCGAAAATTAGTGTTACTAAGAATTCCACTCTGAGTTATTGTTGTTTTCTCGAGTCAGTTTTTGTTCTTCGGCACTATTGCATTGCAGATTGGCTTGTTTAGTGATTTTATGAATAAAAACGCGAAGACAGTGCGTAAAAACAAAGCATAAACAAAATGCAAACCCCAGGTAAACAGTTTGTTTTAGTTCATTTTCTGGGCACAGGACTTTTCATCACGATTTTTTAACATTTACAACGGTAGTTTTTCTTTCATCGCTGGAAGGTATTCTTTACAAAGAGCATTTTTGAACCAAGAGTTTCTCTATTTAACCGCAAAGTGCAGAGTTTCTTTACGTGAGGTCTCTAGAAACTCTGCATCTTTAACGCAAGAAATCACGGAATACGCTTGCTTCTAAAACTTTCAAAACACAAGTCTCCGTCTGTGTTTAATAACTAGGAGTTCAGCCTGAAGTTTATCAATAAGCTTAAGTTAAATTCTAAAACAGAAAAAGACTAAAAATGCCCGGTGACAAGACTCAACGAAACTGAATTATTTTTGTCATCATTTGAATGGAAAGCCCGTCATTCCTTCGCCCTCGTTCCAAAATGTCACAACACACTGAACAGAATATTGAGAAGGGCATTGAAAGCGACAATTACCCGAAAAGAAGCGGAAAATTATGTACTCAAAAGATATATACTGCGTGGCGCAATATAACCATGTCCATGAGTGCGATGCCCACGAAAACTGTTTTAACTAAGTTTATGTACATAAAAATAACATTAAACATTTTAGCACTGCTTTGGTGGTGCAGTGGAATGATACGCGATTAAAACGCCTTTTCCTAAAATCTTCTTCAGGTGGTGCGAGTTCAATCCTCACAACTCCACCGTTCTGTCTCTCCAACTTTTTTTCTTTTTCTTTTTTTTTTTGGTTGTTGTTTCTTTTTAAATTCGTACCTCCTTTCCGTCACCTCCTTCCTTTGTTATGGGTTTTTATTTCGATTATCCTCGCACAAGGTAAATAATAAACCGAAACGCAATTTATGAAACTGCGGAAGAAACCGCGAACATCAGACCAAGGAATACAGAGGTTCTATTTTTAACCTCCTTGCTTGTCATGAAGAATTTCAGACGGTACTCCTTTCTCAAAAAAGATCTGGCTTAACTTTGGGTTATGCCTGTTTTGCTATTCTTGGTACAAGCTATTGTTTAATGTAGTACTTCTTAGTCTTCCTTTGTTTCTCAACGGAGGTTTTGAGGAGATCCGCTGTTAGGCTAGCCTATCTATATATTTTAGATTTTGGAAAACTTCCTTCAAGTTTTGATCAACATTTTCGATTCGGAATAAGCTCCCCTCCCTCCTCCCTCGCACAGCCCAGCTACCTTGAGGCCTGAAAAAGGCTACCTGGAGCTTATTAGAAATCATGGTCAGATAATAGGCATAACGTATGGGTAGGGTCGGGTGGGTGTGTGTGGAGGTCACTTCCTTATTTGGCCTTGACGTTGACATTCTGCTGGATTGCTTTAAAACAGTACATGTATTAGCGGAGCCCGCGCGCTAGTGCGCCAGCGGAGCACCATTGCTAAGGAAATTTGGTAACCTATCAACCCAAGAAATTTTGGTAGTGACGTAATAGTCACGTGACCGTCCGTCCGTCCGTCCGCACCACAGGGTCACCAATACACTTCATACACTGGATATAACCCTGTGCTGAATCCCGTGTTTTTGGCGTGAAATCGCATGTTGACCCGCGTTGTAGCAAAACAAGCAAAAACAACAAAACTCAAAAACAAATTTGTTAACGGAAAAAAAGTTCAAAAGGATACTCAGTTGTCCGTTTTGGTGAAAGGCGAAAAGTTCCATTTAGGCGAAAAAAGTTAGGCGACAAAGTTCAGGCGAAAAGTTTAAATTTGCCTCGTCGGTTCAGTTGCGAACTCGGTCGGCACACCGCTTGAATTCGCGGCTTTTCGCAGCGGTTTCGACGCCAAATATAGCAGAGCTAGTACTTTTTGGTTTCTTCTGTCCACAACCATGGTCAGTTACGGCGTTCCGAACACATTTTGCCTGGAAAAACCCCAGCATTTTCATGTTGATAGGCAGCTTGTGACGAAGAAAGAAATAAGTATTAAAAATCAACGTCAAACGATGACAATGAACGCTCATGGCCTCCAGGACTAAGTCCTGGTATAAGACGCCGACGAGCCAGGTTCGACTCTCAGCGAAAGTACGTATTTTGTCTTTTTTTTTCTTTTTTTTTTTTTATGTAACGACTTGAATGAGAGTATTTTCACAAATTAAAAAGTGGCAGCAAAATTAAAAACAAAAAAACAAAACAAAACAAAAACAAACAAAAAAAAAACACAAACAAAAAACAAAAAAACAAAAACAAAAAAGGGGGGTGGGGGGGGCTCCGCTTTTAGGCTTGGCTATATCTATATATTAGGCTTTGTAAAACCCATGGGCATCTCCCTAGCCAAGAAAGGTTTGGATAAATTCTGCGTCTTTAAATTCGCTTGTTATGCTTGTCTGCAGTGGTAGTAAATCTTTGTTTCCTAATTCTGCTCGGGCATAGCTATTGTTATTATTAGAGAGCAATATTTTAGTCTTTGTCATTTATGACAAACTATTAAGTATTTCATGAGAAAATGACACAAGCGTGGGAGTTTCGTATATTAGTGTTATATTTTCTTCCATCATTTATATCAGTGTTTTGCTATCATTTTGCATTTCTATGGACATTTATCCTATTATTAATATATAGATTTAGCCATGCCTAAAAGTGGAGCTCCACATCTCTCTTTCATGCTTATTGGCCCGTAAAATACAGTAAATATTAGTTGTGCAGTTATTCCCCAAGAGGTGAAAAACAGCAAGGGAAAACATGCGGACCGCTGAGGAAACTGTGAGTTGGCTTAATTTTCTTCTAAGAGAAGACTTCAGCACGACTTTCACCGACAGCGTTTGTAGCATTATTTCGAAAGCTAGCTTATTAAGTTCAAGAAGAGTACTTGTAAAACTACAATTGCTCAAAAAAACCCACTTAAGTTTCTCCCAGTAGCAACTCGACAGACTCTTCCATGCAATACACATTTCTCACTGCTTCCAATGCATCCCTCTGGCTGTTTAGTTCCGTTAAACCATGAAACATTTCTCGAAATCTATCTTGCTAAAATAAATAATATTTTTCCGGCATCAAACCGTTTACTGACAAAAATTCCACAAAAATGTTTTCGGAAACTTTCAAGCTCACGTATAATTATCAAGAGAAAATGGCACAAGTTTTTCAGCCGCGAAGTATTAATCGGGCGCTTTCAAGAACACGCCCTGAACTAATTTTAGGAAGCTTTTAGAGTCTCGTTTTAGACAAAATAGACTTAAACCGAGAAATGCTTTGCTTATAGTTACTTAAATAAAGATTTCATTTCGATCTGTAACTAGAGAAAGTA
>Ga0126336_10000631_pt1 | contig 15356 bp, 11 predicted proteins | sample SidCmetagenome_FD_92530 | JGI IMG/M metagenome (GOLD analysis project Ga0126336, IMG submission 92530) | Coral microbial communities from El Islote,Puerto Morelos, Mexico - Siderastrea C C metagenome | ecosystem: Host-associated > Invertebrates > Cnidaria > Coral | place: El Islote,Puerto...
CAGCGGCGCCTACACATGCTTTCGGTCCGACCTTGTCGAGCTGCGTCCTTGCTGTACTTTGCTTGGGCGATTAGCGAGACAGTTATTATTATTATTATTATTATTATTATTATTATTATTATTATTATTATTGGAGTCACCGAATGCATTGGAGTCACTGACCGTGCACTGGAGCCACTGACTGTGCATTGGAGTCACTAGCCTTGTATTGAAGTCTCTGACAGTGCACTGGAGTCACTGGCTTTGTATTGGAGTCACTGACTGTGCATTGGAGTCACCGACTGCATTGGAGTCTTGACTGTGCACTGGGGTCACTGACTGTGCATTGGAGTCACCGACTGTGCACTGGAGCCACTGACTATGCATTGGAGTCACTGGCTTTGTATTGGAGTCACTGACAGTGCACTGGAGTCACTGACTGTGCATTGGAGTCAACGACTGCATTGGAGTCACTGACTGTGCACTGGAGCCACTAGCTTTGTATTGGAGTCACCGACTGCATTGGAGTCACTGACTATGCACTGGAGTCACTAGCTGTGTATCGGAGTCACTAAAAGTGCACTGAAGTCACTGACAGTGCACTAGAAACACTGACTGTGCACGTAAGTCACTGACTGTGTACTGGAGTCACTGATTGTGCATCGGAGTCACTGACTGCATTGTTGACACTGACTTTACATTGGAGTCACTGTCTGGCACTGGAGTCACTGACAGTGCAGTGCACTGGCTTTGTATTAGAGTCACTGACTATGCACTGAAGTCACTGACAGTGCACTGGAAACACTGACTGTGCACTTAAGTCACTGACTGTGCACTTAAGTCACTGACTGTGCACTGGAGTCACTGAGTGTGCATTGGAGTCACTGACAGTGCACTGGAGTCACTGGCTTTGTATTGGAGTCACTGACTATGCATTGGAGTCACTAGCTGTGTATTGGAGTCACTGAAAGTGCACTGAAATCACTGACAGTGCACTGGAAACACTGACTGTGCACTGAAGTCACTGACTGTGCAATGGAGTCACTGATTGTGCATTGGAGTCACTGACTGCATTGTTTACATTGACTGTGCAATGGAGTCACTGTGCACTGGAGTCACTGGCTGTGTATTGGAGTCACTAAAAATCCAATGAAGTCACTGACAGTGCACTGGAGACACTGTGCACTGGGGTCACTGACTGTGTACTGGAGGCATTGGCTGTGCACTGGAGTCAATGACAGTGCATTGGAGGCACTGAGCGTGCATAACAGAATCTATGAAAGAGCACTTGTGATGACAAGAGAGCAAGAAAGTGGGAAATGAGTGTATGAGTACGTGAAAGTTGTTAATCAAACAGCAGCAAGAATTTTCAACTCTCCTGGGGAAAAACATAAAAGTGCCGATAGCTGTAACAAGCAAGTGTCGTCAGAAAAAAATCCTGTCAGAGAAAACTTTTGCTGACTCTTCTTTTTTTGAACCATGCAGGTTTTAAATTAATAGCTTATTTTACGCCACTGCTCAGATAGCTGCGTGTCCAAAAAAGGCCAGAGAGCCTAATTCCCCGTGTCCAGCAACAACCCAATCAACTTACATGTATATGTACACTTGGGTATTCCAGTCTCTATATACGTTCTTGTATTGCTGATTTCCTGGCCAGTTCTGTCAACACAATAGCAGTATGAACCATAGCACTGTACTGGGCTGTACGAGCCATCAGCTCGGCACCATGGAATGAAGCGATTCATGGAGTCACTCCTCAGAGCATCCTGATAGGATCTCCAACAGGCTGTTATTGGACCTCCTGTGCAATAAGAACAACTCTCATAAAAGAAAAGCTAGGACTGATTGCATAGCCATTTGGTAGCGCTTAGGTAAACATGCACATGTTCTCAGGTAAAATAACAAAGGCTTTTTTCAAAACAGACAGAAAATGGGGCCGTTGACAAAACCTGGATCGGACCGGATCGGATCGGATCGGATCGGATCGGACTGACAGAACCAGGATCGGATCGGACCAGACTCACAAAACCTGGATCGGGTTGAATTCTATTAAAGAAACCCATATCTGCTCTTTGAAAGTAGGCAGATTTTAAATTCCCACTAAAAATGGTCAAGTGGTATCTCTGGATCAAGATGACGAAGAGAGATCAAGAAAGTGATTGCCATTGCACTGTTTTTGCTTTTTCTTCTCCACTCTGTCGTGGACTTTTTGCCTATTGTTATGGGTTTACACTCTGTTAAAACTACTTCATAAAAAGAATATTTTTTTCTAGAGGGAGAGATCTTTGCGAAATTATGAAGAGGGAAGGTACTGATAGCGTGTGCCAAGGCATGTTCAGTAAAGTCAGTACCGAATTGAGCATAAAGTAACAACGATATCAAGATAACTCGCGTCTTTCTCATTCTTCATTCTTTTTCATTACAAGGTTTTTAGAATGCAACCATAGCTACCTCACAAAGGGTAATAAAACGGGACATAAAGCTCTTAGAATAGCCGTATAACAAGGATAACTGCTTCCGTTTTTTGTCCAGATTCTAGAATGGTGGAATATGAGATCTGCGCCGACAATTACGATAGCCTGATTCACACTATGGTATAGTGTTCGCGGTAAGCCAACGTGACGAAAATTGTGTTAAGTTTGAGCAAAAAGTTTGATTTCACCTTCTCAAAACTGAAAAAAAAGTGATCTTCTGAGGTAATAAGTATAGAATAGTAGTTACTTTAGACCTATTAACAATGCAAGCTATCACTGTAGTATAAGAAAATCATTCGTTTGCTTTCTAACATTATGTAGGTCATTTATTGATGACAGTATACTCAAAGTTCCTTTTCAAGTGACAGCCGTGTTCATTTAGGAGCATTATAGTTTCATTTTGATATTCACAATTAAAGTATCTCATCAAATTATACTAGCTTTGCAAGCTTTTGCATGCAAAATGTTTCAAAGACGTTACAGTGAACACAAATATCCATCCACATATTATAAAAGAATAATTTAGCCTTTTTCTGGTTCATTTCAACAGTGTGATTTAGCATAAACCAAAGAAAACAGGGTCTCAAACTGAAACATTTTTGTCCTTACTGATCGTATTTTAATCACTGAGTTTTGGAAGGGGTAAATTGTTCAGCCATGTGACCAGTTTCTGCAGATGTTATTGTGTATAAATCCAACATCATCATATATTTTTATGTTTACGGGGCGATTCATTAATAGCTGAAATTTCAAGTAAAAAGCGGCAAAGACAAGATTATCTTGATATCATTGTTACTTTAAGGCTCTATTCCCCTTTGTCTGTCTGCTTGGATCTCTCCCTCTAGAAAGAAGTAATCGTTTATGAAGTAGTTTAAATGCATAACAATAAACGGCAAGTCTTAACCACAAAAGCCTGATCTCTCTTCGCCATCTTGATCCAGAGATACCGCTTGACCACTTTTAATAAGAATTTGAAATGCACCTACTTTCAATGAGCTGATATGGGTTTCTTTAATAGAATTTGACCCGATCCAGGTTTTGCGAGTCTGGTCCGAACCAATCGAGGTTTTTTCTGTCCGATCCGATCCGATCCCGTCCGATCCAGCCTTTATCAACGACCAGAAAATGGCTACTTTATTCTCACAAACGAGGGGGTTAGTTTCTACAGAAACTGTGGTGCTGCATTGGTGCGGAAGTGAAACACAAAAATTTGGATTCATCCACTGAGTTGATAAGGTAAATTGGCCACCGTGGAGAAATTGAAAGCTGGCGTTTCGAGCATTAACCCTTCGTCAGAGAATTAATCTGACGAAGATTCTCACTAAACCGATCCTTTAACTAGTCTGAGCTTGGGAGAAACTGAAACTACAGTACAGTTCAACCTGATAATACGACCGCCATCCGCCATAAAAATAAGGTAGTGTCAACAATGTGTTCAGATAAACAATGTTTTTAGGTATGGAAAAGAGAACACATGTGCTTTGCTTCTTTGGGCCGAGAAAAAGTGGTTATAATAACAAGACGGCTGTATTACTGGAGTAGCCATAAGGCAAGGAACCACTGTACACATAAAATCCACCACCAATTCCGGTACACATTAACATTTAAATTCTCTGTGTCAGGTTTTATGAGCACGTGCGCAATATTCAAATTCTCAACTGGATAATTTTAATCCAGATGCTGCCGAACCAGGTTCATTAATTTGTGAATGAATGTACAAATTATCCTAATCAGATAGAATCTGTTTGGTGCAGATTCTGAAACGAATTCCAAGCCCTATTGTTGCCTAGTCCAGCTAGGACACTGGTCAGATAATTAATCATGTAAGCCACATGCATGCTATGCAAAAGTAATGCAAACAGAATTTACGGAAATTTGGTGACTTACATGCATTTAGGTACACATATGGTAAAGTTTCGGTCCAACCAAAACAAATTCGCCAAATTTCAGATATCTTTAATTTAGGTTTCAGTACAATTTTGCACAAGTATACATATAATCACCACTCAATCACTTAACAGGAACATTTTTTGTGTCAGTTTAAGACCTACCACTCCTTGGACATCTGATTGCACTGCTACTCCTAGTGCCAGGAATTTCATTGCCATCTTCATCAACGCACCAACAAATGCCGTACTTCTGGCACTGCACTTCTTCATAGCTGCCATCTTTCTTACAGCGATATGTGAAGGACACCGAGCTAAGTGATGGAAGAGATCTTTCTTGAAGAGCGCTTACTTGACAGGGAGTCAGCACTCCTCCTGCAGAGAAAATTACATCTCTGTTAGATCTGAAAGGTGACAGCGATTAAAACAATTCTCAACAGTGACCTAGCACTGAAGAAAATTATTTGGAAATTAGGTTAAATCGCAATCTAAGAAAAGTCATAAACCATGTTCAACAATAAAATCTATAAATATAGCTGAAGGCTATCCTAATAGCAGAGCTCCTAACCAAATAAAATCATGAACACTCGAAGCCACTTGTGCATTGGCAAAGTTAACTGCAATGCTCCCCAAAAGTGAAAACAAAAAAAAGAAAAACGGAACAAAACAAATTCTAAAAAAGGAACAAAAACCACGAAGAATCACCTGGAATGTGAGTCAAACCTGCATCTTTCATATCAGAAAATCACACGTACTATACGTGTTCAACTGTGTAACACAAGCAGTGTTGTTTTATTTCATGTACAACATTTTATTTAGCTTTAGATTGACCCATTTGACACAGATATGTAAGTACAAGGCACACGCCATATCCATCCACAGTGAACTGCAAAGATTTACCCATTTGATAACTATGGTGTTCTGCACTCATAGGCAGAAAGCAGGAGCTCCGTTTTGAAAGATGAAAACAATTTTCCTCTGACTGTCAATCGCAAGCTTAAACGTTGTTTTGAATTAAAAAAATAAAGAAACATTAAGTGCAAGAATTGTTTTAACCAACCCTTACCATCTGCTGAGCATTTTGGTCCTCCATTACTGCTGTAGACTCGTGTCTTGCTAATCTCATTCCCATTCTGATCAACACAGAAGCAGTACGAACCATAGCACTGACGCCAGTAATATCCACCATCAGGCCGGCACCAGGGGATGTACTGCCCAGAAACTGGGTTTTTGGACAGCTCCATATAACGCCTTTGGCAATCAGTGTAGTTGGGCTGGGTTGCTGAGGGCAAACAGATATGTGTACAATGTTTTACATTTACATTAATGCCACTACTATTGATATTTGTTATGAATGAATAGTGTACACCATTTTCTGAATGTCATTTTGAGCTCTGACTAAACAAAGTAAAACCATGAAAGTTGGGTGGTTGTTATTTATCGTGGTTTACGTGTATCAGGGACATTTCAACTGCTCACGGCTAGACTTCATCAGGCGATGGTGTCGACTGGGCAGGTGTCACTATATGTAACACCATGGCTGTTTATGAAATCCTTAAAATAGCATAGGTAATCATGTGTGCCAACTTGTCTCCTTCCCTCAATGGATCAAGCTTTTTGCAGATACATTTGTACTTTTTGAGTCTGCAGATCAATTCTAAAGTGTGGCCAACCACATTTGGGCTACCACTTCCCTTTCTTGTAGTGCAGATTTTCAATATTTTTTCTTGTTTTTTTTTTTTTTGCGATTGAAGGGTTGTTCACGGAAAAAGGGCTTAAGTAACAACTTGGCCTTCAAATCCAGTTTGCATCTTGGAAAATTTTGTGCCATTTTTTCTATGAATGGAATTTAGTTTGTTGACATACCTGGATCAGGGCATTGAAGATTTCCCGTTGTTCTTGTTCCGGCTATTTCTTTTCCATCTTTGTCCACACACCAGCAATGTCCACTCCCTCCCTCACATTGTATGTTCTCAAAGCTACCATCACCTTTGCACCTGGGAATGTAACTTCCAACTTTGGGATTTTGAGTTGCTTTTCTGTATGCCTCTTGGCAAGGTGTCAGATTAACTGCAGTTGAAAGGAAAGAACAGAATTCAAGTAAATAAGTAACACCTGTAGAAGTATGTGAAGATGTGGTTGAGTAGTAGTTAGTGCAATGGGCTCTTAGTCGGGAGTTTGGAAGGTTGGAGGAGCTGTCTGAAGATGCCAGAGGTCTCTTCACCACGTCCTGTGGCTTCCTTAGACAAGACACTTTACTTCACATGGTTTCTCTCCACCCAGGAGTATAAATGGGTACTGGCTAGCCGTTTCAATAGGCAAAAAACTTTACCCTCCCAGTTTTGGCCAGGGTAGCAGTCAATAGGTTAATGAAAATGAATTGATTTACCCTTCAAAGAGACACTTCGGAGATCTCCCAAATATAAGCTTGAAAATGTGCCAGATTCACAGTAACAAATGACCCTAGCAGTGGTGCAAATATAACCCCCCAAAATCCTTTCAATTCAAAACAAACTTTGATAAATTGGTTTGTTTGACCAACATGGTTCTTGCAACTTAATGAAGAAAATGTCTATACGTTCGGTGCATGCAGCTATGAATGTGTTGCTCTCATACTCTATAAAACATGATAGAGATCTCATACATCCTTCACTTAATGCACGTAAAATAGTAGAACCTACAAGGCTCTTTGCAGACTGGATTGCCAGATGCAACAGGTGTTCTTGTCCCTTTGATCCCATTTCCATCCTTGTCCACACAATAACAAACAGACCCACGGCACTGCATATCAGCATAGCTGCCGTTCAGGTCGCACCTTGGTACAAAGCGTCCAGGGGCAGGATTCTTTGTGGCTGCAAGGTATTCTTTCTGACACTTGGTGGTTTCCTTTTCCCCTGTTGTATCCAAAACAAACAAAGTGTTAGCAACAGGTGTCTCATAAAGGTTGTAGCATGAAGCATCTATGAGTGTTACTAATCCCCCCTGGGTGGGATGCTTATCTATCACAATGAAGTGGACATGTTTACCTGCAGCTCAGTAAATAACGACCACTGTTTACTGACACTAAGATTAGTCAGCTCCTAAAAGCTTTTTTGTTCCCTGCTAAAAGAGCCAAACATGCACAAGGCAACCATACCACTGACTCCCTCAGTGGATGCTAGCAAAAATTAATAATGCTATCGCAAGTTTGAGAAGTCAATCAAAGCGTCCAAAAAAAGCTATTCATTTGTGTGATGCATACTGAACAAGGCTAACCTATTCAACCACGATGGTCCTCTTGGAATTTTTTACGGACTCTTGAATAAAATATTAGACAGCTTTAGTGAAGGCAAATATGAAGGACAGAAACAACCATGTGACCATCATTCTCCATGTTTGCTGACAGCCTTTTGCCATTTCCACGTTTCCACAGATGGACTGTTTTCACGTTCGTGAACAACGAGAGCATTTATTTCTTTTTTCATTTTTTTTTTTCACAACTAGCGAATCGGTTTTTATTTCATATTCAGTGTAAAACAATGGTTAACTGTCAGAGTATACACAAATTGGAAGCAAAAACACTGGAACACCAACTGACATTTGGCTTCCACCTTCACAAAGGCTGTCAGGCTATTTCATGCAAAAGGCACGGAATTATGAGAGTGATGTCAAAACATCTCAAGAAAACCACATTCAGCTGGTGGCTACTGCCTAGGTTAATACCTAAAAAGCCATTTTCTATCACACTTAAACTCTTCACAAATTTACACTGTAGTAATATCAGCAGATGGCATATCGCGAACATACCGTGCAAAGCTAAATCTCTCTAATGTTATTACAACCTGGAACAGCATATCCACAACATATACATGCACATACATACCTTCACATGCCTTCCTCTGTAACTCCTCTATGATAGGCTTCAATTCTTTGAATGAAGACACGACTATAACTTTTTTAGGATCAGATGCTATTATCTGAAGCTCTGTAATGTTCACTCGTTTCCCAATACCAATTGTCCAAACATCTACTCCCTTGTCTTTCAGTGGCTGAGATGCCTGGGCTAGTGGAGTGTAAGGTCCTTTCTTTCCACTTCTTGTTTGTGCCCCATCAGTTATCAAGAAGCAAACCTAGCATTGGTAATAGGAATGAAATCATTGCATACAGTACAGTGGTAAATGCAAATATGCATCTTTATAGTGCAATAGCAAATTCCAAACATACAGTCCTATGGCATAAGGAATACATTTTTTTATTTACTTTGTATTTAACATTCTGTAGAATAACGTCTTCATTTTCACATGATCCTGTTGAATACTTCCTCAATATGGGTCAGTTAGTTATTTATTATTGGGATTACAGGGTCGTGGTTTTGAAACTCGATAATCATTACATTTTCAACACCCTAAAAACACCCTAAACTGACTTCAGAAAAGAATTCAGGCAAGACTTCAGACAAATATCTGGCCCCTGATATTTTGTCAGAAAACATTTATTGGTGAACTACAGCCAGTCGAGCAGTATTTAGGTTTCCCTTAGATGGACAATTTTTTTTTGTCAAATTCATGCAAAATTGACAAAGGCTTAAACGCTTAAAAGTGCTAAGGGCTCGTAGTATAGTGGAATAATCCTACAAGTTTACTTTTCGTTAAATTAATGCTTCTTTTTCTTTTTGGTGTGTAGTATCACATTTTTATCTCGTTGTTTGTATTTTGACCCACCTTACGGGCTCGTCAAAATACAGCACAACTGGTAAAACATACAGCAACACTAATCACCCAAAGGTCTTATATGAGATATTCATTGGGATATATTTATTAGGGGTTTGTGATTGACAGGACAGGGTAAAACACATTTTAGTAATAATACCTTTCGCACAGCCTGTCTCATGCCACCTCTCTCACTGAAGATTTCCTTGTCAGCAAGTAGTAAAGCTCTGTCAATGTATGTGTATCCTCTTTGGTGCTTTATCCTGTCCACAATCTTGTTCAGTTCCACCGCATTAAGTTTGTCACCAGTAAGAGTGTTGAATCTAAAGTCTACCACTGCGTATGATGAATACGAAATGGAGGCAAAATGAGACCCACTAGGAGAAAAACCAAATGCCTTGACAGCGTCCTTGACAAAATCAAGCACCAACTTCCAGTTACGGCGACCAATGCTTCCAGAAGAATCGAGCAGAAATGCTACATCTAACACAGCTTTGCACACTTTATCTGTTTAAGAAAATTGAAATAGAGGTCAATTTGACAGGTAAAGAGATCACTGAATCTAAATTTGTTTAACGAAGTTCAAAGAAGTTTAACGAAATTTGTTTAATCCTTGTTTATCCATCTCTTGACCTAATTTCTCCACAGAGAAAATGTGACATTTTTAAGCTGACACATAGTAAGAATAATTTTAATTCAAATTTGTTATTTCATGTTATATTTCATATAAATACTGGGTGAAACCACTGGCCTCAAAGTTATAGATATATTCAGCCTTGGTAATGCAATTTAATGTTGGACGTCCAAGCAATATCCATTTGCTGAAAAAGAATTCTATGTCACAGGTCCAAGTATTAAAGGGAGCAGGCAAATTGTAGGGGACTGACTTACAATGCAAGTTGACTAGTCATATCTATTTTAACCAGCTTTCCACTGAGCTAAAGCCATTGTCAATTCGCAATACTGCATCAAAGCACTTTTACAAACCTCAGGCACTTCTAAAAAGCTTAAAATATCATCAACCAACATCAACGTTTAACTCTATCTTTTCAGTTTGTGGATAAGCTACTAATGTGAGGAAACTAGCGCGAAGACATTCAAATGAAAGCTTTAGCTAGTGACTGTTACTTTATGGTGAAGTCGTTTGTTTTTTAATACAATAATGAAAAAAAATATTGATTAACGTGAAGATTAACATGCCTTTCATGTCTGGTTCAGCGCATATGCGTCCACAAGACTGTTGACAACACTTCAAGTTACCATCACAGTCATGGTCAACCGAGCACTCACTGCTGCAGTCTGACCGGTCATCAACTGGTGGAGGACAGGTACCCATCTTGGCTGAAATGTATGAGGAAATGCAGCTTAAAACACAGCTGTGCCTGAGCCATCACAAGAAAAGATGGTAGGAAAGCAGGGGTAAAGGAGCTCACAAATTGTGCACAATAATTCTTTTCAAACTGCACCATGAATTTGGGTGAAAATTAGGGTATTTAATCACTGTAATTTTTGTGTGCATTGTGTCCATGTGTGTTCAGGTCCTAAGAGCCATTTGGCAAATGTAGTGCATTAACACCCCGTTTTGATGACTGAAATAGAAATGGAAGACGGTGTTTCTTATGAATGTCAAGTTTCTCCTGGTTCCCTCTCTCTTTTCTTTTGGATCTCACTCGCTTTTCTCCAGGATCTCACCCTTTTCTTCTCCTGGCTCTCACCCTCTTTTTTTCTCCTGGATCTCAACCATTTTTACAGGGGCCTCACCCTGTTTTCTTCTCCATTCCACCCCTTTTCTCCTGGATCTCACCCTTTTCTCCCAGCTCTCACCTTATCTTCTCCTGACTTTCACCCCAATTTCTCCTGGATCTCAAACTAATTTCCCCTGGATCTCACCTTTCTTCTCCTGGCTCTCACCCCAATTTCTCCTGGCTCTCACCCTAATTTCTCCTGGCTCTCACCCTAATTTCTCCTGGCACTCATCCCGATTTCTCCTGGATCTCGTCCCAATTTCTCCTGGCTCTCACCCTAATTTCTCCGGGCTCTCACCCCAGTTTCTCCTGGAACTCACCACAATTTCTCCAGGCTCTCATCTCAACTTCTCCTGGCTCTCACCCCAATTTTTCTTGGACCTCAACCCAATTTCTCCTGGCTCTCATCCCAGTTTCTCCTGCCCTTCACCCCAATTTTGCCTGGACCTCACCCCCAATTTTTCCTGGATCTCACTCCAATTTCTCCTGGCTCTCAACCCAGTTTTATCCTGGATATCATCCCAATTTCTCCTGGCTCTCACCCCAATGTTCCTGGATCTCACCCCAATTTCTTCTGGCTCTCGTCCCAATTTCTCCTGGCTCTCACCCCAGTTTCTCCTGGCTCTCATCCCAATTTCTCCTGGCTCTCACCCCCTTTTCTCTAGGATCTCACCTCATTTTCTCCAGGAACGTACCCCTTTTCTCCTGGATCACACCCCAATTTCGTCTGAATCTCACCCCTCTTCTGCTGGACGTTACCCTCTTTTCACTTGGTATCCCACCTGTCCTTCCCACCTTCAACAAAAATTATTTAATAAAATGTTAATGGTACCTGGTAAAACAGGTTTGACACACTGTTTTTTACAGCCCCCAGGGCAACATTCAACTGAGCAGCACTTTGTTCCATCCACACAGTCACCATCTGATGAACATTCATCCCTGGAGCTGTGTTGTGTACATCTTGGCGATGTAATGGCAGCGGGACACACCCTGTTGTCTGGAACATCTGTCATAAATACATTACAAAAGATACAATGCAACATGTTCTTGATATTATTTTATTTGAATGGCCCAAATGGAAACCACCTGGGCAAGATGGGTTCCCTCTTTGACCATTGTCATCATTAAAGGGCTTGGTTCAAGTGGCACATGACACAAGGTGATGGAGTATGACAAGGTGACTAGAGTAGGGTAGAAGGTGACAGTGATGAGTGGGAAATGAGAAAAACATTGGTTAGGGGGGAGACGTCATGTAGAAGGGATAAAGCACAAGACGTGGGCTTGATAGTGACGGTGATGGAGATGGTTATGAGGGAGAAAATTATGAAATGATGCAGCCAGAGAGAGGGGTTAGGCTCAAAAATAAGAGACATCTAAGGTACAAAAGTACATAAATCACTTTATTCAGGTGGTGCTGTATTTAACTGTGCATTTCTAACTGGGGACACGTACTGTAAACAGCTAAAAGCAGTATTACAAATTAAACATAACGACTGGTTGTAGGCTAACAAGATGTCTATTTACATGTACATGAAACAGCTGCTGTGAACACACATGTACTACTGCAGTGAAACAAATCCAGCTTATGGTCAGGGAAAAGATTTGAACTCAGGACTGCCTGATTTGAAGTCAGTACCCCTGACCACTTGGCCATGCTGCCTGCCTGGGATGATGAGAGGCAGGGATATTAAGGGGTCAGTTAAAGGAAGGTGCAAGACAAAGGTTGACTTAACAATATATTATGGAAGACTATATGGTGGCGAGAAGCAGAGGAGCTCAGACAAAACTATTTGAACTGAAGTACCTTCCCACTTTTTCCACTAAGATGCCCCAAAAAATCCTCAAATTGCGACTTACTTTGGCTAGTTCTGGGTCTGACATTAACTATAGTTACTAAATCCCTTTTTGATAAATTAGCTTACCTTTCATCTTGCACATGGATTCACATTTATCCTTGCTAACAAAGTTGTTAGAGTTTCCTTTACAGCCGGTGTACACAAATGCCACACATTCTCCTTGGTTCTTGTTGAAATACCACCGAACCTTGAAATTTGTGCAAGTTCCAACTTTAACAGGCTCCTCACAGAGGCTTGCTCCAGAAGGGGCTGACATACAAACAAAGAAAGATATACAAGTGTCCGATGATAAGAATCTATTTTATTTTATCAAACGATCGATAACTGAATGATTAATAAGGTACAATCTTAAGAGAATTTCATTGATTTTTTTTAGAAAATCTCCAATCCCCCCTCCTTAGAATTTCTTCGTTTCATTACCTTGAAAGATTGTTGCCATATGTTAAGTTATTTCACAACTGGACCCTTGCTTGTGAATGCAATGCACAAGCAAAGCAAGGTAAAACTACAGCATTGTTTCTTTTCTTTTCTTCAAAAGATATCAACCAAAATCGACCAAAAGTTACTGTCCTTGAGATGCTAGGTAAATCTATGGCTTTAACTAAGGGAAAATTCTCCAGCACAATGGCTTTTAGTAAAAACAAAAATAATCGCCAAAAACTTTTTATGTAAGTGTAACTCAAAGTCTATAAAATGATAACATCCTGAGCAATTCCAAGTTAAACCAAAATAGCAACAAAATCATCAAGCCCATTTCCTACAAAGCCGTTCAATCATCCATATGTTACTCACGTTGCTTTTTGACTGTTACACTAATTTGAGCTTCCACAACCTCGCTGCCGCTAGTTCCACCTGTTGCCACACAAGTATAAGTTCCACTGTCCGCGCTTGAGACTTTGTCTATCTGCAAGACATTTCCTACAGCACGCATTCGAGATGGCAATGGTCTGCGGTTGGGCAGCACCCATTGATAGGAAAGGACATTTCCATCAAACTGGCATGAAATTGATCCACTCTTTGCCTCAGTAAGTACTTGGTTGGCTTGGTGAGTAGGGCTGACCTTTAATGTTGGTCTTTGAGGAACTGCAATGAAAATACGAACTGTTAAATATTACCAGGCAACTCTGGAGGAAAACTTTGCAAGCTACTTGTGAACAATGAAGGGTTAATAGTGATGAACAGGACACAAAAGGCAAACACCAAGCAAAGCAAGGGGCGTAAGGCTTTGGGATCGGGAGGGGGTGGGTACCAAAGAGCCTGTAGACAAAAGCATGACACCAACTGTACCAGGGCACCTTGCAGTGTATCAGATTCTGGTGCCAGCTCTGATTGGCCAGACAAGTGATTGCAAGAGTGCAATAATTCTCACTTCCACTGCCACAAGTGATTAAAAAACAAACCCCAGACGAAAACCTGTCAAAACCAGTTAAGAACACCAAAGAGCATACTTTTAAACAGATTGCTTGTATAGCAGAGGCACATGATTCTTACCAAGTACCACAATTTAATAGAACTCTCACTGAGAACATGCATTCTTTCTGTTCACAGGAAATTTAATAATATTCTAGTGCTAAATTTCTATTCTTGTAACAACTTAACCTGATGACCACTCAGACAACAATTCTTGTTTTCAAGGGAAAGCCTCTAAAGCCTCATTCTCCCTTTGTACACAGTCCTTTCTCTTCGCCCAATCTCTCCCTCTCCCCCCTTTTCTCTTTGTTCACTGTCCTTTCTCTTTGCCCAGTCTCTCCCCCCCCCGGCCCTCCTTCTCTCTCTGTTCACTGTCCTTTCTCTTTGCCCAGTCTCTCCCCATGCCCTCCTTCTCCCTTTGTTCACTGTCCTTTCTCTTTGCCCAATCTCTCCCCCTCCCCTCCTTCTCCCTTTGTACACTGTCCTTTCTCTTTGCCCAGTCTCTCCCCCTGCCCTCCCCTCCTTCTCCCTTTGTACACTGTCCTATCTCTTTGCCCAATCTCTTCCCTTCCCCTCCTTCTCCCTTTGTACACTGTCCTTTCTCTTTGCCCAATCTCTTTCCCTCCCCTCCTTCTCCCTTTGTACACTGTCCTTTCTCTTTGCCCAGTCTCTCTCGTTCCTCTCCTCCTCTCTTTGTACACTGTCCTTTCTCTTTACCCAGTCTCTCCCCCTAGCCTCCTTCTCCCTTTGTACACTGTCCTTTCTCTTTGCGCAATCTCTCCCCCTCCCCTCCTTCTCCCTTTCTTCACTGTCCTTTCTCTTTGCCCAATCTCTCCTCCCTACCCTCCTTCTCCCTTTGTACACTGTCCTTTCTCTTTGCCCAATCTCTCCCCCCTGCCCTCCCCTCCTTCTCCCTTTGTACACTGTCCTTCCTCTGTGGCCAATCTCTCCCCTGAACTCCTTCTCCCTTCGTACACTGTCCTTTCTTATTGCCCAGTCTCTCCCCCTGCCCTCCTTTTCTCTTTGTACAGTGTCCTTTTTCTATGCCCAATCTCTTCCCCTGCCCTCCTTCTCCCTTTGTTGACTGTCCTTTCTCTTTGCCCAGTCTCTCCTCCTACCCTCCTTCTCCCTTTGTTCACTGTCCTTTCTTTTTCCCAATCTCTCCCCCTGACCTCTTTCTCTCTTTGTACACTGTCCTTTCTCTTTGCCCAATCTCTCCCCCTGCCCTCCTTTTCTCTTTGTTCACTGTCCTTTCTCTTTGCCCAATCTCTCCCCCTCCCCTCCTTCTCCCTTTGTTCACTTTCCTATCTCTTTGCCC
>Ga0126336_10000632_pt1 | contig 15351 bp, 6 predicted proteins | sample SidCmetagenome_FD_92530 | JGI IMG/M metagenome (GOLD analysis project Ga0126336, IMG submission 92530) | Coral microbial communities from El Islote,Puerto Morelos, Mexico - Siderastrea C C metagenome | ecosystem: Host-associated > Invertebrates > Cnidaria > Coral | place: El Islote,Puerto...
CCCCCGTTTTCATAACCCTCGTCCTTTTCATCGGTGAAAAAAAAAAAAAAAAAAAAAAAAAAAAATGAAGTCACACTTCAGATATTAACTTTGATACCTAATCACAGTGTAATAAATCGTGTAAAATAATCATCTTGCATTTATTTAGCGGCAATTACTATTGACCATCAATGGCCGTTTTCTCTTTAACAACAATGGCTGTCTTCTCTTTGGTCTAGAAGCGAACTGTTCGCTTTTCAGACAAACTTTTATCCTTTCAGGCTTAAGCGCTATTATCCGATATACCAGCCGCCTGAAGGGGTTTCTTGAGACGAGCTGTGGGGCACCGTATTATAGCAATGTAAAAAGAAAGGAATTAATTGGTATGTTAATGATGGAGAAGGCTGATATTTTGACCGTGGTTTTCTTTGGGACAGAGGTAGGGTAAAGGAAAGGGTTCACGGATTAGCGCGTGCTCATGAATCTAAATGCTGTTTTTTCGCCTGCGCACACTGTAGCGAGTACGCAAGCAATATTATTTCTTAACATTATTAAAGAACCAATCAGAAGCGAGTAGATTGCTCGGGTGTGAAATTTTCTTGCCAACTGAGTTTCGCGTTTCATGATTTCTCAGCTTTCTGCACACGCCCCTGGCAGCCATTTGACCAAACCTTCGGGGTCAACAATAAATTTAACGTTGGCAGTGTTGATGCAATCCACTAATATTTCCCGCGAATTTAGTCCTCCGCCGTTCTACTTGGGCTTACTATAGTATGTGATCGCTGAGATACATGCGAGTGGGATTATTAACCGATAGAATTACTAATAAATCGGGAAAAAAGTAATATGATTAATGCACATGCACCGAGCCGTGAACCTGTCCCTTTATTGCAATGCCTCTACCACGTTTGTTTGGAGGAATTCGAAGAAAAGTGGCGCGACCGATTGTTGCACACAATAATTTTCAAGAGGGTTTTGGAGATTATACGGATCAAAATAAGTCATTTACTAATAAAAGGGGAAAACAACTGGGAAGGCTCTGAAGTCTCGATGTAAATTCTTGGAGTAAATTAGACGCCTGATAATGAATTTATATGGTTATGAAAAGCCTGTCATTTAAGAACTCAGACAAATTATTTCAAACCACGCATTTGAGATCTAGCTCATATAAAGAGGGCACAAAAACACTAGAATTGACACTGGGTTAATTTTGTCGCATCAAAATATTAAGCGCTGCAAGCAAGCGTAGACTTCAACCAAATGCAATTATATAAAGAAAAGCTTTTCACCCCGGGCGTTTAGTTGAGGATCACCTTACGAAAAGTAGCCACGTAAATATACAGTTAACGCAATTTTAAAAAACGCACGGCATTTTTAATACTGAAAATGTGAGGGCTTTAGGAGAATTCAGAGGTTTTAATAATCCTAGCAAGTTTGCGACAGGTATTTTTTGCAATTTCGAAAACAGAAAAATGTCAAGAATTCCTTTAGCTTGTGAACCTACTAAGTGGCTCACAAATGAACTCCAGCTTGTAAGGGCCCGTCCTTGATAAACCACAGGTATTCTTGTTTACAAAATACCCCTTAAGCAAAAGAGCCGCGCGAAAAAGATGCGAAAGACATCTTTTTTTTAAAAGAACGTTTTTTAAGAGAACGTTTTCTTGTACTGCACTCAATTTCGTCTTTCCTTTCTAGGTTCTTTTATCTCTGGGGAGACGAAATACCCTGGGAAAGAGGGTGTCAATCTCGTCGTGCAGGAGTTCATATGTTCAACATAACAGCAACAACAGTTTGGAGAAATTTTTTCTTAATTTTCATGGGCGTTTCAGTACTGCAGAGTGTTTTAAAAGGCTGTGTTGAAGCAGTGTTAGGACAGCGTTGGGGCAGTGTTCGGACAGTGCTGAAAGATTACCTGAAGCCAGTGATTGAGTAAGGTCATCATCTCAGTTACAACGCTGAACGGTAAAACGATGAGAGCTTCTTCTAATTCACTAGAAAAGAAAAAAAAAAAACAGGAAACTTTTCAGTTCATGTCAGTAGACTACGATCAGTCTCTCTTTCTGCTCAGGGATAGTCGAGGAAAACGAACAAGCGAGTGCGCGCGAAATCGCCCACCGCGTCAGTTGAAACTTGACACGCGTGTCGAGCCGCTGTTGTAGTGAGCCGGAAAGACATTACACTATACTAGCGGCTCGACACGCGCGCCACATTTCGACGCCGCAGGCGATTTTCGCGCTCGCTCGCTTGTTCGTTTCCCTTGACTATCCCTGAGCGGAAAGAGAGAGTGCTCGTATAGTCTATCACTTCAGATGTAGAACAGTACATAGTTATTCCTGCTTAGAAAATGAAAGAGCAGAAAAGCATAAGCATATACGTAAATAGATATAGACTTTCATACCTTGAACGAATCTTCTTCAAGACTTCAAGAACGTAACGAGCAGGCTGGAGAAACACATCAGCACGCACGGTGATTAAAAGTGGTAATTGAAAAAGAGACAAAAGAACCGAGTGACTATACATAGTGTACTTAGCGACCTGAACAGGATCATTGGGGCTTTTAAGAAGGCCACGGATTCGAGAACTATTGCAGTCGTAATAGCGTTGAAAATCTTCTGTAATCTTCGGTGACATCTTTGTATTGTAAACTTCGGATTAACTTTCTTAAATGTCCTTTACTGCCGTGTTACAATTTTAGCTGGGTTAGCGACTGAAGACTTTAACGAACTAAAAGCCCATCTGGGGTTGATGCAAAACCAAAGGTAAGCGTCAATAAATCTTTCCCACATTCCTGGGAACAAAGGCACCAACTCGAGGCTTGAGTTGACGAACACAGTGATTTGTATGAAATGGTCCACCCAAGCCTCGACATCGTTTCATTGTTTGTGCTTACTGGAGTGGAATGCAGTAAAGGTCTATTGGCTTGCGAATCAAAAACTGGATATGAAGGCATTTATTTTCCTGAAAAAAAGAACCACAAAGGCGCTATACTGACCGTTATATTCCCATAAGCGAGTAGTATTGGGTGACTTGAATGCACCTGTAAATTAAAAAATTTGACTGATTGCATGTTCGACTGACTGTCCGACTGAGTGATTCACTGGCTGACTGATTGTCTGACTGACTAACCGACGGACTGACTGACTGACTGACTGACTGAATACCTTACTATAGGAAATTAACGCTTGTGTTAATTAAGGTATTTGAAATTAACGCGACTTAAATTAACGCGAATTGAAGGAAAAATTACTGCCCGATAAAGGATATTAACGCGAAAGAGGGGGCAAAATTTCAAAATGAAGAAAATTAACGCGATTAACACAAAGAAACATTTTGTGGTCACGTGTGGAACAAATTTATTTCACGACTGAATTTAAAAACCACAAACAAAACAGGTCTACAGGTGTGTAAGGCAATTTCTTTACAGACAATGCGAGTTAATTTCTGCCTAAACGTAGGAAAGCTATCCTTTTGTAGGTGTCAAGAATGTCTGGACTGGGTCCAGAATTTGGAATTAAAATGATGGAAATTAAGGTCCACTTAGATAACAACGCGGAAATTAACGCTCACAAAAATTAACGCGACTTAAATTGACGCGAATTTTTACAATTCGTGTTAATTTCATGGAGCGTTAATTTCCTCTAATAAGGTAGCTGACAAAGATGTTGTTTACTCGACCATTCACAAGCAATCCCACATTCAAGCAAGAATTAGCACACGAACGTTTTCCTGCCTTTAGCGATTGTTGCTTGTTTTTGCTCTGAGTTCTGATTGGTTTATTGCGTTGTTGCTTAGATTTCTTATAAGTGGTTCCCCAACAGTTGTACTCTTGACGTTTACCAAAAGACCGTACATAAACTGTTAATTAAATACCTTTTGTTTCCCACTGTCTTCTACCATTTTTACTGTTTCTTCTTTGTAAAGTTCAATGGCTTCCATTAATCTTTCAGCCTAAAACAGAAAACAGTGAAACCTAGACTTTTTCTTGGCTTTGTCATCAGACTGTGCGGGTGCGGGAAGAGCACTTAGGACGCGGAAACTTTGTTTACTCTGACACAAACGTCGGTAGCATCTAAGGGGACACGTGGAGTCAAAACACGATCTAATTTTGTGTCAAACGTAGCAACTTTCGCGCTCGTTGCGCGTTGTTGCTTTCTGAAGATTAAACGAGACTGAGCTTGACCTGAGATGAAGTAAATATTTTGACATCGAAATAAATCTAACTCATTGTAAACTCGTTTCCCCGACCTACGTTCAAACTTAGAAAGTGTGCTGGCTAATGACACCACACTGGATACCCATTTACGTCATGGCGTCACGAGATGTGTCCATGTTTAGCTCCAACCGAATGTACCAGTCCAATTCTTGGACAGAATCTATGTTTGCTTGCACCCTAACAGCACTTACCGCCTTCACGGTCTCCATTGTCTTTTTACCAGCCTTGACAGCTTCTGCATCTACCTCGCCTGGAATCTAAGGGTCGAAAGGAAACCTTCCAATCAGGGACAAAAAATAAGGTTATAGGAAATAAAAACCCACGTTTAACTTTGCAACGCCCAAGTTTTGGTTGCTTTAGTGACTGAGGGCGCTTGAACAAAGTTTTTCATGACTTTTTGACAACTTTTGACAAGCTTTTTATGGCTTCCTTCTCAACTGGCCACTAACCCTTTGAGTCCCAACATCACTATACAAATTCTCCTAACTGGTTTCCATAGATTTCATTGAGTACTAATCAGGAGAACGTGTATAAAGATCAAGACCATTCGTCTTTGGTAACCATTTTCTTAATTCTCATGTCCCGTATGTGTTATAACGCACTGATATGACGAGGAGAAATTTGATGCTGATCACTATTGAAGTGAAACGACTGTAAGAGGCAAACTTGTCAAGTTTCACGTTCCCACTCGCAACAACTTCTCTCATAATTCTTAGATTTGATTGGTCATTTGACAAGGAAGCCATCAAAAGTTATCAAAACCAAGTCAAAAACCAATCAAATTCATAATTCAAGTGGCAACGGTCGGTGCGTAGCATTCTAAGCGTTCTTCGTTTGTCTCGTTGCTCGTAATCACTGCTCGCCGATACCGCTGGGCCGGTCGAAAGTCTAACTAGTCAGGAGTTAAGAAGTTAACGCAGCAACTGATAAACAGCGCTTGTGACTGTTGACTCTGATTTGGCTAATTCCTGTACGGCTGTTTGCCAGGCCTTCACGGTCAACTTTCGGTGACGCACGTGGGACGAACTGTTAGGAAAACCTCAATTTTTCGATTGGACCACGTGACCCGCAACGGATCTGCCGCTGTAAAATACAGAGGCCTAGGAACTAAGCGAGGGCCTGACCACCTTAAAAAAACTTAGAAAACCAATAGCTGACTGCAAGGCAAGTCGTTAATATTCTCTGTGAAAAGGAATTAAATCTCTGTGAGGTGTAATTAGAACCACAAAACTATTCTTGCTGCTCGCATTGTTTCAAGTAGCAACTCACCACTCTCTCCGTATTCTGTGCAAGACTTTCTTCGTATTCTTGTTCACGCTCCTAAAGCAAAAGACATAAAGAGCGTGAGGTAACTAAACCCACTCAAAAGAGCTAAAATATGTGAAAGTACGTTTAGTTAACAATAAACGCAACCTGCTCTCGTTCTTCCTCGACAAACAAAGGTTCATCTGTTCTCTCCCACAGACGAAGAGATCTGTCATGCGAGCCCGTTACCTGGAAATAACAACACAAATGAAATGAAAACAATGGACTAAATCTTTATTTTATCTTATTATTTTTCTCTTGTATACGTACACTAACGCATTAATCTAAAAGGCTTGAGAGGTTAGGATCCCTTATCCCTTAACTGTCGATGTTAAACAGGACAGGAAAGGGGAATAGCTTGATTAATAGACGGTCCGACTCTCCCTGACTGATATACCCGGTTCGAGATCTTTGTTCTTGACGTTAGCGCACCTTTTGTATATTGTCAGCCAATGATATCGCGCGAAAGAAATGAACCGTGAAGTTGAAATAAACATTGCCGCGTAGTCTATTGCATTTTTCCTCTTTGAAAGATATGTTTCAAACTTCGACGCCGACAAAAGCCGTGGTGTCTCAATCTGATTCCGTAGAATGCTTGATATGTGGGGCGATACTGGGGGAGAGGAGGGAGTTTGGGCGAGCGACCTCGGACCGTCTGAGAATCAGGCTAGGAAGAGGAATGGTCCGGCAGAAAAAAATCCCTGGCTTACGGCCTAAATACAGGTCAAATGTGTTCAAATTTCCCAGCATCGCTATGATGTGAAATCTTTGCATGTGACAAAACAAACGTCAGATACCCACCACAAAATCTCCATCTGGACTGACTGCAAGGCACCATACTTCAGCTTTATGACCCTGCAAGGAAAATGACTCTTTAAGAGAACTCCTTCCATCTTAATATGTACCCTTCACATGCTGAGTGCCAACAACAAATTTATCAAAGTTGTATTAATTTGTCTAATCCTCAGAGAAATAAAATTACATGAAAATACTACTAAACGTTTCGACTTCAATGATTGCAACGTGGCATTTCTCAAGAATTAGAACCACCTTTTTCAGCACAACAAACAGTACCAACGGAAAGTATGCTCAACTGCTTTCATTTTACTTTAGGATTTTAATCATAAACACAAATGTTCGAACTACCTTAACGAGCACAATTAGCAACACCACAGAAAGGTATTGTTTATTAGCTTTTATTTACACTTAAGGACGTCATTAAGATTCAAAAATTAGAATTCCCTGTACATCACAGAACTTGCGCTTTCTTAAACGACTTCTTTCTGTTGAGCGTTCCAAGCAAGCGGAAGAGTACTGCACCACAATTGTATAAATGGTCATGAAAGAAAGCTTCACCTGAAGAGTCGTGATGTGCTCAAACTTATCAGCATCCCAGTATTTTAAAGTCTTGTCCTTACTAACTGAGAAGAAATAGTGTGTCTTGGGTACAAACTGTACAAAGAGAAAAAACAAAACAGCCAAGGCTTGAAATTCATCTTAACTGCCTACGTTAACAACTTCCAATGTAACCAACACTGTTTTCAGTCGAGAGTAGAGCAACGAGACTGGGTAGCAAAATTTTCACGGTGCTTCACGGAACGTGTCGTAATTATTCTATATCAGCTTCTCACTGAACCGAAATGACAGCAGTTTGCTCTGAATCAGTCATGGTAAATAAGCTTAGATGCCACAAGTGTTCCTTTTAGTTAACTGTTCACTTTGTTGAGATTCAATTGTAACATCAGTTGCAAGTACTTAATTATAAAGCATTTTCGCCACAACTTAATTTGCAATTTAATAACGGTGACATTTCACGACACTAAACTTCGTGACTTTGGAGAATTCTGATTAATAAGGTAACATTAAATAGGGGCTTAGTAGCAATTTTATCTACCACATTATTACAGTGATGCATGGGTTTCAACTTTACAACAAAAACAACTCAATAAAGATGAACAGCAACCTGCAACATACCTGAACACCCATGATACTGAAACAAAAGCAAACAAAAAGCGTGATTAACAGATGAACAATGCATAATGTTTCGAGGAGATACAAACGACTTGTGAAGGTGACGTCAAAACGAAAACTGTCTAATGAAACAACTTTTTCAATTCTGCTTTTCTAAATGGGAAAACTACACAGTTCCACCTGTCAGGAAATTCCCAACTAAATTCTACGTTAATGATAAGTGCTTCAGGACTTCAAGGGAGTCTTCATAAAATCACCACACCTGTATTCAAACCAGCAACACACTAGCCTTGTTGCGGCCACTGGCAAAATCGGAAGGTGCACTCGCCATTGCAACGGCTTTTTTCACCAGCGGGTTTGACCGCCGCGACGAGCAATCGAAATCGCCCTTATCTGGCACGTCAGATATTAGCAAATAAATTCGCCGGCAATTTTGCAAAATTCGCTGGCAATCACCTAGTGTGCCAGCTTCCACGAAAACCGTCAGTGATTGCTGGACATCGATTTAGTCACGACGAGCACATAAAGAAAGCACATTATATTTCAGGCATCTCCCCACAACTACTCATATATTACAAGCGTGTGAATACCAACCTGTCATCATGTCCAAATATAGATTTGTGACAGTCACCATAATCCAAACCCCAAATCTTGACGTTTTTGTCCGCTGATCCCGTGATAATCAAACTGTTGTCCTGTAAAAGTGAAGTAGAAACAAGTTCACACGAGCATCACTCAATTCTTTATGCTGGAAGTTCTACAAAAAAATATATATTTACAAATAATCAAAGACAACTTGAGCCCAGCCCATTTGCTACTGGCGTGCCATCAATGGTTTCATTTGCTGTCGCTGCTTATGCACGCGCACGTGTCTGTTTTTATGAAAACACCACTTTGTCGAACTTTGGCTTTCAGTTGGTTCAGGTGAAGAGCCTCACCCATGAACAGCATTGTTATACCTCCCAACTCAGACGACTTTTTTGATTGGACAAGAACGTGTCACGTGTCATGGGTAAAAACAGTCTAACTCCCTGGGGTGAACAAAACGCACTAACTCCCTAGGGAAACAACAACTTGAACTTTCGACTCGCACGTGATCAGGTCGTGCGCCTTGAAACCACGGCAAATTTGTGTCCAGGCGCGTCAAGAATATAATTTTTTCTCAGTCATGGCCGCGAAACGCTTTCAAGTCCGAACAGAAGAAGAAATTGAACAATTGATACGGTACAAAAGCTCGAAATCCACAAACAAAGCAACGCAAAATGCTGTTAAAACCTTAAAAGAGTTCTGTAAGGAACAAAACTTACACCAAAGCTTTGAAGAACTAAACAAGACCGATCTCAACTCCTTGCTCACGTATGTAATTTGCTGTATTTTTGAGTTAGGAGGTATAACAGAACACCAGACAAACACTTAATGATTGGCCCCACGGGAAACAGTGAGTTTTGTATCGCTTCGACCCTCAAACATTGAGGGTCGCGGGAAAACAAAACTCACTGTTTCCCGTGGGGCCAGTCATTAAGTGCTTATTGACCTCAACGAAACAACTAATTATTAGTGGAAACCATTTTAAGTGAAAATGCATCATCACCCACTCACTCATCCTCGTCGCCCCCCCCCCCAAAAAAAAAGCAACAACAACAACAACAAACAAAGAGAAAATTGCATGGTAAGAGCTAAAATAATTTGTGTCACTTCAACCAAATAGAATACAACCCAACCTTCTAATGGTTTCTCCATTCACTCTAACACGTTACGGTTGAAACTATTAGTTACTATCAAATAACAAATATGCAATAATAAATGCAAAAAAGAAAGAGAGGCACGTTAGGCCTGCAAGTTACAAAGCTTAAAAATCAAGTATAAAAGACGTCAGTACATTATAGTCATTATACAAATAACACTATAACAGGTAGCATACTTACTGAAGAGATATCCAATGTCATGACTGGCAGCTTGTGGCCATACAAAGACAGGAAAAACTATGAGGTGAATAAGCTACCATTAGATCGCAGTACTGGGCTAATAAAACTTACAGTTAATCTCATAATGCATGGTTCAACAGACAATTCTTATCTTTCACGTAAATAGAAAGGGCTAAATATGTAGATTTAGCCAAGCCTAAAAGCGGAGCTCCACATTTTTTTTCGGTAGTACTTATTAATTACTGAAAATACTCTAATAGAAGTTGTCCCCTTTGAGAATCGAACCCCGCTATGCGCGATGTCCATTTAGCTAAGCTAATTACGTCAACTAAACTCGCGTTAATCGACTGTTTATCGATCGCAGCTCGAACGAGATAAACATGCGGGTGTTTTTCCTGGGAAAATGTGTACGGACAACCGCAAAAAACAAGGTTGTGGACAGAAAAAACCAGAAAGCACTAGCTCTGCTATATTTGGCGTCGGGGCTGCTGCCAAATGCTGCAAACTCAAGCGATGTGCCGACCGATTTAGCAGCAGAACACAACAAAGATGAGGTCTTCGAAGACAAATTTCGTAACTTGAACTTTTCGCCTTCCACCAAAAAGACAACTGAGTACTCTTTTGAACTTTTTCTTTTCATTTATAGATACTACATATTTTTTTCTCAAGTTTAAAACTTCAGTACTGTCGACCAATCGTTTTGCTAAATAAGCTTAAGCTTTTAAAGAAACCTCTTTTTCAAAAGCGACGATGGTCATGCGATTGCCTGCCAAGAAAAACGCCGGTTGCTCAAAAGCAACGTGCGATTTCCCGCCAAGAAACGATGGCACTCTCCACCCCCGTCGGGTTGCCTTGGGACTCCTCTCCCCCTCCCCTAGAGTCTGTACGGACGGACGGACGGGCGTACGCTGACGTCACAACCAAAATTTCTCGCATCGATAGGATACCAAATTTGTTTACCCATAGTGTTCCGCTCTGCGGTCTTCGGCCGCATAGGATCTCCGCTATGAACCAAACTTACCTTAAGTGTGTCAGCAAAGAAAACCTTGACTGTGCAATCAAGAAGACTAACGGCAAGCAGTCTTTGATTGGGACTGAAACACAGAAAGATACCAAAAGAATCTAATGATCATGAATTTATTTATTTATTTATTTTAATTTTATTTATTTCACCACATACGAATTACATTAGAATATAGAATAGAAGACAAATACATATAAATTCAAAATTATAGACTAAAAATAAAGAACCTCCACTAGAAAACACAAAGGATGAACAATTAATTAACAAGAATAATTATTGACAAAAATAACAACAAAAATAAATTAAAAAATAATAAAAACAAGACAGAAAGATCAAGCAAGAAACGAATCCTACCTGTACTTCACACACATAACTTCGTCCTTCAGTTTTAAAGTTTGCACGTGAGTGACACTAAGTCTTTTGCTGTTGAAACAAGCACAGGCAACAGGCGTTAAGTGAAGAGAACTGGTGACTTACGGCATTTTTAATTCACGAGTTGTTGCAAGGTTGGTGTGCCTGTTGGTGTGCCTGTGTTAATTGCTCACCTCACTTGAGAGTGTTCAGCATCAGACACAAGTTCAAACTCCCAGAACTTTACAGTGGAATCACCACTTGCTGATACAAATCCACGCTGAACAAAAAAACAAAACAAAACAAAACAAAACAAAACAAAACAAAACAAAACAAAGAAACAAACATGAAAAATCGCAAGCGTAGAAACTGTCCCACCCTAGCTGTGTAATGATGTGTGGTTTGAGGGTCAAAAATTATTACACAGAGTTAACTTAGACAAGGATTATTTTGGGTAGGAGAGTGTCTTGAATTATAAGGAGTCCAAATCATTTAAGTACATTATTTTGAGAACGGTGTTTTAGATTGATCTTTCCCTCATTTGATAACCTAGTTTCTTGGAATAAATTTGCCCATCACTTATGTGGTTGTCTGAAATTATAACTCTGCAGACGATTAAAGCATAGTTACCACCCTAAGAATGTGGTCCCTCTGCTTGGTGGCTCCTTATAGCTGATACTACTAACAGTGGAACCTGGTTAATATGGAAACCAAAGGGGCATGGAAAACTCTCTGTATTATCTGCGTATACATATTAAGTGATGCCTCAGCATAAACATTATGGACAAATGTTTTATCCAAAGACTAAAGTGCACACTTTATAGGCAACAGGACAAATATAATATCTAACTCATGTTCTCTTTGGGAGTTTACACATACTTCTTAAATCGATTTCAGAAGACTGAAGCGACTGAAGATTAGAAGCCTCAATCTCCGCAAAATGGTCAAATGCCTCGACTTAAAACTAGTGGTCTCATTTTCAAACCTTGCTTAGCCAATAGCACAACAAACGTTTGTAAACTATTTAAAAATAGTCTGCAACTTTGCTTTGTACATAATTTTGATTTTGTGGTTGGTAAAAAATGAAAACCAGTATCCGTGAAGCGAGGTTAACTTTGAATGGGAGCCCTCCACTTGGGTCAGAGAAAAGTATTTGTTGTCCACATTAATCGTTGCCATGTTAAGTGGGCTACTGTGAGGGAAAAGTTAATACATCAGCTTTTCATCAAGACAACAAAAAACTACCTTTAATAAGTAGGAATCTGTATTAAGGGGGGTGTCCATAAAGCATGTTCCACTGTAAAACTAGACTGCTCACAGACCCCTGTTATTCCCTAGTTTTATTGCCTTGTTTAATGCAAACTCACAGAATAGCACAAAACTGGTAGTTAGCTGTCTTTGCCAACTCAAAACTTGTAATTTGCATTCTCTGTAATTTTCATTGCACTGTTTTACTCAACCCAGGGCCAACCAAGGCCAACCCCAACGATTAAAGTCAGCCACTACACCCAGAAAATAGGATACCCTTGAACAATTTATATTATGACAACGCCCACAATCTACAATTCTTTGCTGATCTTCAAAGGTTTGCATTTACCTTATCTGCAGCTAAGGAAAGAGACCACACAGGGCCATCGTGAGCATCAACTGACTCCAGCAGCTGACCAGATGATATGTCATATAACTCAAGCTTTCCAGCCTGCAAGGGAAAATCAAAAGGTCAATATCCAACAGAATGGTGTATATTGTTAAATAAATGGGAACAGTATTTCATCAAACCTCTCCATACAATAGAGCGCTTTTCAAATGAGTGTCGTAAAACCAAAACCAAAGTAATTACCCCAACCAATCAAAACAAATACAAATTACCCAATGAACCAATCAGAACTCGAAGCAAATACATGTAACCAGCGCTAAGTGCGGGAAAACGCGTGCGAGCGAGTTGGGATTGGTTTGAGTTTTACTTCTGATTGGTCGAAAAAGTGGCGCAAGTTTTTTTTAACCAATCACAGAGTGAACTAAAAGCAAAACCAAAGCAAAATGCGAATTACTTTTGACAGTCAAATGAAAATTGCTCTATCTAAACTGGATTAACTGATTGATAAATAATCTGCAGCTAAATGTATTGTTTAAATATCCCCAACCTTTTCAAAAGAGATTAAATAAAAAAATTATAAAACTAATGTATCAGGCATTCATGGTGAGGGGCATTTTAATAAAAGTATTCAGCACTTGTACAAATTAAACATATTGACTAAATAACAATTCATGGTATGTAATAAGCAAGGAGAACAAGTTTTTCAACAGCAAATTTGGAGTTGGCAGCAAACATTAGTGAATCAGTCAAATTAGTCAACTTTGATGGCAAATTTGTCAAAGCAGTTATCAAACTCCCTTTCACAGGCGATTTTGTCACCGATGGATGGCTTCCAAATATCCTTGTAAACATGGAAACCACGAACAGCTGAAGAAATCGCGCGACAACACTTGTCACCAGTTTTCTCTCTTTTCATCAAATGCCTGGCTACTAAGCCGGGATACGCAAACTGAATGGCCAAACGAACTTACTCACAAATTTTCGGACTTGAATAGCTTTAATTGGAAAAATGCTGGGGAAAAGTTCATCGCGGAAAGCGGTCTTGTGTTAAAGTATGCTTACATACCTTTTTGATACTTGTTATAAGGATTAAAATGCGTGTTTGAGTCTTATTCAGACTACAAATTGAATCATCGATCCGTAGTGAAAAGAACTTCACTTCAGCCAATACAAACAGTGTATGTTCAATGTCTCAGCTATGAATGTTTGTCAAAAATTTTTTTCCCAAATCTTGAGCCCCTAAACTTGGAATGCGGCTTATCTGCGAGTGCGGCTTATACCCCAGTGTTTACAGTCATTTAATTTTGGCCTTCTTCTAAAGATACCTTGGTTCCCACAATAATGTGTCTGTCTCCAGGCACAAACAAAGAACTCAGTGCATATCCTGTAGTGAGAGTTCTGATAGGTTGGCAAGATATCCTGCAGATAAAAATAAAATAGTCTCAGATGGATTAATCACAACATAGGGCTCCAGCCTCTTGTTCCAGCCTAGTGTGTAGAAAGAACTGATTCCAAATTTTTACACTTGTACAGTATGTAGTCAGAAGGATTGACTTTTGACCTTTAAGGATGAAAACCCTTGAGGATACAACTGTGTCAAGGGCACAGCAGCTTCAATTATAACTTTTTATGCAGGTGTCAAGCTGACCAACTATTCAAAATTCTTAACTCTGCTTGTACATATTGCCACCCAGCTTTCATAAATAAAAAATGAAACACCAATGATAGCTGAAGGAACTAAAAAACAAAGGAAACAATGGTATCACAATTCTTTTGCCAGCCTTCCCTTCAGTAAACATGACTTACATGCAATATTTCCCAAGTACACAAGAAAGAGACACAGATACTCATTGGCTCATTTAGGGGGTGTAAATTACAGATTGTGGTATCACTTCTCAAATTTGTTTAGGACAAAACACCAATACTCTTAGCCATCAAGGACAATAGATTCATACTGTAATGCTGGACTAGACCAACCAAGCATGAAATCTGTCTGTCTGTTTTTAATAGAATGGTATCTTTTAGGTGTCAAATAACCTTGAGCCATGCCCAGATTGGTCTCCTTTAGGAGACTCTCATTCACAAGGAGACCCCCTCCCCGCCCCCCTGGGATGAATTTACCTGTTCCATACTTTTACTGATTCCTGGGAGCCAGACAGTAAACAGGAACCATCTGAATTAAAACAAAGAGTTCTAAAGGGGATAATGAATAACAAGTGATTAGCCAATACATGACAGCTGACAACATGTAAATGAAGTGCAAGACTTCGACTTGTCAATTAGAACTTACAGAGATAGCATTATTGAACTACATAATTTTAGTCATTTAATCTGTGACAGAATTTACACAAAAATGTGGCAACAAAGTTGAACTTCTCTGACAACTGAAAATAAAATTTTGTGGTATATCTGATATGGGGTCTTTAGTAACAAGCTTTTGACCCCTGAATAGCACATCACTGTTAAAGATTTCTGAGAAGTACACCATTACATCCCCCTTTGTTCCTTTTGGAGTTCAGACTGTTCTTAGAAGTGAAAACATTTTCATATAGAATTAGCCATCTGAAGATCACTCCCCCCCCCCCCAAAGGGGAGGAGAGAGGGAGGACAGATAGATAGAAAACTTTATTTCACCATGGTAGTTTTGTCAGAAATTACAAAAGTTGTGCAAATATCAGTATAAATATTGAATGTAGCAAATTTACACAAACATTATTTGAAAGATTAATTACAAAAGTGCTATTTAAAAAACAAAGTATGGCTAAAAATTAATGGAATTATTGGAAATTAAAAGTTCCAAAAGAGCGCTCATGTTTTCAGGACAGAGGCCATCTGTACCTTTTCGATTGCAAAACATTATGCAATATGGTGTAATTCCGTACACTTAATTCCCATCTCCCTTTCCTCCCAAACTTCCACCCGTCTTTTAATAAGACATGTATGCTGAGGAATTGTGTGTTAAAGACCCAGTTTTGCCCAGTCCCAG
>Ga0126336_10000633_pt1 | contig 15338 bp, 10 predicted proteins | sample SidCmetagenome_FD_92530 | JGI IMG/M metagenome (GOLD analysis project Ga0126336, IMG submission 92530) | Coral microbial communities from El Islote,Puerto Morelos, Mexico - Siderastrea C C metagenome | ecosystem: Host-associated > Invertebrates > Cnidaria > Coral | place: El Islote,Puerto...
GTCAACGACAGGATTAGCAAGCACAAACAAACCTTCTAATATACGGTCAATCCTATAGAGGGATAGACGAGCAAATTAGAACACGTATCGGTTAAGAAAATCTATGTAACCTGATAATGTTTTTTCGTCGAAGTAAGAAACATCTTTGGGTAGTGTAATTCTATACAAATGTGTGAACACAGCTTTTGAAAACAATTTATATATTAAATTAAACCTACTAATGATTTTTTCCTTTGTACTAAGAAACAATTTGGTTAGTATAATTCCATTTACTTTGGGTATATTGTGATCCTCATACCCTCTCCTTTTGCAGCGCAGTTACTCTTTATCCGTGTCTATTTACTCTTCCTTTCTGGCTATTGCTATTATTATGCAAGAAACCGTTGTGATAATGTTTCATCTCGTGAAGTGGAGACAAAATGGGACATAACTACGTGAGTTACTTCCGCATATGGCTTCCAGTTAACGGCACAATCAAGTGTTGCTGTTATTTCTCTTTATTTTGGACCTGTTGACTTTGAATCTTGTTCGACATCATTTTAGACTTTTTTGTAAAGATGTATTTATGTATGCGTGTTTACTGACGCCTTTCCATGCTTGGGTGGATGCACGCAGGTGTTATCGTAGATGCCATGGCAGGCAGAAACCTTGTGGTAGAGAGACTGGTGATTTGAGATTACACTATTTTTAGTGGTTTCATCATTCCTATCGATAGTGATTTTCCAAGCGTTCTTTTCAAGCAACTGGGGAATTTGTGATTTTTTTTTTCTACCAGTGATTCGATTTTAAGTCAAGTCTTTGCGGTGCCGGAAATTAGAAGCCGTACCTCGCTCTGAATTTCAGACTTTAGTAAAGTTCGTCATCGAAACATGACAAAAGAGAGCTTTCTATTGGCGCGGCTCACCAGGGGAGAGATGGAAGCTGAACTTGATTTGCATTTGCCTTCGTTTAGTCAGCACAAAAAGCAGTCGTCTTGGGCTTGTGTCTTTCGAAGAAAGAGGATTGCTGTCGTTTTTGGATAATTTTCGATAACTAAGGTAAGAGCAAACATTCAGTGAAAAGGAAGTTCGTTGAAACAAGAAAACAGTGCGCACATCAACTGGTAGGAAAGCTTTTAGGTGTGCCGAATTCTTCATAACAAAATCACTTTCTAAATTCATGTGCCGAAAGCTGGCTGTATTAAGGACTTTCGTGTTCCCATCCATTAGATCGTACGTCGAAGGGCTTTACTAAAGCACTGATTAGCATTAAGAAGAATGCCAGTAGCGATTGTTGAGATCGGTCAGTGTTGTGTCAAAACTTAACGAGATAAAGGAAAGAGCAACTTCCTCCCGTATGTTTTAAAGCTGTTTATGTCCATTACTTGTAAAGTTGCTGATGATATCTGAAATAACACTGAAAGACAAGGGAGCACTGAAATCATCGGCTAAATATGAGATGCGAAGTAACGGATGAATAGTCGGTGAAAAAATTCGATAATTCACAGTAAGCCGATCAACTGTGGAGTTAAGTACAAATGTAATTTAGAGCATCAAACGAATTACAGCCCTCACATCATTAGTCACAGCCACTGCCATTAACGACAGTGGCTGAGTTTCTAGGCTATGATATCGGGTAATAAAGCGAAGCAAGTAACGCGGAGAATTGGGAGAGAGAAAGATCTCGAAAAATAAGCCGATGACTTCGTGTGCAAATTATCAGAACTTTCGTTCGTGATGCGTATCGATCGTCTTTACAATCTGACTCGTCGAGCCTTGTCAGAACTGTTTAGTCTGTTACCAATATTTTCCTTGTTAAAACGGATTAGACTATAGCCGATATTTTCCTATAAAGACAAAAATTCTCGAAAAAGGACTTTTGCAGTCTACAGAAATCGTGGAAATGGGATTTTTGGCACTTACTGCCTGGGGGTTACAGACAGTGTTGAACACAATATTTTACTCAAGAATTTGTTGGAACGGTCTTTGCACAGTTACCGTTTTCCTAATTAAATTATAATATTACGAGAAAGGATGTCTTGTGCACGCTCAAGCCACTATTCTTTGTAGTTTCCCTTGAAGGGCTTTTTGTAGAGTTTTTAATCTTGACGTTTGGTGGCCTTTAACTTCTGTCTCCTCCATCCCCCATTCCACAGCTTCACCAAGGACTTGGCAAGGGCGCACAGTACCCAGAAAGCGTAACACACAATTGCAAAAAAAGACCATGGCAGAAAACATTCGTGCTTCCCCAGCCCTGTCTGCTGTTTCTACATCTTCAAGTCCAGTAGTATTTGGTAAGATTACCCAAATGCCCCATACGTTTAAATACATTTCAGTTAAAATCTTCAGTCAAGTTAGAGCTTTGAGGAGGCCTTACAAGGGCGGTAGCCTTGTCGCTTTGTGGCATCTTTCTCAGGAACGATGTCTCTGAAGTAATGATTGTAAATGTCGCTGTCGTTTTTGTAGCATGTGCAAATGTCGCTGTCGCCTTATAAATTCTCTAAAATAACGGAATGGCTAGTTGTGTCATAGTCACTGTCCTCCTTTGCCATTTAAATGAGTTTTGTTTTGGAGTTTTTGGCACATCTCGGCAGATCCTCAAGAAGAGCATTGAAACATACATTTAATGTCTTCAATATCACGTGATCGTGAAGAGGAACTGTTAAATTATTGGCCACCAGTTCATTCTGTTTACCCCCAAATTACACAAATCAATATTATAGGTACTAGTTAAGTAAACGTCAGTAAAAAGTTTGCCTCACCATGAGGTCTGAAGTCATTCGGCATGTGGATCGCGAGTATTCTTAAATGTCATCTTCAACAGGCGATGCGATCTGGAAGAGTGCTTGGCGAGAAAAAAACTACTTGAAGTGAAATTATTATGCAAATCAATCTGAAATCATTTTGTAAATCACTTCACGGTTACGTTCGCACGCCAAAACAAGGTTATTGCTATTTTATAATAGAAACAAACACGCCTCCATGTCTTAATCCTTTGAAGTAAGAAACACGCAAGATCTTTGTCTTTTATGACTCTCAAAAGAAAATCAATTTACAAATCCGATCTTTTGACGACGAATATTCTTCGAACACTTGAAAACCCTAAAACACGAGCCCCTGCAGAGTGTAGAGACAGTGGGTTTGAAAGGATGAGTACGCCAAGAGATAAACGCCCGCTGGATGCTGGAGTATCTAGGGGGGTCCGGAGGCATCCTCCCCCGGAAAATTTGGAAATTTTGTACTTCGGGAAAGCGATTTTCAGCATTTTGAGGGGCAAGTCAAAGTGGTTTAATTGCTGTAAATTCAAGTCAATTTTTTGCGTCAAAAAGAACAACTATGTTGACGTAGATACTGGCGGAGATCCTGAAAATCGGTCAATTTGTTGCTGCGAGCGACTTAGGTAATTGACAGATCGTAAATGAAGCTTCACATTTAACAGATAAACAAAAAAAATCTGATCGTCTGCTCTCATTCTGGATATAACACATCAAAGGTCATTGATTTACAGAACCCTCGAAGGCATGCCAGCAGTTAAGGTGGTTAACAGTTTTAATTTTGACTGGCTGCGCTATCCTGTTCCAGGTTGGCGATCAGATGATGGAGCGCGAGCGCCATCTTCCCCAGTCTCCCCTCGTTTTTTTCCCGCTCTTTCGCTCGCTACATTTTTCGCTCGCGCTCCACTATCTGAACGCCTGGAACAGGCTAGGCCGCACTGAAGTACCAATCAAATAGACTCTTTTATTGGTCAAATACACAATTTCCTGGCGTCGCTGTCTATCTACAGTGCTTATTGTGTCGCTGTCGTGTTTTGTCGGTTCGGCTGAGTCGCTTGTCAGTGTTTAGAACATTCCAGGTCGTCAGTTTTCAGGGCCATGTCGCTTGTCGCTTTTACCCCTTGGAAGGCCTTTTTGAGGGTAGAACTTTTTTCATCGTATGACATATTCTTTATTAGCAAAAAATTCGTCTTAAGGGTCATCTGTTATGGTTTCGCGCGACAAGACAAACTATTATAATACTAATAATTGTATTTAGTCAGGATACTTTCGTAATTTAACGTGGTTTTCAGAGAGGTCCTGAATAAATACATAAAGAAACCCGGTCGGACAAAACACAAACTTCTCGATAATTAAATTTATTTCTTTTATTTCTTTATTTTCTTACAGTTTATTAAAAGTAGCTTACAATGTTTATGTTACTTACATTTTTAGCGGAGCTCGCGGAGCACCATGGCTAAACAAATCTGGTAACCTATCGATCTGAGAAATTTTGGTTCTGACGTCAGCGTACGCGCCCCGCCCGTACAGAATCTGGGGGAGGGAGAGGGGAGCCCCAAACAACCCGACACGGGGTGGAGAATGTCATCTTTTCTTGGCGGGAAATCGCGTTGTGCTTTTCTGGCAACCGGCGTTTTTCTTGGCGGGAAATCGCATGACCATCGTCGCTTTTCTTTAAAAGCTTAAGTTTATTTAGCAAAACGATTGTTCGACAGTAATGAAGTTTTAAACTTGGGAAAAAACGTCTAATATCAATAAATGCAAAGAAAAGAATAGTGATGGAAGGCGAAAAGTTTAAGTTCAAAGGACTTCATCTTTGTTTTTTTTACGGCGGAGAGCTTGTCCTGTTCTGAAACACCACCGAGTAAGTGAAGTACATGATTTTGAGCGTATGGGTGAAAGAAATTACGTTTTGAAATGGAAATTTAATTTATGTCGTTAAAAATGTGTCATGTACTTTTTATTTATGTCGGCATTGACTTAAAAAAATTATCACAAAACGAGTCAGCTGTGGAAACATTGGCACCAAGAAACGAAGGCTCGCGAGTAAAATATGTGTTAATTTAGTTTGATGGCCGAAAAAATATTAAATCCAGCGGTGCTCAGCCTCTAGAATGACCTTTCGAGCTCGGATTCACAGAACAGATCCCCAAAATATTGAAGGACAATTCGAAACACTTTGGGCTTTTTGAGAAACATTTTTTTTTGTTAGAGAACGAGCCAAAAGTCCCGAAATATATTTGGAACCGAAAAGTTTCAGGACTATTCTTAAGAAATGAACACCAGCTTATTCCTTGGGAGCTCCGTTTTTAGCCTTGGCTAAATTTACATATTATATTTTGTGCTTGCTTTTAACAAAAGAATGGGTTAAGATAACTGAAACTGGGCACCAATATTGTGCCTTAAGAAAGACGTAAGGTGAGGTGTATAACGTTGTTGCCGTGGCAACACAATCTTGGCTCCAGTCTCTTTCAGCTTTGAACTAGATATTACCAAATAGTTTTCCCATTAGCAATTAAGGAGTGGACGATGTTCGTAAAGCCTGAAAGGGGCGAATGTCATTCCTGTAAGAAAAAGAACTGGAAGCTAAGCCGTTGCCATGGTAACACCATGGGTTTCTGTGTGTCTTTTGTGAGGTACATTACTGGTGTCAAGTTTCAGTTACAATGCCTCAATATTTCCAGAGATATTCTTGATGTTTTGATCTGTTTCCACACGGTAACCACTTATATGTCATCACTCGAATTGTTTTAATGAATATCTCTAGAACAATAGAAGATATTACAAAAAGAAAGCACCATTCTTCTTTGTTTTGAAACACCTTTCAAATAAGCTTAGCTTAGTTTTTAGTTCATAAGCACTTTAAACAAGTTTATTTTGTCTTTCCACGAAACTTAGTGACACTATTAAAAACACCCAATCTGTTGTTTTATCTTTTGTAACGTAGTGGAGGAAGGAGAAGGAGATGCTTTAGAATGTGGGACTGAGGGGCGTGAAATACGCTAATCACCTTTACCTTAGAACAACTTCCAACTTCACACATAATAGTAATGGTGATACTCAAGCGAGATCTGTGTCAGCCGGTCTCCTACCTGGGTATTATCACTTTGCTGTGGTTTCATTGCATTTCAAAATAATTGTGTTAGTAATTATAGAGGAACCGAATTAGCCCTTTTTTTAAAGCAGGCATCTGATTAAAGTGAGGAGGAATCAATTATGTTTGGATGACTTAATGATAAAATTTGTTCATGAATAAAATGCAATAACTTGGTGAGCGGGAAATACGTGATGAGATAGAGATCGTTAAAATGTCAACATGTCAAAGGTTAAAAATGCCGCATAAGTAGGTGGATCTAACAAGAATCATTTGGAGACCTAGCATAAGAAAATTGCGTAAAAAGCGTAGGTGACGTTGGAACAATTTTTGGAAAAATAAGGAAAGAAAATTAAATTCGCTAAAAATAAATAACAAGGCTCTTGTTAACAGAACCTAAAATGATGTGTATGACTACGAAAATTGCATCAGTATTTATAGAGTTCACTTTACACCATATGTACTGTCACTCATAACGAGACCTGGAAGTTAGGATATATGAAATAGGAAAATATGTATTGAACCGCGAAGGCCGGCGTAACAATTCACATGATCCCCTTTGTTTACAAGATTTTGTAGGAGCCGATGTACCAAGTGACGAGAGTAACTAAGAAAGAAATGTATGGCAACGTTTTTTAGTTTTTTTTTTAGTCTTATTCGGCCACAAGTGGCTAGAGGGTTCGCTAACATGTCAAAAACTTCACAAGCAAAATTGAAATGTTAAAAAAATCAACAATGGCATTGTAACTGGGCGGATCCCGTACTCAAATTCTACTGCAAAACCACTGGGGCGAATTATTCAGAATGATAAATAAAACAAGAGCATTCATAGTTCTCATAAAAAGGAATCAACTCGTTAACGTGCTCAGCTGAGCCTAAATGCAAACAATAAGTTTTTAAAGCAAACTAGGGTACAAGCACCAAAAGGATCGCATGTGCAAACGATTAAAAATAATTAGACATCAAACACACATTCAATGACAGATCAACTTTTATTTTAATTGCTTAACAATTCAATTTTAATGCAAAACCATTATTACTTGTAGGAAGTCTGTAGCCGATTCTGACGTTTCGGCGCTACCCTACGCCATTATTAAGTCAAAAAGGTGATAGTTAAAACAAGAATATATAAACGTGAAAACAATAAAAATAGTTGTGTGTCCAGTGGGCATAATACCCAAAGTAGAACAATAGAAAACTAAAAGTTCTAATTAAAATAGGAAAGTGTCAAGTAAATAGTTTGGCGCGGATGGAGTCACTTTGCGTGTTGAGAGAAGGATTAATGTTGAGAGAAGGATTAAAACCATTATTACAGAATTAATCGTCTTCGTCAGGAGGGTAAAAATTCACTTTTGATTTCTTTTGGTCATAATGTGTGACAGCTCAACAATCCAAACTTCTCTTGAATTCGTCCTTGATATGTTTCTGTCTATAGGAATACTGTCACCGCTTACAAGGCAAATTTTACCGTATCATGCCAAAAGCACTTAAGACATTCCACTATTCCTGCATGAATAGTGTGCTTTCAGAGTGGCTATTCTCGGCCTCTATATCGCTTTCGACTTTTGGGTCACTGTTTTCAAACTCTTGAGACTGACTTCTAACAGAAGTTGTTTCTGTCTTGACACTTCCTCCCACAATGAAAGCACCTTCGCTAAAGAGAAAGCGAAAACGTCCTCGAATCCAGTTTGTAAATTACTTAGAGGAAGATCCTTCGAGAAGGTATCTGCGTGTTTGCAAAAGTCATCCTTACAAGTATTCTCAAGAAGAGGAAGATTAATTGTTGAACGATTGAGATAAAAGTTGATTTGTCAGTGAATATTTGTGTGTTTGATGTCTAATTATTTTAATCGTTTGCACATGCGATCCTTTTGTTACTTGTACCCTAGTTCGCTTTTAAAACTTGTTACATTTAGGTTCAGTCGAGCGCGTTAACGAGTGATTCCTTCTTATGAGAACTATGAATACCCTTGTCTTATTTACCATTCTGAACATTCGCCTCAGTGGTTTTGCAGTGGAAATTGCGTACGGGATCCGCCCAGTTACAATGCCTTTTTTTAGCATTTCAATTCTGCTTTTGACGTTTTTGACATGTTAGCGAACCCTCCAGCCAGATTTGCCGATATTCTCAATCGGCTATCGCTGATTATGCAACTTTGTTGTAGCAATGTTTGATGCCAATCAAGAGGGTGCCCAAAAGCGTTAAGCTTGCCGAATTTAATAATGTTGAACGGCATTGAATGGAAATTTTGAATACCTTTGGCAGGAGCCTTCGGAATTAGTCGCCCTGAGTGAGCAAGACGCCCTATCATTTTTTATTTTGTCAACTCCAGACAACCAGTATACCATTTACCATGGAGAAAGGAGGTCAAAAATAAGTTACCTGTTTTAGGCATCTTGATAGGAAACAACCGCGCTCCTTCTCCAGTCGTCATGGTTTATCGGAAAAAGACTTTCACTGGCCTTCTAATGAACTAGTTTAGTTTCACTTCAAGGTCTTACAACTTAGTCTGCTTTAGTGAACAGGGTGTTCAAGATCAATAATACTTGTTTGAGTTTTTACGATGATATCACGACACTAACCCATATCCTGCGTATAAACAGTTTTCCCATCCGTCTGATTGAACATGTTATCAGCCAGTATCTCAATGCGGCTCAAAGTTCGGTTTAATCGCAGCGGAACCCACTGAACAATGCAAACGCGCATTTTGCATTCTACCGCAGGGCCGTACCTAGCATGAGGCAAGACGAGGCACTTGCATCGTCTACGTTTTTTGCCAAATGAAAAAAAATATTGTTGAAAAAATAATCACTAGAAAGTATTCGCCACTAGGTGGTAAAGGATTAACCCAGGTAAGGTGTGCCAAAAAGGCTTTGAAATGACTAAAGTGGTTGGCCGAGATTGCGGCTGTATGACACCAATCCCGTGCGCATTGCTACGACAACAGGCAGGATAATGGCTTATAAAAGACGAAAGTATTAATTAGAGAATCTGCGTCTCACGTTGTCTTGAGCTACTTTGCCACACCTTTTGGCATACGTTCCCTAAAAAAATAATAATAAATGGGCTGTAATTTCACCTCGGTATTTTCTCTAGGAGGAAACACAAATCGACAGGGACAGGGTCCAGCGTGAATCATCAATTCAAAATTTAAATAAAAGGTTAAAACGCCGGTGCTGGTCAAGACTTTTACTTTTGTGATGGCTACTAAAATGGCTCAGTAGAACCAGTTCAAAGTTTTTCACCGAGTTTCCGTAAAAGGTCTTCCTCTAGAACATCCATGCTGTTTACTAGTGAGATGATGTTGTCTCTCAGGCCACAACGGAGTTCTATAGTTACTAGCTACAAATGAATTTAATAATCTTGCATCAGCTCAAGTTTTGGAATAATTTGGAAGTAGGAAACCAGCCATTGCTAGCGAGGGAGCAGGAAGGCGGGGGTAGAGCAATGCGAAATTCGGGATAACCGTCTACCTGATGCCACAGTGAGAATAAAAAAATGTTAAAAGGACTAAAAGATCCAGCCGTTTTACACTTGCACGAGTTTGAATTCTGATGAAAAATCCCATGAAAAAATGCTGAAAATACGATTTCAGAGGAATTACATTTAAAAATTTTCCCGGGGCATGACCCAGACCCGGCCCTAAGAAGCTCTTGCCTTTGGCTCTCGGGACACTTGCCTCATCTGTTGTGAAAATCTGGCTACGGCCCTGCAGTACCTTACATAGGCCCTTCCTCCCAAGTTGCGCAAAATAAAGTAAGACAACTCCTTCAGCGGTATTGCAAAAATCTGGATATAAGGCGTAATCGCCCAGCAGTATTCTACTTTCTCTTGTCTTTCTCCCTTCTCTCTGCTCCTTCATTTTCTGTTTATACTCTGCATCTCTTTGGTTGATGATGTCATCCTGCTCAGATTTCTGCATTTCGGGGTCGGTGCAGTCCAACTTGATCCTCACTGTTGCACACATCAAGGCCTCATAAGGAGAATACCCCTGAAGCTGGGTGTGGCGTTGACCTGTTAGCGATAGGCATGTCTTGTACTCCTGTGTAGGCTTGCGATTTCCTCCGTCTTTTCAGTGTTTGCATGAAACTATCTACTACATCGTTTTCTCTTAGTTTGGGTGGTGCTGGAAGCCTTCATCCTCTGCAAAGTGTTTGAATTTGTTGGAATTGAATGGTTTTCCATTGTCGCTCTCGATTCTTCTTGGAGTTCCAAAGGTGGTGAAGATGTGCTTAAGTCTCCCTTTGTTAACTTGGAAGTTGGTTGATGGTACTGGCTCCACCTCTGGATACCTGGTTCTTTTGTCGATCAGAACGATATTGTAGTAACCGACTGGGTATGGTCTGCCATGGCCTATGGATACTGTATCCCATGGCCGGCTTGCGATGTATGTCACCTTGATAGGTTCTCTTCTGTTCTCTTTTGTAGGTACTTGACATTCATAGCATTGGTCAATAGCTGTGTCAATTATGCTGTTCTTTAGGGGAAACATTTTGCTTGGTCTTGGTTTTCCCCAAGTGTCCTAGGTTGTGAACTATACGCTGCTCCCTGAAGATTAATCCTTCTGCAACTGACATGTAGGTAAGGTTCCGAAGTCCTTGTCTCGCTTGTGTTTCTCCCAGTGTCCTTTTGCAATCCTCTGCACTACTCGCTGCATTACGTCATCTTTCTCAGCTTCTTCTCTGATTCGTGCGATTACCGCATGCTCTGCATTCACGGTTCATCTGATGATTTCCTCAGTATTGTTGTCTCCTCTTTCAGACAGTGGGTGTCTAGAGAGGTAGTCTAGGGGGTCTGCTTCACCACTTCCTGGTTCGTACACTAGTTCGTAGTCTACTTCGTAGTCTACTTCGTAGTCTACTTCGTGTATCTCCATAATCCACCTCTCTGTTCTGGGTGGCAACTTAGCTTTTACTTTGTTGAATTAAGGCAGTAGTTGCTTGCGTACCGTGACAATTCTGAATCTAGGTGTTCCGAGTATATAGCTTCTTAGGCTATGTTTACACGGGACCGGACCGGAACCGTTCCGAACCGAACCGGACCGGATCGGCTTTTGTTTACCTGGGTGTAATGTAATTGTAATCTTGATTTCCGCGATCTGCTCCCAGCCTGGCCTTGAAGCTCAGTTGGTAGAGGGACGGTGATCTAATCTGGAGGTCGTGGGTTCAAATCCTGCCGGGGTCAAAGATTATTCTTTGATCCTGATTCTCATTTCTAATTTCTTCCTTCAGGCCTATGGCCGGGGGGAAATTATGTAAGGGAGTATTGCTCACTTCTAGCACTCATACCTACACTTAATATCTTCACTAATTTCTGTTTACATGCAACCGTTTGGAACCGATCCAGGTGTTAACACGGGATGATTCCCGTAAGGATCCAACCGGATTCAAAACTGGACCTGCAAAACAGCAGGTCCAGCATTGGATCCGTCCCGGACCGGTTCCAGAACGGTCCCGTGTAAACAGAGGGCCTATCCAGTCCGATGTTCGGACCGGATCCATTTAGCACCGGCCCCGTGTCAACATAGCCTTAGTCTTGCCATGTCCCATTTGATGGCAAAAGCGTCCTTTTCGATCTAGCTGTACCTCTTCTCAGTCTCTGTCAACGTCCGGCTGATGAGGTGTGCTGGTTGTATACTCCTTGTATGCTCCCTTCCTAAGCACAGCTGCTGACAAATCTTTGTTGAAGCTTGCTTCCGTGCGGAGTGTTATGGGTCTGCTTGGGTCAAAGAATACCATGGTATTCTTGTTTGAGATGCAATCCCGTATCTTCCTGAATGCTTCTTCTTCTTTTCCATACCGGAATTTTGATTTTTTTCTGGTTCGGTGATACTGTGGTGCTGCTATAACTTCATAATTCTTGATGAAGCTGTCTAGGTAACCTGCCATTCCAAGAAAGCTGCGGACGGCCTCTTTGTCCTCGGGTACTGGACACTCCTTGATTGCTCTCACTGTTCGGTGATGGTTTCAGTCCGTCTTTGGCGAAGACATGTCCAAAGAATTCGATTTGGTCTCTCTCTCCCGAACTGGCATTTTATCTGTTAAATTTCAGCTGAAATGTATTCCCATGGACTTTCGCTCTCTGGAGCACTGCCTTCAATATGGTTCTGCGCTCTGCGTCATCTCTTCCTTCGAGGAGTATGTCGTCTCTCTGATTCAGGTAAGTGGTATGTCCTGAAGATTCTGAACATTGCTTCGTTAAACACATCCTTTGATGATTTCGCTCCAACTACAAGTCGCTGGGGTCTGTAGTTCGGCCCCAAGGTGTGCTGAATGTTGCTACTTGTCTTGTGGCGGGGTGTCTTTGATCTAGCTTTGTGAAGATCTTGCAGTCGTGTAGACGGTAGGTGAAATCTTCTACTCTCGGTGACTAAACACAGCGGCTTGTCTTCATGGATTCATTCGGTATCCTCATATCAATGCTTGCTCAGATCATCTGGGATTGTAACTCTTCCTTCTTCACACCTGCATACTTGGGATTCGGTGAACGACCAGGGCTGAGCACCATGTAATAGCCTCTGCATCCGGGACCTTCTTAAATATCTCCTCATCTTTCGAAAGAGAAACGTCCGCTGCTGTGAACTTCACGAGCGCACCGAACGTACCGTGGACAATTTCTAACAAGGCACATGCGCACTGAGCAAAAACGGGAAAAACAGGTTTCAAACCGGACTGACTCATCCGTTTCGGTGGATGAGCGGCAAATCAAAGAAAGTCGCGGCGGCTTGCAGAGGTCCCTTCCTCTTCCCGACTTATCTAGGAAGATCGAAGGGCCTCTGCTCGCAGGGTACACCTTCACCCGCAATGTAACCGTAGTTAATTTACGAGTGCCAAATGCCTTTTCAAATATGTTCCCTTAATATGAGGTCTGGGGGGACAAGACAAAGAGGAAAGAGCTCTTCAATTGGCTCAAGGCTGAAAAGTTTTCAATCTTTATGCTGCAAGAAGTTCACTGCGTCAAAGAGAACATTCCTATGAATGGGGTTATCAAGGGCTTTTCAGCTGTTATTCAAGCTCCAAAGCACGTGTTTGTGTCCTTTTCAACAATAATTTTAATTTACAGATCCAAAAGGACGTCTGCGATCCCGGCCTTAAGCTCAACAATAAAAAAACTGAAGATTTATGGATAGGCTCATGCAAAGAAAAAGATGAAGTCCTTTCCCCAAGCTTTCAAGTAGCCAAGATGTAAAGTCAAGACCTTAGGAATATGGTTCTCTACAAACCCCTCAGTCACTATGAAAACGAATTACGAGGAAGTGTAAATATAACCAAAAGCTTCCAGACTTGGTAGGCTTCATTCGCTTGCTTAAAACGTACCAAGAATTAGACCTTTCTAAGAATACACTGAAACAAAACTTTTTGGAACCTCTGAACAAATGGCTCTGACCCATCATTACCCACCTCTCAAACCTCTCTGTTTCCTCCCCCACCCCGTCGCAAGATTAATCTTTCAATAGGGTTAAGGTGAAACAATTTTATTTTCAAACCTTTTTCTCTTTCTCCAGTACTGTTTGTCTATCCTGTACGTATTTTGCTGTTTCTCTTGCACACGAATTAAAAAAAAACTGAATTGTAAGCGTCGCAAGTAATATTAGTGCAATGTAATGTGTTGTAGTGAAGTATATTATAATGTTATGTTAGTATATGTATATGTATATTATAATGTTATGTTAGTATATGTATTTGTATTGTGGCAAACAAAAAATAAAGTTTATTAAAAAAAAGGTTTCTTTCGCTGTAGGCTTGGTCCTGCTCAGCAACACGATGCATAGTGGTTGTGCTTGCCTCACTTTAGGCACTGTTGTCCTTAAGCTGGGCAGTTCCGGCCTGGAGGGTGGAGCCCTATCTTCCCACAGTAATCACAGCTCTTTTCAGTCCTTTCATCTCCTTTCTCGCGCTCTTGCTTCTCAGGTGTTAGCCGGTAAACTTGAGCGTCTTCGTCCCCTCTGTTTACCATTTCTCGGCTGATTATTCGATTGATGTCTTACTTTGGCAATCCGGTAATCATCTTTTATTCTTTCACTTGTTGGTCGATATCCTCTCTCTGGCTTGCTTCTTCAGTGAATCGGTTTAGGTCCCATTTCCTCTGGATGCTTCTTTTGATGATATAATTGTCCTTAATACTCTATATTATGTGCTCCAGTATCCTGTCGTTGGTCTGATCCCCGAATTCGCAGTCTTTTGCTTCTCGCGCAATCGTGCTGCGTAAGCTGCAACGGTTTCTCCTTCTGGTCGTTGTTTGCTGATTGTGTAACTTGCATGGTGTTTGCCCTTCTTTAGTAGGAAATGGTTGTTTAGGTTTCTGTTTAGTTTTTTGTAATTGGCGTCTCCTACCACTGAGACTGTGTCTGGTAAGTTTCGTGCGAGTTTCTTGACCTCTGGCCCGCCGTATTTCACAACAGAGGTAACCAAAGAGTAATGTGAGAGTTTGTATGGAGCTGAAAACCGATCGAACATACAAATCGGCCGTTTTCCGCTGAAAACACATAAATATCAAAATAAAGTCTAAAAACCATTACCTGTTGTGTTTTTACTTTGTTTTTACCACTTTTCCTTGCTTCTGGAACCCGTTTTGGGGCGATTTTCTGCTTAACGGTCGATGCGACGTCGTGTCACGTACTAAAGAGAACTAAAGGTAGGAAAACTGAATCGTGGCCAACCGACATTCGAAGTACGGCGTAAAAAATCGGCGTAAAGCCAGCGCTTTCAAAACTCAGCACATTTCAACGAGGATAAATCACCTACCTTCCTGTGTGGTTCAATCGTCAATTAGTTCATCTCTTCAAGCACAGCCTTGCATTAAAAAGGAGCTAACTTTTCGAAACCGCCGCTATCACAGGCTTCGTGACAAAAAGAGACCCTCCTTTTGTTACGAAGCCTGTGATGGCGGCAGTTTCGATAAGTTAGCTCCTTTTTAGTTCGCAGTTGCCATAGCAACTGAGAACTATTGGGGCTGTCCTGGCGTAAACAGTCGTGTGGTCTTAATGTTAACTTTTTGGCAACAAGCCCACAAAGCCATTCAAAGTAGAATCCTTCGAAGTGTAATAGGCAAGTTTTGAGGGGCTCTTAACCAAGTTTTGCGCAGAATTAATCGGAGTGTTTGGATCCTCGAAAATATCGCAGATTTGATTTGCAAAGACAGCGCAGGAAGGAATCGGAACGAAAAGTTTACTCAGGTGCGTGTTAGGACTCGCTGGTCTTCAGTTTAGGTTGGCCTTCGCCAGTGGGTTAGGAACAGCTGGCCGAGGAACGAAATTGGTTGTTAGGTTTAGTTGCTGTCGAAAAGATTGCAAAGAAGTCTTTGTGTGTTGATGTTTCTAAACTACAGGTGCAAACATTTCCTTATGCATAAGTTGGCTGGGGGGAGATAATTAGTCATAATTAATGAAGTCCACGAAAGGCGATTGTGTGTGTTTGCATTTGGTACGGGTTTAAGTTATAAACTATCAAAAAATCATCCACATCTTACAGAGTTCAAGGACTTAATTTACA
>Ga0126336_10000634_pt1 | contig 15319 bp, 3 predicted proteins | sample SidCmetagenome_FD_92530 | JGI IMG/M metagenome (GOLD analysis project Ga0126336, IMG submission 92530) | Coral microbial communities from El Islote,Puerto Morelos, Mexico - Siderastrea C C metagenome | ecosystem: Host-associated > Invertebrates > Cnidaria > Coral | place: El Islote,Puerto...
AACATTCTCTTTAGTGATTAGTCTGTTTATTCTCCCAACATAAAAGCGTGACCTTTTACTTACGTTTTGCAGAGAAGTTAGATAATGACCAGCAGTGGTTAAAAATAGTGCACGATTGCGGTCTGCGGAAACCTTTCTGACAGGTTACTTATCTCGTTAAGTTTGTTTGGTTAGCACGTTTAGGGATTTTTGTGACTTCATTCAGTTGTGAAAAACAGCAAAAGGGTAAACATTGGTAAACATAAAAAGAATCTCCATGATTTTCAGCGGATTTTGAGGACAATACCAGCATTTGGATAAGAAGCATCACCTAGGAGATGTCGTGCTTCCGAACTGACAGAAGTAAACATTTTTATTTTCGGTCGTGTGTATTTTCGCATCCGTCGAAAAGATTTCAGAGGAGTTTAGCGCGCCTCATGAATTGACCATGTTATTCAATATTTGCGATTTAGGTGGTGATTAATAAACTTTGTTTATGACGTTTATAGCTATAGGAAATAGACTAATGATTGATGAAGATTTTCATCAGCTTTTTTCGAGATGCTTTTACTAAAAGTGTGAGCAGTTGTCGCTCGAATTAGGTGATTAGAAAATGAAAATAGGCAGTTCAAAACTGAGAGAAGGAGAAAGGTTCTTGCCAGTTTCTTTCCGACCCAAATCGAAAAGCATAATTAGCGGTAACACACCGGAAATCCTCATCTTAAAAAGTCATAACAAGGGGCATTTGGCAGCGCGGGATTTCATAATCCGACAAGACGCTTTCAGCTCCAGCGGATAAGCTGTCATTCACTAGCGCCTGGACCAATTGCAGACGAGCGCTTTCTCTTTGAAGTCCGCAAAGAGACTGGCAAACTTCCCAAACAGTCTGAGAAAAAAATGTACACGCAAGATATTTCCTGCTACCTCGCGGGCGGTAAAATCACAAATGAACAGCGGTGGGACTTGGGCCCATCTGGGCGCAAGAGCACCGAAAATTGTTCTTTGAATAAAACCCATCCCAGATGCACTTCAGAGAAGTGTGCTAGCAACAAAAACGCAAAAGCTACGGCGAGATGGCAAATATCTATTATGCTGTCTCGTGAAGATAACAGCTCTGTCAAATAGAAAGAAGTGGTATTCTTTTAAAACATGGACTTCTTCAATCTAGCCAATGTTTATTTACTCACGCACCAAGCGTTCTGATTAAGATCAACCTTTTGAACCCGCGCAGAAACCCTTTTTCATCGTTCTCCCGCCGTTAGTTTACTGCCTATTTTCTAGATAGATCTCCGACGAAGGAGCTAATAAAGTAAATTTGTGTTCTTTTCGTGACTCTGAAAGAAAGCGAATGTTTATATCACGTTCAGATAAATTGTTGTATTTTTTCCTACGGCTGTGTTCAAAATCGATTGTTTTAAACAAGTCTGCGTTGTCCGTTTTTTGCCGAAGGGCAAATTCTGTTTAGATGGCATTCGAAGACCTAACGAGTCTTTTCCCTTAAAAGTTCCACATGCATATAAAAATTCACGTGAAAAAAAGGAGTATAATAAGGGTGTTCTACTAGACTTTAAAAACGGTTTCGATGGGATAATTTCCACGTTTGTTTTTTCATACAGCGTTCAGCTTGGTGTAACATAAGATCGCAAGTGCAAGGAAAGCGTACATCATCACATCCCAATTTAGTTTGTTTGATGCTTTCAATTGTCTCCGAGTGTCACCAATTCACAGTAATTAAACTAATTAGGCCTCCTGTTCTTATCGTCATGCCAAAAAGTGGCCAACAGAAGCAACCATTGGTTGCTGTTAATTGTCTAAGCAAACTTCAAAGCAAGTCGCCGCTGGCGTCCTTCCCATAAGCCGTTGCAGCCCCTCAGCTTCCCTCGTGAAAATTGATGAGGGAGTTTCTGGCTCCTTGCGTTCGTTTGGTGTTCTCCTATTACAGTTTAGCATTTTGCACTTTCCTCTAACAGGTTGAACGCGCTGTCTATAACATCCTCGGTACGGAAATGTCAGCTTTAGCTGGGTGGTGGTCTCATTCCCGGGCTCCTGTGCCCATTGCGTAAACATGAGATGATTTTGCGAGCTTTCTCTCTCTTGCAGAGCGCAGTCTTCCGTGGTTCATTTGATGCGATGTAAGACGAGTCCCCCGGTTGAAGCGCGAGTTTTGATTGCAAGCGGTGAATGGTGAATTAAGGTAAGTTGAGCACTTCATTCGCCTCGTAACTGTATAAAAGGATCGTCGGCGATATTTATTTTTGCGCGGAGGGGCTCGAGCCGTGACTTACGAAACACGTGTGAATATGCCCGCGAGTGACACCTTTACCTCAATCGAGCGCGTATTCCCCGCAAATGGGGCTAGCTTTTTCCCGTTGGTTTATGCGTCTTTGTTTATGTATTTCTTTCGCTGGGATGGAGAACTCGTAATGGTTTTCCGCTAGCTGTGTTATTGGAGGTGGAGCGGAGTTGAAGCGCCTGACTGCATTCAGCTGAGTTCGATTTTGAATTGTTGTTTTTCATCGCAAAGTGCTGCCGCAAACGCACACTCAAAGAAATAGCACAAATCAATAATTAGAGCTAAAAGAGCTACAGCATTTACCCTTTCTTTGTTCACGCCAAAGACAAAGCGCTAAAGTTTAGCGCGGCTGCATTTGTTAGCTCAATGTCGTGACCAAAGGTAGTTTGTCTCGTTCAAATGGAAGTTTCTGTTCGTTTCCCTTGTGGTTGCGACGAATGATGTTTTGGGATAGTGTAAACTTGCCACAAATGATAAATAACTAAATGGCTCATTCGTTTCACCTGCAATTCATTTGTTCCACGACCAGTCTGGGAGTATTGTTTTTAAGTTTGTCGCTGCCGAGAATTTGACGTTTATGCGGCAAATTACAACTCAGACCCCTTTGTAGAAAACCTAAAATACAGATTCGAAACGAACACGGTCCATTCGCTCTCGATTTTGTTCAGGGACTCACTAAGCTTTCAACTTTCAGCACTTTTGACAACTATGGTCGTTTTCATGTAATTTTCTCCGATGTGTAATCAGATGTTCCGTTGTTCGTTTCCTTTATTTGATGACTGTAGAGTTGAAAGTGAGGAATCAATGAAATCAACAAGGTAATTTTAAGTTGTCCTTTTATATTGGAGAAATCGTTCTTGTGAGAATGTTCTTCTGTTATAAACAAGATCATATCTGCAGATAGAATACCGCTAAACTGTTGTTATCGAAAACTATCGGGACAAAACAAAGTTTGGCCCGTTTCGGAACAATCTTCGAACATAATTCAAACATTGTTGTTAACCTTGCATATCCTGTGGGGATTACCATAATTGCCTTGAAATTATGAGAGGACTTCTTCACACAAAAGAAGAACAATTGTGCACGCCGTTTACTATTGTTCTAGCTAAATAAAATGTTTATGTGGAAACTTTTCAACATTTAAACAGAAACTAAAGCGATAGACAATTGGTGGCAAGCCGTGAGTTTTTTTCCTTTTTCGCTGCGTGCGGTAGTTTTGGTTTTCCGCTATTGTCTGAACGTTCGTCTTGCTTTGCCCGCTTCAAACTGGATTTCTCCCTTAATTTTGGATTCTGTGCCGAACTTTTTCGATATTCTGTTTATCTTTAGTATTACTGTTTTATAGAAAAAATTCCCGGCTAGTTTTGATTATCGTTAAGCTCTTTAATTGCAACATTTTTAATCCGATTCGTTGCTTCCCTTTCCCTATGTCAATTTCAAAAGAGTGCGTGTTCTTTATGAGATTACTGGAGAGCGTTCGGAAAATAGTTTTTATGTTGGCAACTTTTAATATGCCTGGATTTCCCAGTTTTTGTCAATATCCCGCATTCATATAAAGGGTATTTGTTACTGTAAAAGACATAACGAACTGAACAATTTCTTAACATAATTTTGTTGGCGTGAGTAAACTTTTTTTGTAGCTGCACACGTTGGTAAAACGCTCAAGCGACGTGTCTTTTGAGGAAAGATCGCGAAAGAAAAGAGTTGTTTATTTTGTTTTCTTGTGTTTTCTTCCTCTAAAGAAAGAAAAGATCTTGATCTCTTCTTTTTCAACCATTTAACATCTTGATATGCCAGCTTGGCTTGAATAGTAGACAGTGGTCACAAAAAGAATTGTCTTGTATTATTTCAGGAAAGCCATACTTTCCTTTTAATCTCGCATCTTGTCTCAATTTAAATTAGGACGAACTTCCAAAATTGTTTTTCTTTGGGAAATTAAAAAAACTCAGCCTGTGAGTTTGTGGAACACAAGTTTGCTCAGCTCTGGCACCTGACTATGAATTTGTTTTCTCTCTTTGTCATCAAATGAAATATCTGTCACTATGTCCTGCCATAACTTTCTTTCATCAAGTTAAAAAAGAAAGAATTAATTTGCGTCTCTATATTATTAAATGAAATTCGCTGTCAGTGATTACCGAAATATTCAAGGTTAATAAAAGTGAAAGAGTAAGCTTGCATGAGGGTTTACCCTCTGTTTATTTTGTACAGAGAGTGTCTGTTTAAGGGTTTTTTTGGTAATGAACAGTTTCAGCTGTTATTTAAATTGTGCCACCTTTTCAGTTGGCTGTTGACTTCCACTGTTAAGAAATAATAAATAAACTTGCCTGTACTACATCATCTTTTAAGGAGTTTACAAATTTTCACTAAATCAAAGAACAATCCAGACTGCATTTTGTCTGTACCATTTCAAGTTAGATGTTCATTTAGATGAACTGAGAATATTGATTGTAACTTGTACCTGAGTGTAAGTGTACCCTCTTTTGATCTTATTTCATTTTTGTCAGTCATTTAAAAGCAAATGTGGAATCAAACTTTCCTTTTTAGTTTAAACCACCATGCTCTTAACCAATATCTGGTTTAGTTGTGTATCTATTGGTTGCTTCAATGCTTGATAAAGAAGAACGTACTCGGGTACTTAGTAGTGTATTTTTTGTTCTTCCAGTTGTCAGACTAATTTTCACTCAGCAACAAAATTTATTTCTGATATCCATTTGTATAATTATGAAAAGGTAAGCTGGGTATAAACAAACTGATCCTAATCAGGCACACATTTTATCAAATTTTAGATTTAAAATTCAATTTGAAAATGAATCCTAGCCTGTGTTCCCTGTGACAACAAATCCAGTCCTGAAACAAAATTTTGTTATCTCAAACAAAATGAATCCCGAAAGTTACCAAAATTTTGCTCTTTTATCTGCTCGAAATTCTAAAATAAATTCTGTCTTTGCTAACAATAATATTAATTTTTATCCTCCAAATTTTTCACATTAAAATTATGATTTATCAAAGATTTTGTTGAGAATTCCCTTCAACCCTTTGACTCTTAGAGTCCCAACTTGAATCAGATGGTTGTAACTTTTGATTCTATGGATAAAATAATCCAGTGTGACTATTTAAATGAAAGCAACCCTACAGTAAATTTTTCCAGCACTCTTTTTTTTACATGCTTTGCAAACAACTTGGTTTTTGAGAAATTTGTGCTCTTTGGAAGGGAAATTTTAAGACCAACAGTTAGTGTCATTATTTTCCATCTTTCACCACACTGACCCATGTAAAATGTATTTGAACTAACTTTTCTTGTTGTGAACTTCAAAAGAAAAGAAATGATGGTATTTCCCTCAAGGATGCTGTTTTGTTGTTATTCGGGAACTGAACTTATGATTGATTAGAGATGTTTTACATTAAAATAAATGCAGTTGGGTGGTGAGATGCCATGGTAAGGGCACTTCATCACTCACTACAGTATATGCTGGGTTGAGTCCAAGATGAGGACAGTGCTTGACATTAACTTTTGACACCACTCTCCACTTTGAAAAGTAGATTACAAATTTCACTTTACATCTCAAAATTTAACTCTCTAAAATGCTAAGTTCAGATCTCAGAAATACACAGGCTCTCTCAATCCTCCAATATGGCAGTCAGCAAGAATGACTGAAATACATTTTTTTTAAGAAAGAATATTATTGAAGATTGTATAGTCATATCATTTTGAACACTTTTTCACTTTATCCTTTTAAAAGTAAAACCTGCTTTCCAGCATTGCCCAGAATTTACTTTCGAGGTAATGCAAATGTTTTGGATATTTTTTTAATTCCAACAAGAAAATTCACTCTCCAGTAGTGAGTGTTAGTGCTGAACCCTTTGAGGCACTGTAGATTCATTTGAGTTTGTTGTTGGCTCTTATCTTTCACAAAGGATTCTTTTTAGTTTTCCTCCACAGAAACCAACAATTTCAAACTACCATTCAATTTGGAATATAAAGGAAGACCTGCATGTGACTGTCCACATAAGTGACATGGTTTATTAATAATTATTTTATTTGTTTAAAATGCTATCATCTTTGAATTCCACATAAAACAGGAAAAGGTATTAAATAATAAATAAGAATGCTAACGCACTGAAACATTAAACATCTGCAACAGCTCTCTCCCTCTCTGTCTACAACAACCCAAGAAATAATTCTGTCTACTTCAGAGAGCTACAAATTCCATTTAATTATTATGATGTGAACTACCTGAAAAAAAAAAAAAAAGACTGGAGTTTATTTATTGTGTGATAACCTTCTTATAAAACTCAAACAAAACAAAGCAAAAACAATAAAATTGAGTTAGAAACATTATCTTGTCTCATTTGGTAATTAAACAACCTAATGCAGTGGACCTTTCTGTTAAACTGGCACCAGTTAGAAAATGAGTAAACAGTGTGCTCTTTAGAGGACAACAAACAAAAGCCAAGGTTCTACTTAAAAAAAACCTTTGACAAAATTAACAAACTGGGCAATAAGGGAAGTGTGCATGTACATGTACATTTGAAAAAAGACCTAACTAATGTCTTTGTGCTTCATTTCCTAGTTGAGTTTTAAAATGTTATTGAATATTTCTGTGCTAATTATTAGGTTATCCTTTTGTTTGTGAATTGATATAACTGCTATTGCAGTTTTCCTTGGACAGTGTCATTTTACATTGTATCCTTTGGGCAGACACCCCTTCGATTTTCCCAGAAAAATTTTTTTCTTCATGGAAGATCATTTGGGACTCTGCTCATGGGGTAATGGATTTCCTTCTTATGCCACTTCATTTATTGCAGTGGTACATGTTTTTTTTTTTTCAGAAATAAAAATAAAAAAGATATGCTAAATTAATGAGAAATTAGCATCCTAATGCAGTTGAACTCCTGTTTTAACTGGCACCAGTAATTAATGGATGTGCAAAAAGGTTGCTTTTAGAATACAGTAAAGTGTCAAGGTGATGTTTAAAGGGCAACTTTGAAAACAGGGGACAAAGTGTAGTTTTCTTGTGGCTGTGGAAGGCATGGTGGTCAAAACTTGAAAGTAAATGCATCTGAATTTTGAACTAATTATCGGTAATTTGTATTTTGGTCTCTCCTGTTATGTTGTTTCCTTCTGTTATCATGAAATTTGTCTTGGTATATTTGTCTCCCTCCACTCAGATATAAAGATGGTTTTGGTGAACAGTTGTTAAGACTGTCAAATGAGGCCGTGTTAGGGGGTGTTTGCATGTCTGCGGTCTGAATTTCAAAATTTGTCACAATTTTCGGTGGTTAATATGCTCTTGGAGAGGTGAGAGAAGGTGGTAGTCCTGTGGCACAGAGTTTAGTGCCAGTTGTGTGGGCTACCTGTGGCACAAGCATGTTATTACTTTTCCTTACCTTCTACTGGCCAATGAATGAGTAAAACAAAACTCATTGCATACTCACAATGTTAGTGTTGGTTTTAGTTTACTGCTTGGAATGGTTAAAAACTGCTGTGAACTAGAAGAAGCTTTACTAAGGCCTGTTTTTAAAGTCACAAGTTCCAGAACAAGTGCAAGCATAATCATCACATATAAGGACCCTTCTAGTGAAACAACAGAAATAATATCAACATACATTGTCTCCTCACTGTTCTTATATATTTCTTATGGTACTAGTTGGTAGAATTTGATTAAAAATCTGGACCATGTATCTTTTGTAGTCATTTCATTTATTCTCATGACCTCCCTGTTTGATCAAGCATCAATGTTGTAAGGAGAAATTACCGGTAGATGCTTGTCACAAATAAGCACAGACGTAAGAAAAGCAAGCACACTTGTTTTTCTAATTCGATTTTTACTTAGAATAATTGCGAGATAAACGAAAGTACAGGCAAAGGGAAATAATTAAGAAAACTTTTATTTTGTTCCTGTGTGTGTACTTAATTTTGTGTCAAGCCTGTTTTTAAATTAACAGATGTGCTGTTACATTATATTGCACTTACCAGTAAAGCAAGGCTTTCTCTGTCAAATCATATGACTGAGAGGGTACCTATATACATCAAACTTGCAGAAGTAGATTTTGTAACTTGCTTTGAAAAAAAGCTGTGTTAGGCACCATCAGGGAGGGCACATAATTACTTAGAGTGATATGACACATGTCTAATGTGCTGTCCCCTTGGAAGGTGCTAGTAATTTAAAATAAAAGTTTGACATAATTATCTACTCAATGAAAATCCTGTGCTATAAATTTGAAAAAAAGCTGTGTTGGGCACCATCAGGGAGGGCACATAATTGCTTAGAGTGATATGACACATGTCTAATGTGCTGTCCCCTTGGAAGGTGCTAGTAATTTAAAATAAAAGTTTGACATAATTATTTACTCAATGAAAATCCTGTGCTATAAATTTAAACCTTATTGTTTAACATTGTAATTCAAATTGTTTGTTTTTGGTTAGACATTGAAGTCTCTGTCAGATTAAGGTTACTGTTTTTAGCAAGAACTTAGTTTGGCAAATTTAAACATTTGATAGTAAAGAAAATTATTCAAAATTCTGTTAAAAACCAAAGTAAACACTAAATTAAATATCCACTGTAAATTCTTTAATAGAAAACAAAATTACCAAGTGAAGCCACATTGAAAACGGTAACCTTAAAGGAAATGACCCATCTGGTACAAATGAAGGTTTTTAAAATTGAAACAAACTCAATTATTAATAATAAAATATTTTAGCAATTAAAATTCATGTTTAATATTGTACTATTGCCTTATTTGATAAAATTGACATACTTTTCTTTCTTCAAGCTAAACTGCAGAGAAGACATACTCAGACGATCAAATGTTTCTTTGTGGTTCTAGGTTTTACCCTGCTATGCCATTCAAGGTATAAATTTAATTTGTTTAACTTGAACTTAAATTTTAATTTAACTTGCTTATTTTGCTTCTGTTAGTTGAACCTTAAGCATGGCTGTTATAAAGTGTACCTTAAAATAGATCAGCTGATTACATGCATAAATTTGCTACTTATTTTGCACATAAATCTTCTTCTTTTTCCTCCTCCGATAACCCACCTCCTTTTTAATGAAGATTCTTGTGAGCGTCAGTGCAGGTGCTATTTGTAAAAAGTCCAAACTGTGCAGATGCTTACCTTAAAAGCTAGTACATCACAGCATCTTAAGATAATTCTGTGCAGGTGTGCTATGGGTGTCACAGAATTCAAGTCTCTTTAAAAAAATGTTCCAAATATAAAATTAAGATGGTGAGGTTAATTTTTGTGTTTGTGAATGATGTGTTGATGTTTGATGTCCCAGTGGAGGTGGGTGGGGTGGGGTGGGGTGCTCAAGTATATTAGTTATGGGGAAGTACGAAGGCCTTTTTTGGTCAACAAGTAGCGGTTTTGGCCTTGTTGGGGGTCCTTGTTGCAGGACTTTTTTTAGGGTTGATAAACACTGTACTTACCTCAGAGTTCTCAATTTTACGTCAGAGAATTGCATTAGTTTCACTTACAAAAACAATACATGCAGAAGGACTTTTGAGGTTTTGTTCTGGGCCTGCTGGAATTTTTTTGTAACAGCCTAGTGGGACTTTTTTGGGGTATAATTATTTGGCCTCATTCTCACTTCCACATCCTCAAACCTCTCCCCTTTGATCTTCCAAACAAAAGCTATTGAACAGTTCTTTCCTCTGGTACTGTTTGTAACTTATGCTGTACAAGGTGATTCAATTTTTTTTTTTGAGTCTGTGGATAAAAATCCTGAACTTTGACTATTCAAGTGAAAGCTACCAAACAGTTCTTTCTTGTGGTGCTGTTATTGTGCATCCATGGATGAGGTTGTTATGTGTGGCCATTCAAACAAAAGCCTTTGATCATGAACAGTACATTCCTGTGGAAATCCAAACTTGTGCTAGCTACTGAACAGTACTTCCCTGTGTTGCTTTTTGAAATGAATATTAGAATGTTTTGAAGTCTTGCTGCACAGATTTTTGTGATGTTTGTATATATTGGAGCACCGTAGGGAAGTCAGCATCAAATTACTCCCTGCTGAACAAACATCTTTAAAACTTAAAGACAATTTCCTGGTGTGCACACTGTTTTATTCAAGTGTTTGAGAAAAAAGCAATGTCTCCAAGAATGATCATACATGTACATTAACTAAAACATTTTTTTTTCTTTCCTGAGGGCATCCACTGCAGGAAATCTAAAACCCTTGCCAACTTTGCATACTGCTGTACTAAAACTGATGTATAAAAGCAGTCTCAAGTATCTGTTTTGTTGTTGTTGTTGTTGAATGTTGTATATGAATTTCACATTTTTATCTTTTTGTCACAGAAAACTTTGAACTACCCTATTAGCAAAGTGTACATAACCCAATCTTAAGATTAAAGTTATTTGGAAAACATTACCTCTGTTACATAACAGTTTTACAAGTCTCTGGGAAACATTATAACCTTTGGTTTATTTGTGTTTTGACCTGACAAGATATTAGATCACCTTAGAATCATGTGATTTTAATTGAAAGCACAACACACCCCACCCAGGAAAGTATAACTTATTGAAAAACTGGAAGGGACTGTGAACAAGTAAGCTATTTGACCCATTTGAAGACAAAATTGTGTTGTGATAAGAAACCTAGGGAAGTTTTAGAGTTTTCATATGAAAATAAGTGATATGTCATGCTTGTAAAAGTTGTTAGTAACTTTTGAAGCCTGTTTACCCCATCCATACAGACTATTTTTTTAATTTGTCGATAATTCCAATGCTGTCGTTTTGTTCTTTTTACTTTCAAATGCTTTGAGATGCTTTCAGACTGCTAATATTTCAGTAACTTTTCATTAATATGTAGTTCAAGAGAATATCCATACTCCCCCCTTGGGAGGTTTTTGTTTTGTACCCCCCTGCTCCCGAGAAATTCCAGTCTCGCTTCATACTTTGCTTCTAAAATTTTGGCTTTTAAGACCCCCTCCCCCAAGGAATTTTCAATGACCTTTCATGGGGTGGGTATGGACTTTTTCTGGAACTACACAATGGTACTTTTCCCCACTCCTCTTGTGTTACTTTTAGCGTTGCTGTACGAAAACGTGACATATATATATATATATATATACCACAGTTTGAGTTTTGAAGTTTAAATTTTGGAAATGAAAGTTTCATTTTTATCAAAAAAAATCAAGTCTTGAGAGTAAGAAAACTTGATTAGCTAGGTAGGTTTACTTTGCTTAACTTAACAGGAAATTAGGTTCTGTTGATTGTTCAAACCAGCAAAACACTTAATTTAAAGTTCATTGCCTGCACACCTGTTAATTTATTTTAAACAGGGCATGTGTATCACATTAAGAATGGGTCCTAAAAACCTAAAAAACATTAATTATTAATGTGGCTGCAGAATTAAAATTAGGTGGACATAAACCCAAGACAGTCAGCCATGGCTGTCACCTTTTAGTCGTTTTCAGACTCGTAAGTTGTAGGTCATTTTCCTTCAGTAGCCAGTTGCATTCTACCAGTGACAGTCCTGTGTTGCCTTCACAGTTCTACATTTTTTTAGTGTTATTTTTATAAACCTTCATAGATTTTACATCGTTTTTAGTTAATTTTGCTGGAGACAGAATAAGCTAATGTATGAGCTGGCCTATCTAAAATAAGTAACAATACTCTATCTGTAAAAACCTGGTCATTAATCCACCTGTAAAAGGCTCATTAGTTTGATTTTGGCAAAAATGGAGTAACGTTCTAGTTATAAACCAGGCTTCTGAACCTGCCCACCACTTCTATTTATTGGATTTTTTTACAATCATAGTTTCAGTCCACTGACTGAAATAGCCGTTCACTTAAATTACAATTTACCCTGCGCTTGCCTCGACCATAAAAACCCATATGGAATGGTATAAGCCAGTGGCTAATATAACCTGAATTTTATGGTGAATTTAATCCAGTTTCATTGCGGATTCAAACTTTGGCAATGAATAAGCTTTAAAATCATTTTTTTCCTTTGGCTTTTTCTTTCAGGGCATGGCAACAGACCCAGTACAGTCGGAGTCAAGCAGTGTTCTAGAAGCAGTACCAGTAAGATAGTTGTTTGCCTTCTCTGAGTGCCTGTTTTCACACATACATCCTGAACCTTGATGTTCAGTTAAATGAGTTGTAGCTTATATCACAGTTTGGAGCTTGCAATTGTTTCCTTAACTTTATGTATGCAACTCTTGTCAACTAAAAGAGAATTTATTTATTTATTTCTACTGGGAGTTTTCACTTCAGTCAAGACTTTTTGCTGTTTTATAGGCGAAAAGAGCCAGACAGGAGAATGGCGATAATGAAAAGGAAAGGTAATGTTAAATTCCTTTGAGTATTAGTTGGGTTAAGTAACTTTTGAAGGAGTATTTATCAAAGTGGGCAGCCATATGAGAAATTTTAAATGAAAATCAAGAGCCATATGAGAAATTTTAAATGAAAATCAAGAGGTAAGTTCAAAGACCACAGATTGCTACCACTACGGTGTGGTGACTGGTGACTGATATTTTGACCAGTGACAGGTCCAGGGGGGGTACAGGGGTACAGATCCCCTTGTCACCCCCTGTCAAACCTGTACATGTTCATCTCTGTTTGATTTTGTACTTAAGGTGATTACCTTCAATTGCATTGCGCATCCTTTCTGCGCATCATTTTTATGCGTGATTAGCGTGCGCACCTTCGGAACTTGATAGGTTTTCTATGAAAACTGAGCAGTTCAGAGAAATAACTGGTCGTTTTCTCCTAAACGAGCTCGGTGACCCCCATATTTTAATACATAAGTTCAAATGGCACATCGTCAAGTATAATACGTTGCGATTTCAAGAACAGTTAAAAATTCTGCTTTGAGACATTTTTATTTAAATGTCGAAAAGAACACGTCTCTAGGTACTGCAGGGTATGTACGCGCACAGCAAATTCTTTAATTTTTTTCATATCCTCAATTCCTGTTCAACTAAAATGGTATACAGTGCAAGATAAATGTCTGTTTTGTTGAACTGCTCCAATATTTCAGTATAGGCAGTGACTCTTTAAAGTAATTATAGTGCTCATTTCTGATTACTAGGGTTTCTCAGGAAAACCTTGCGGATGGTATAGTTGCTATCAATGGCTATCTATGTTGCGCCAAAACAAGCTCGGTGACCCCTTTTTTTTATTGCATTTTTGAGATGTTCTAAACATAATTACCAATTGGACCAAGTCTTAGAAAATTTTAAATATTCCTTCAATTTCAATGGAATCACCTTAAATGCATTCAATCTAAAAAAAAATAAACAGAATTCAGCAAAAGAAAACAGTGTTGACCAATAGACCAAGTTTACCAGGAATTCTTTTATCTCTGAACTAGAAGGATCTAGTACAAGTTTGCTATTGGATCCCTTCTATCGAAAATTCCTGGATCCACACCTGGTTTCGACAGCCTGAGTGGAAGTCATCTTCAGAGTGAAGAATTCCTAAACATTTCTGGTCACCATGTCCCTGGGTCACCTACAATTACATCCTAAGCAATTTTTCTATTCATTTCTTTTGATCACATCCTACAGTCATATTGATAACAGACTAAAAGTCGTGTTATTCTACAGCAGTGACGATGCAAGCCAAGGTGGATCTCCTTCACACCAACCAGTTAATGGCACGCAGAGAGACAGCAAATCAACCTCTGGAATGACGAGCGTCATTACTAGTCAAGATTCAGAAAAGAATGATTCCTCATGGGATGTGGGTGAAGCCACCATCGCTGTTACTAGTGGTGATCTCGGAGTTGGAGGACCTAATGTTGCTGCACCAGCATCCACGGCAACACTAAGCTATCCTTCGTCTGATGGTTCCACTACCATGACAAACTTGGATGGTTGTGGCTTTGGAAATCAAGCAATTGCGCCAGGAGTAACGGACAGCTCTGGTCAATACCAGCAGCTCTCGGGACAGTACACTGCGAATACTGCTGGGTACTATGGCCAGCGTCCGTATCCTCACATTGTTTCTGCCCCGCAGCCGGGGATGCAGCAGTTCAAGACCACTGGGGGTGTCATCCAAGGCACAGGAATCACACAGGTTGCTGGGTATGTGTATCCACAAACAGGGCCTCAAGCAGCATACCCCATGGTACAAACTGTACGTTACCCTGCTGTTAATTCAGCAGGGAAGAACACAGGGGATACTAGGAATGTTTCCCAAGCCGACACCCATGGGGGCAACATTCCGGATATATCAACCCTCCGACAACCAGCAAACCCAGCTTATGGCAATCCTTACGGAACTGTCACCTACCCTGCCATTATCCAGACTGGCCAAGCAGTGTATAGTAATCCATATCAAGCACCTTACGGCACAACATATGTAGCATCCACAGGAACCACAACCTCGAGCACCACAGTATACTCTGTTCAACAGACCGACCAGAGTTCTTTTCAATATGGATATAGGGGTAACACACAAACTTATCCATATAACTATCTGAACACTCCGCCCCCAGCATACTCGCCATCCCAGTACATCACGCAGATGAACAATGCCCCACCCCCCAATGCTGTGGCTGGTCAAACAAGCACTTATCAGCTCACTCAGTTGGTGTCTGGACAGGCAAATCAAGGTGTCGCAACTAATGGAGAAAGAACGCATGCTGCAAACACAGGTATTATTCTTTAAAAAGTAGGATGGGTTGTTATCAATTTTACAAAAAAAATTCCCAATCAGGAACTTGGCTCAAAATGCCAAGCTCTAATCTATCCTCTGCAAGTACTTGGGGTAAGTGGCAAAAATTGAGTACATTGTAGGTGGCTAATGCTGTTGAATTCCCTCTAGAATGTTATCAGTACAGTTGGGTAAAATCAAATCATACAGCTCCACATAGACAGTAAATTTTCACTGATGGAAACCCCTTAGTAACAGGGTTGTTGCTGTTTAGGGAACTTGGATGCATCACCATAGTTGCTCATATCAGAAAGCTTGTGAAATGGATAGTTTGGACTACAAGGACAAGAAAACAGAAACATTTTAATGCTACTGCAAAACCTGTTATCTTTTAAGTGAATGAATGAATGAATGAATGAATGAATGAATGAATGAATGAA
>Ga0126336_10000635_pt1 | contig 15311 bp, 4 predicted proteins | sample SidCmetagenome_FD_92530 | JGI IMG/M metagenome (GOLD analysis project Ga0126336, IMG submission 92530) | Coral microbial communities from El Islote,Puerto Morelos, Mexico - Siderastrea C C metagenome | ecosystem: Host-associated > Invertebrates > Cnidaria > Coral | place: El Islote,Puerto...
GTTTCGAATATAGAATCCAAGTTTCAAAGAATCGCTAAATTTTTTGAAGAATGAAATCGAAGAATGAACTAATCAATGAATATTTGAAGTTGAGCGTTCATGTGTGAGCCGCGTTGACTGTAACTGTTAAATTTTAAACACTGAAGGGAACCCGGCTAACAAGGACACCTAAGGGATACGCAAAAAGTGTCCGTATCACCGGGGTGCCAGTATTAAACGATTTCTTAGAATAAACGTCACGGGCATAGTTTGTAAGCAACAGAACAAAGGTCTTTAGATAATGTTCTGTAAGGAAGAAGCTTGGGGCCAGCACAAGTGGTCAAATGCCTCGTGCACAAATTGTCGTTTTCTTGTTACAAACCTGCAAGCACAAAGATCAGTTATCTGTTGAAAATAGCTGGTAATTTTGCTTTGCACTGACCCTTTTAGTGTGGGGTTCAGTCAGGCGGACTGAAAAAATGAAAATAAACAGTGCTCAGATAACCATTGATTGACCGTAAAACGAAGTTAACTTTGTATGGAAGCGTGCCATTCGGGTTAGAGAAATATTTCGTCAGTAACAGGAGGGTATCCGTAAGGCGAGACTCCACTGTATTTGCTTTGCATTGTTTTACAAGATCAAATCTGGAAATTTTATTTGAAAATTTAAATTTGGATTTTGGTAAAGATAACGTAAAGTCGCACATGATCCAAGGAGGCCGACATGTGCCCGAGCTTGGCCCGCTTTATGTAACAGCACATGAGAGTGTTGCTACCCCCCCCTGGATAGGATGCTAGTCCATCACAGGGTTATCCCCAGCAGTACGTCGCCGGTACCCATTTATACACCTAGATGGAAAGAGGCAATGTGAGAATAACTTTCTTGTCTAAGGAAACTACAAGATGGCAGGGACTGAGCCTCGAACCTCCGACCTTAAGATCTGAACTCTAACGCGCTAACCACTACACCACCGCGCCCCCATGATTGGATTATGAGCTCTTCGAAATTCAAGGGATTAATTGGTTTGATATCATGGCATTTACCGTTCACATCTAGGAGTGTAGCTGCACCGCTCCCAAAGAAAGAAGAATCTCTACTTAGGTCTGTGCCGAGTGAATGCGTGGCGGTGTTGACGTAAATGGACGAGGGGTTGGAAGCATCCAGCAGCTTGTTCTGGAACAAGGTTGTCTGAAATAACAACAAAAGGTTACTATATAATGGTACTATGGTCAAAAGCTCACACAAGTAATCCTACTAGATCAACGAATGCAACATTATGTTTTGTAATATACCTGGTTTGTGCTTGTGGCCTGCCGTTAAAAAATTCCAAACGTTAAGCCTTAGAGAATTAAAAGTCCAAGAGTATCTTAACTTGAGCACTTGTCATTAAAAAACGCAGAAACTAACTGGTCGATTTTATAAGGAAGGTATTTACGCTTATTTACTGAGTTTTGTTTCCATTTTTTGTTTTGTTTTGGGGGGAAAGCGATGTATCGATTGGGCTACTACAGCAGAAATGCTACCTTTACACCAGCCTCAAATTACATGCATACACAATAATGCATGTCTGACTCTGCACGACAGAAATGCGACGTTGGAATGTGCCTCATTTCTGTCAAACAGTTTCATAAGTTCCACTGAACGTACAACGCAAATTATACAATTTTGAACAGGACTTATTGCGCAGATCATCACAAATTTGTACTTTATCAGTGACAGGAAAAATACATTTCACATGCTCGTTTGGCCTGTTTTGCTACTGGAATAGAGTCATATTACGAAGCTCTAATTTTTGAGTCTGTGGGTCAGATGTAAATGAAAGCTGAGTCAGGTGTAAATGAAAGCTACTCGGCAATGCCTTTTATTTCCTGTTTATTTCATATTTTCGTCAAGTATTATTTCAAGAAAACATGTCTTCGGTGGCACTCTGCTAGAGAAAATGCACAACATTACAGACATATTCTATTTACCTGAGTGATATGAGAATTGCTGTTGTTCGAGGTTATTCCACTGCCGAGGCAGATGATGATGAAATCTGCAAAGAACACGCTCTTTTTAAAGAAAAATTCGATGTTTGCTTGAAAGGCACCAGGTTTCCACTTGTAAGGAGGCTGCGCAAAGTCCATTGCAAACACCCCAGTGGGATTGTCTCCTCCGCCGACGAACCTGAGTCCACCAGCTAGTTCCTTAGGCTGATAATATCTGTAGAGACATTTTAAGACATGGTTGTCCTGATCACATCTTCCTTTATTGACTAGACCACGAGCAGTCTCTCTTTCCGCTCAGGAATCGTCGAGGCAAACGAACAAGTGAACGGGCGCGAGAATCGCCTGCGTCGTTGAAACATGACGCGCGTGTCGAGCCCCTATTTTCAACGCGGCAGGCGATTACGCGCTCGCTCGCCTGTTCATTTTCCTCGACGATCCCTGAGCGGAAAGAAAAACTGGCAAGAAAGGCAAACGGGAGAGTGAGTTTGGAAGGAATTAAAAACTAGATTGAATCTCTGAGAGAGTAACAAAAAATAAATGTTATTTCGACTTCTTCCAAACTCACTTGACAATGGAAACACATGCCAAAGCAACAGGTAAAGTTAAATGAAGCAAACCTGCGGTTCTCGCTCTTCAGCTGTTCAAGTTCCAGTTTGATCGTGGTAGTACCCGGATGTCGTGTCCAGTCCCAACCATTATCGATATCATGAGTTTGGAGAGATACCTCGCTGTTTGCTACAAGCAGCGCCCCGTGACTCTGGTAAAGCCCGTAAACATTATTACTTCTAGCTGATTCAAAGTCCCAAACATAGTTGTTGAATCCCTTGACACTTACTGCCCAGTTGTCTCGTCGTTGGCCCAGAAACCCGTCGGAGAAGCTTCCGCCTCGATACTCATAGTGCTTGCCTTGCTGTTGATTTCCTCAATAATGTTTATGGAGCCGATTGAGTTAAGGTAGTAAATCGAAGTAAAAATTTTTCCCTCGCCCAAGTATTCATTAACAGCGCTTTCACCTGCAGTGGAATTTACAAGAACGTTTATAAGAAAAATCGTCAAATAGTCGTCAGCGAGTCAACAGCTAGCCAAACAGTAAGTCAGTCAATCGGTCAATCGGTCAGTCAGTCAGACAGACAGACAGACAGACAGACAAAGTGAGACCTAAAAACCAATTGCAAGGCTGATCGGACAACTAAGAAAGGTAATTTTATTGCCCAGTATTTCGGTAGACAAAACTCACCTTCATCAGGGTCTGCAAAAAGCTAAGTAAAAATGGAATGAAACGGTTACAAGATTTAAAATGATTTAAAAAATAAAAAAATTAAATGTGATTGGTTGACAAACATAGAAAGCGGAAAAGTGACTAGCAGCTATTATAAAAATAGAAATAAATTAGTTTCATCTCGTCTGTTTATTCTGTGGGGTTCAAGAGTGTTGCCCTTTGAAATCAAAAATGCTTCTCTGATTTTAAAGGGGAAGACTCTTGAACTCCACGGAATCAGATTGACTGACAAAGCGATTGGTTTTCATTAATTATCTAGCTGCCCCTTGTTACAATTGTGGCACCAAAGAGGTTTCATGTGAGGGAACAAATAAACGATAACAGGTCGTGGCCCTCCAAAATTAAATATCATTCAATAAAATGTCCAAAACAAGCAAAACCTGTGTCGTATAGTCGCAAAAACAGCTTGATGCTGTCAGCATCTAGAGTGGTAATTTCCCCAAGGGAGCCATCCATTGCAGCATTTGGAGCCGTGGCACTGATATAGGCATAAGCAGGGAAAGATTTCGCCAGAATTGCGCGATCAAATCCCGGAAAACGACCAGAAACGCTGTTTGGAGAGGAATACTTCACGGAGACGATCCTCATGATCTCAAGTCCTTTCTTTATATGTCCCTTGGTTGCGGCACCTTTAACGGAAAACAAATCGGGTATTGCATAAGAGTTAATGGATTAATTTTAAACAATTCTCGTTTCTGACTTGAGTTTATTGCCAAAATACTAAGCAATTTAAATGAAACAGTCATTTAGTGAAGGACTCATAAAGAGAAACGAACAAGAATTTGTAAGCATTGAAGATAATCTCAAGTGAAAGGGTCTTTTGGGGAGAGATTCGATAAGATTTTCTGGCAAACTTGATGTACTTGTCTCGTCGCTGTTTTTTTTTTTCCCCTTATTTGTTTTCAGAAACAAAACCCGAAGTTCAGGTTTGAGGGTAAGGGGAAGGGGAGACCGCGTCCCAAGGGGCCTCCCCCTACGTCCGCCACTGAAGTGCCAGTAGTTAAATAAAAGCTGCTGAGCTACTTTCCACTGTCTTTTCTCTGATATTTTGCCAAATGTAATTTGACAATTTCTTTACCAGGGACGGGACGGCGGATCGAGACTTTTGAATTCACACACCCCTAGGGGTAACGTGAGTAATTGACACTGACAGCAAGAGATGAGAAGTTAAGAGTATCTTACTTAATTCAAACGCTGTTCCACTAAGAAGATACTGGATAAGAGCTGCCTTGTGTACAGCGTGAGGTGTGTACGCAGAAGCATAGTAGCTGTTGTGATGAAATCCGACGTAATCAGGCTTTAGGGTTCCTGCAAGTCCTTCATTGGGGGCCACAGCAATGGCGTACCAGCGGCCAAGTGCTTCCATGTCACGGATTTTCGCCTGTTTTTCTTAGGTTGTACTCGTAGGCATCATGAGCACAGCAAACAATCTAAAAATTAATAAGAAACGTGAATCATAAAGCGCATTAACGCTTACAATTATCTGTTTCCTTCTTAAGGTGACTATGTTGGGGAACTTTTGCTGCTTTTTAGGTCAACAGCTGAGCAAGAAATAAGACGTACCGCCTTTTCTCAGAGAGAAAATGTTCCCAGAACAACAAAAGGTAGATAAGACATTAATTTCTTGAAAAAAAAGCAAACCATGAAAAGATTTAGTGTTTTCCATGTCAGTATTTGCACCTTATTAACTGAGTTCATAATAGGTCCCCAACCTGTTTTGCCAGCAAGTTTATAGAAATTTTAATTAATTCACGTTTCAATGATATGTTTCCCGTTCTTGTTCAGTATGTCTTAATTCAAATTATTAACATGAACGACACTAAAAACTTCTAAGTTTTATATATATGTTAATAATTTGAATTAAGACATGAATCCCAGGTGACGGAGAGCAAAACAAATGGTTTTAGAATATATTTATTATGTTGCAAGACTTGTGTCTCAAAAGGAGTGCTCCAAAAAACAAAAACAAAATGGATAAAAACAAGGCGAGTTACATTTCTCCTTTTTAACGGTCGTGAGGGTCGGCGTTTGTGAGTTTGCATGGGTGCTTAAATTTCGCCTCGATTAAACTATTCTCTTGTGAAGGGTATAAAGCCGCAACTGTTTTAGTATCATTAAGGCAAGTTCAAGGATATTTTTATCAACCGAAACCTAAAAATAATTTCTAATTTGTTAAGAATTATTCTTAAAGTGCACTAGCAATTGACATTGGCATCGGATCGTAAGGAGAGAAATAGATGGTAACCAACCTCCAAAGTGAAATGGTTCTCAATCGATCAGCGGTTGTCCCAGCGTACTCAAATGGATCTTGATAAACCTCGCCGAAGTCGTTATACCACTTCATAGTAGCAACGTAGTCCGACTTTTTGCCCACAGCTTGCAACACTTGCTTCAACACATAAACTGCATTCATGAATCCTGCTCCAGCGTTGTTCATCTCATGGTCCAGAGAACCAATCGCGCTGCCCTCAGTGAAACCTGACGATGTAAAAAATACGTTCAATTACGTATTTCCTTTGCAGAATCAACTGAATAGTCGCACGTAATGTTTCATTCATCTACAGCATTGAAAGTACTACCCAAAAGCGTTCATTTGCTTGGGCGCATTGGCATAATGTGATTGCGCGAGGCAGTCGTTGTGTCACACAGCCCACAGTTGACCATTTCTCACCACTAGAGTTAGAGCATCCGACTAGTGTGTGGAGGGTCATGGGTTCGAATCTGGAACTCAGAATTTTTTTTCTCAGTTCTTCTCTCCACGCAGATCATTCTGTTTTCACACTTTCAATTGAAAGTTATTGAGCAGCAATTTCCTGGGGTGCTTTCTCGTTTCCAGAATTTCAATCTTTCCCAGATGGATTGTTATTAGAGATATCCTGAACGTGATATGGTAAAGTTAATTTAAGTTACCCGTTTTCCAGTGTGTATTTTACTCAATCTTGGACTTGGAAGTGTTATCCTTTTTGCTCCTACAAAGGCTTTTATAACTTTCCCACTTATTACTTTAATTTTGGCTGTGAATGAAGTGTGGCAATTCAAATAAAAGCAATTGTCGAGAAGCAAATCCGCGGTGCTGTTTAGCTATACTGTACAAGTTGGTTCTCACTGTAGTGTAATAACCGAGTGTCGAAGAACATCCTAGAAAATGCTGAATTATGCTGAGTCATTAAACAGAAACTCATGTAATCGTACGAAATGTTCTGGATAGTTGAGCCAACCTACATGTATATAAACAGAGCATGTAACAAGTAGTATTGTTTCTGTTGTTAGCGGATTGGATTCCATTAAAGCTGTTTGCTGCAGAATACTATTACCCACTCCATTTTTTAATTATCTTTGCGTTTGTGAACAAAAATTCATATGAAACTATTCAGCAGTATGATAATAACAAATTTGTCAGTTTCTAATTGGCCCTCCTAGAAGATAACAGTTGCTTGGAAACCAACCTTGATCTTCAATGTACTCAAGGAGAAGCATCAGACGTTCCTTTCGCTTGTTATTCAGTTCGTTGATGGCGTCCTTGACTTGCATCTCCGTGTATGGTGTTGTTGAACCCAAAGCGTCAGTAAAATTCTGTTGCAATTCTGAGTCAGCACCCGCTATTCGCTGGAAAATGTAACAACGTATTCACTTTATTGACACTTTTGCTGTTCAAAAATAAATAAACTGGAAATTAAACTGTCGTCTTTCTTAGGTAGCGGAATGCTATGCCTAGATGAACATAATTTAGGCATAGCATGTGTGTATAATACATGAAGACATGTTGACAGAAATCTACCAGTGAAGCTCACCACTATTTTAACACACAGAAACAGAAGTGGTGGAAACATCATCCGGTGAGGCCGTTAAAGAGAGGGATTATCTATATGAATCTTAGGTGATGAATACCTCTGTGTAAAATAAAGATGAGAACTTTACAATAAAAAAAAAGAAATTTCTGAATTGAACAAAAACTAAAATGCAATTAGCTGATTTAAAAAATGTTATGAAATACAGTTGACTCCAGGTAACTCGTACTCTCGGTAACTCATTGGTAATTCAAACCAAAATTAATTTCCCCTGGGTTTGCTCCAGTTTCACCCTTGATAACTCGAACCCTCGAGAACTCGAACCTCGTTTGTCAATGTTTAATATTTGAGACAAAACATACTCCACAGCATTAAATTTAATGAACAGCATATATTTAGGAAGTGTCTAATTCTCCTTTGTGTCAGTTTCTTGATGTTCTGTTACACATAATGTGTCAGTTCGTCCTGTGAAAAAATATGCTAAAAGTAGTGTCAGCAGGAAACCTTCCTCCGATAACACGAACCTTTTTTGTTAACTTGAAGGTTCAAGTTTAATATCGGCAGTCAACTGCACCACAAATTTGTCTTTTCTACCTGAACAGCCGCATTCATAGCGCTGACTTCTCCGTTCAGATTAATCAACTCTGCAGCAGCTGCTTCGTTCACTTCATTCACGCGTGACCGTACATGATAATCCAGAGCCAACGGAAGCAAAACCTTTTCCATGACGAAACCAAACTTTCGGACGTTGTATTCAGATTGGTCAGAGTACAAAGGGGTTCCTGGATAATAGATTAAGATAGCTTCTTGAAAACATGTCTTATTTGATAAGTAGTTAAGTCCGGGAGGTGGGGGGAACTCTGTATATTTTCGGGTCAGGGTGTGCCGCTGGAACTCGGAGACCCTTACCCTATTCCAGACCATGTTTAGCTGCATCTTTTCAACCCTATGCTAGACTAGACACCAGTGTAAACCCGAAGTTTCCGATAAATGATTCCCTATTCAAGACTAAAAACTCTCTTATTTCTGTACCCTTTTCCAGCCTAATCTGGTTGAAAAACATACTCGCAGCACGTTCATATACCCATATAGCTTATATATGGAAGTACCCCCCACTCCCCAACTCTGGTAGTTAGGGCCCTGGTGGTAAAAGGGTAATGAACCTACCTTAATGAAAACTGCAGACAACGAATGAAACAAGGAAATGAACTGACCTGAGTTACAAATTTATGTAATTGACGACCGCATTTAACTTTGTCATTCGACTTCAGCTTTTGCTGTTGTTGTTTTCGCACACCCAGATACATCTTAAAGCGTATCATAAAGACACAAATTAAATAAAGCCTGAGCGACTTTGGGAGAAAACATAGGTTAACAAAAACGCCTTCAGTAATTTAAACTGTGCAGATTACAGTCTGACAACTCGTGCCACACATGATTTACAGCATGTAGGACACATCTTTTTTTCTTTCAGATGGTGGATGGTGGTAGTAACAAATTTCGTATGGTCTCAAGTTCACAAAGATAGATTTGATCTACCTGTGATGACACCTTCCGTGCTTTTATTAATGTTCAGCGCAGCATACTCGGTGTTTGCATCGTCCACGTCGACTTGTAGCGAGTCCCATCTTCTTTTTACGTTTCCGGTAAACTGGACTGAGCTCTGTGACTGCTTTACGAACCAGTTGTCCAATCGTTTCTCGATCAAGGTCAAGTCAGCCAGCTTGGCCTCACTAGGAGTAGGTTCGGTGATAGCTGTGGGCGTGGCCTGGTGAAAATGACGGATGATTTATAAATACTAAACCCTTCAAACATTTATCACTTTTGTAGCACATAACTCTGAGGGGGTGAAAACGAGCACCACATAAATTAAAGCAATACTTGGTAGCTTTAACTTGAGGTAACAGACCAGAGTTCCCATGAATAAAAAGGTTAAAACCCACAATCAAAATCACTTGTCCAAGGAATGAATCTCGGGTTAAAAACGATAATAGATATTTCTAATTTCGCATCTAAATGGAATATCGTAAAGCATAAAGTATTTTTAGGAATGCATCGGTGTCTTTAAAGACACTGAGGATCTTGCTCTTGCACAAAAGATAGATCAACTGTGTAAATAATATTGGATAAGGCCGGGAAAAATGAATGAGACATTTAGCATACGCAATGAAACGCATATTGGCAGACGCGGTCGTTAGACCTATGTGCATGTTTGGCCTTGGGTAAAACGTGAAAATCAATGTTAAATTTATAAATGTACCTGACTCCAGCGATACGTTTGCTGCCAGAAATGATTTGAATTGTACTGTGATTCATCAAGTGTTGGTACAATCTTGTCACGTGATTGTCTAGCCAAGTTGTTGACTAAGCGCAGTAGGTCAAAATACAAAGGATGGGTTGGTGCAGAAGTTGAGGGTGCTTTTATTTTCATCATGGTGACGTCATCACGGCCATTCGTAAGGGCTTCATCGTAACAAACCCATACTGCACGCCAGCCCTGTAAACAAGATTGAAAACACAAATGTCGCGTTTTATTTAAACTTAAATTGATTTTGTTATCTGAATAAGAATAATCCAGTGAAGAACGTATCCGCTGTTGACATCAGGGCTACAGTTATTTCCAATTACTTGTTTCGGTTGGTTTATAGTGTTTTGTTGCTGTTGTTGTTGTTGTTTTTGTTGCTGTTGTTTGATTTTGTCTGTTAACTTCCAAACCAAAACAAAACGCTGAAGGTGTGAGGTTGGATAGAATTGCTATGAAAATGTACATTTGAAAAGAATTATGTGAACTGCCTAATATTTGTGTTCAGTAGATTAAGTCAAGCACACCTATGTGGAGTAACAACCCAATCTTGCTTATCGTAGCGTAAGCCAACTAGGAACGTTGTTAATGGCCCCTAGTGGACATACAAAATAGTCACAGGTTTTTCCAATCATTTTACAAGGTCAGCCAATAATTTGCCCGTTACACACTCGACAGTAGAGGGACTGTGGGGTTTGGTTTCATGACTATCAACATTACGCGCAACGGTAAGTGGGAAAAGGTTGTTAACCCTATTGCCGCATTCTTGGTCCTTTCAACTTTTAAAATCCTCGCCAACTTTTGCCAAGAGGAATTAAAAGAAACTAGACCTTGTCAGTTTATGTAGGCAGCGTAAGTAACTTCGATACCTTGAATTCCAGGCTAATATTGAACGCTGAAATGGCGTTCATTGCGGAGTCTTCAAAAGACACTGTCAGATTCTCTCCAGCGCGTTTATGAGTGTTGTAAAGCCACACTTTGATTCCTCCTCTCCTAAGCTCAGCTCCAGTGATCGCCGGCTGACAAAATAAAAAACATTAATGAACTTGACGTCATGCTCTTTTAAAGAGAGACTTGGAATAATTTTAATTCTGATCGACTGAAACACGAGTGCAAAGTTGTTATGCCCACGACTACAATTATAATCTGATCTCCGAAGTTAGTCCGAAGAATACCTTTTACTTTGACCTGCTATTCTGAGCCACCCAAGAAATTTCATCGAAGTTTGCGAAGTTAGTGAAATTCCTCCCGAAAATAGCTAAAATACGACCAAACATTCCGAGGATGACGAGTTATTCTGAAGATCAGTAAAGAACAACAGAAGGCAACAAAAATTTTTCAAATGTCTACGAATTAAAGGTTGCCATCCTCAAACAAAGTTTACCCGAGGCGTTGTGAGATATTATTCAATTGCAAAAATTTGAAACGCTATCAAAAAGCTAGGATTGGAAATCATTGAGGTGTGTTAGCCAGCTATGACATCAAAAATGAGATTTATGTTTACTTAATTTTAAAAGTACTGAATCGAAATCATGGGATAGCCCTAACCCATTATAGTACACAACTTCCCTTAAGGACTATGATCGATGATATTTGCCGTTTAACTTACCGAAATTGAGTGTGTGATCTCATTTTCGCTCGCCCAAGTCCACTTCATAGACTTTGTCCCATGTTTATAATGAGTTGTTGAAAGTTCGATGGTTGATGGTGCAGCACTGAAGGCCATTAACTGATTAGCATCCTCAAATGTATAAACTGCGAAAGAAAAAAAGGGGTGTACTTGTAAAGGCAATGACTAAGGTAATAATCACAGTTATAACAAAATTTTCGATATCTGATGGGATAGCCCGATATGTATAAGTAAAGGGAAAAAATAGAAAAGCGAATTATACAATACCTGGTCTTTGTGCATGGATTACTTGCACGGACAGGATAATGAAGAACGCAGAATGCCACAAACGCCCCATTTAATCTGGTTGCTAAAAGAAAATATTAATTTGTTATAATCAAGAGAATCAAGAGAATTGAAGAATTTTATGGATATTCTTATGCTCATAATTTATAAAATACCTAACATAATTCAACGTTAAAATTTTCAGAAAGATGTCATAAACTTATTTATAAATATCTACACCATTCTGAATTTGTATAGGTAATTATACGGTTTCTTGTTCAATTTGGAATTTATTTGCACTAGTGTGTTTTTCAAAAAGTTGAAATTGCACGAAGCGCTTCGGCGAGTGCAATTTGAGCTTTTCGAAAAACTCACTAGTGCAAATAAATCCCATGAATTGAACGAGAAAAACCGTAAGATTTCTTATTAATAATTATACATGAAAAAATTGACATAGAGGAAGTTACGGTCTTCTTGCAGACAGGAACTTCGCATTTGAAGTACATTTGACACTTAATATACTGATTGGCTGATGAAGATCAGCCCATAATACTAGAAACTGTCAGTTTCGTCATGAAATTCGAAATCCTGAAAGAACCAGGAAAGAACCTTTTCAATAAGATTTACGAGAACTTTTATAAAGAATTTCAAAACACTATGGGGCAAAAAAAAGTATTTAAAAAGTCGCTGTTTAATCGGAGTCTGAATCGCTCTCGATAATTTGGTATCGACGACGCTTGACAGGCTTCGACGTTGCAATAGTCTTTATTGATTTTCTGAAGACGCTATAGAGTATGCACAACATGAAAATGAAAATCTCAAAACGCTATTGTATTTCACTTCACACGTTTTCTACCGGCTAATGAAGCAGCGAATAAGTGAAATGAAAACTTTTTCATGAAAATAGAATTCCACAAATGTTCTTGAATTTTTCTAAACGAAAATGAAAGTTTGTTTTCTGCTAATGAAGGGCAAAAGGTGTACTCACGACCGTTTTGCGAGCACTGTGGTTAGAAAACTGGACCAGTCGTCTTCAGGTTTTGAGGTCGGCGACTCACAAACTGCTTGAAAAAGGGCATCTTTCTCCACCGGTTGCAAACATTCGTGGCTGGAAATCTCGGTTCTTTTTGGTCAAGCCTCCCTACCGCGTTTTGGTCTGCCGTCCTGTGTACTTATGAACTCGACGCCATTGTCGTCTTTGCGTGCTGGAAATCATCCATTTTCATTACTCGGTGTTCTTGCCGCCCGCGTAGTCCAAAATGCTGGGTAAGTAACCACCACAATGTATTCACTTACGCTTCCGATGTTTTGCTTCCAAATTTGTTCGCTTCCAAAGAACTTCTTCTTCTTCTTCTCCTGTCAAATTTCTGGCTTTGTTGGGGCGCTCACCACGGCCGACCTGTCGTCGGCTTTTCCCTCTAAAACATGCTTGGACAAGTGAAATTCTCAGTCTTGGGTAGTGTTTCTCTTTCAAATGCTGCCGAGGGCAACAATTATAACTCTCTAGCTGTCCGGCTCGTAATCTTCCCCGTTTTTATTTTTGACCTGGGCGTAAAATTTCTCGAGTAATTGGTTCAGGTCAGCCGGCTCGTGGTCCTCGATTTCCAAAACAATGTGTTTCTTCGCACCACGTCTTCCACACACTTAACCAAAACGACATACTCTTCCCGGTGTTTGGATTTTTAGACCCATTTCAAAGTTCTTCTATAGTATCATCGGTAGCCAAAGCAAACCTTTGTTAATTTTAAATGGCAGCCGTTTTTTTTTCTCACCCAAGATGTTTAAAGTTTTCGCACAAACTTTACGTCATTATTTTTGCAGTATTTTCATTGGCATGCAGACGTTACGTCACGATTTCGTCACGCAATGAAAGCAAAACTGTAGTGTGTCACATCGCACCAACAACGGTAATTCTACAATGTTAACGTTCCATACTTATTACACGCAAACCGCTGTTAGCCTTCTGGTAGCGGTTAAACACTGGCTGCGAAAGTCGAGTTTTATTGACATTTAGAGGAGTAGACATTGAACCACTTGTGACGTCATCATTTTTTACGTCACCAGATTGTTTTGATAAGCAGCTAACACAGCAAGGACAGATCCATCCACACGTGTGTCCATTTTCAACATCAACCCAATGCTGGCAGAGCTATTCCAAAAAAACGTTTCCAATTTTGGGTGCAAAATTGTCGGTAAAATAGGCCAAGTAACCTATAGTTGATCAATGTTCCACTTCCAGATTCTCTCAAGGGCTGAGGCCAAAACTTTTCCAGTGGATAGGAAGGGGATAAAAGGTAGAAGATAAAGAAAAAAGAAAGGGAGAGAAAGAGGGAAAGAAAAGAAGCGAGAAAAAAATTGGGAATGAATCAGCAAAAAAAAAAACGTCCAAGTTTTGGCTTATGCGCATGCGTGAAAGCAAAATACTGTACAATTTACAACAACAACTGGTTGAAAATCTAGTTTAGTTGCAAAAAAATATTTTTGTAGTAAAGTTAAGTGGTATTTAGCAACCTAGCACTCAAAAAACCGCTTTAACGGTAAAAAAATGCGTGTTTTTTTTTTCAAGTAAGCAGTGAAAGGGTTAAGGCCGCGGGTGACAAGCTGCTCATGAATAAATTTATTAGACAAATTTTGATGGAGGTCTTACGTTAAAAAAATTTATATCTTGAACGTTTGGGAGCCCATTCCGTTGAAACTTAACAGAGAGCTTGGGGAATGGTTGAAGTACAAAAAGGTTGTTTTTTGTTTGATAGATTGCGCTTCTGTGCGATGCTATGAGCTCCCAAAGTTAGGATCTTTTTAAAACGCGACTCCTTGTCCAAGTTTTCTCTTCGTGGAGAAGACAACATTTCTTGATTTTACCAATCACTGATCAGTTAAAACCTCTATTGTGTCACAACAGAAGCCGATTATTGGATTTCGAGTTCCATTGAAAGTTGTAAACCTTCAAATGAGTAAAATTGCCCTTGTTTGAATTTGAAGCCTTCAATATTTTGTTAAAAAGCCCGTTTGAAAAAACTGCTTTTGTTGTGACAATCTATAGTACACCTAGATTATCTGCCTGTTGTTTCAGTTCAGGAAATTCTATTTCCACGCTGTATTCTTGGACACAACATTGGTGGTTTTAGGGCTTCCGAAGGCTTACCGAATAAACACGAATGTTTAAGGTAAAATTATGCTAATTATAGAAATCAAATTCTAGCAGCTGTTGTTCACTGTCCAGAAAAGAACAATACGTTGCAATTTAGAGATCGTAAATATTTGGATTGAAGAATATAAGCGTTGCCAAAGCAAGATTAAGCTATAAGGAGTATTAAGCTTTTGTTTTGTTTCTTTGGAAACTTCTAAAAAGTTGCTATTAACGTTTGAACGTAATAATAGCCGGACTTCGACAGTATATTTTTGTGTTTAAAAATCCTTAAAAGACACAAGATATCCGTACGTGGCACACGATTTAACGCACGTGCAATCATTCATTCATTCAAAACTGAAACTTTTACTGAAGAGTCCAGTCACGAATATTTCGCGCATTGTCGCTACCATTCGTCGCACTTCGCGCATACGCTTTAAATAAATGAATACTGATAACCCGCGGCCTTAAAAGTAGCGGTTCGTGTCTTACGTACAACGAATGCGCAACAAAGGTATTGCTTATGATATCTCTCCGATGGTTACTTATATGACACAGATAAATTGCTGTTAAAAATGTGGCAGCAGTTTAGGTAGCGTATCTTACATACAACTCATGCGCAACTAAGTTCGACTCAATTCTTGCTAATACATTCAACGTTGCCTAAAGCAAATAAATATTTCACCGCGTGATAAAGACGGACTCGTCACATCGTGCCCTCGCACGTTGAATAACTTTATGACAGCGGAATTGTTCATCACAGAGAAGAGAAAGCACCACTATGAATTTTGCAATTCTAGCACATATTTAATTTGTTTCGTTTTACCTTTTTTCGTTTCCAAACCTTTTGTTTGTTTTTAGAAAAGATCCTTTCGATTTTCAATTTAACTAAATCGTTACGAATTCCGAGTCAACTTGTTTACTTTTGTAAGGGGATTCCCGGGTTAGCA
>Ga0126336_10000637_pt1 | contig 15311 bp, 8 predicted proteins | sample SidCmetagenome_FD_92530 | JGI IMG/M metagenome (GOLD analysis project Ga0126336, IMG submission 92530) | Coral microbial communities from El Islote,Puerto Morelos, Mexico - Siderastrea C C metagenome | ecosystem: Host-associated > Invertebrates > Cnidaria > Coral | place: El Islote,Puerto...
ATAGTTTAGGCTCAGTCGCGTTCCCGCCTTCGCTCAAGGGGGCCTGAACACTGATGCGTCGCTCCCTCCATCCCTCTGGTGTTAATCCATACCTGACGTCATAGAAATTCGAAAGGCTTACCTTGCATGCTTCTCTATGTGGGCAGAACTTCCCAAATCCAAGCGGAGGCGCAATTCTCTTGAGTACAGTCACCACATCCACGTGTTTAATACAGCCTCGAGCCTCAGGGTCGTACTCGGACCAGACCCTCACGTACTCGTCCAGATGATGGGGCCCAAGAATTGACCAATCGCGCGTCAGATAATCAAAATTGTCCATGATCACAGCGACGAACAAGTTTATAATCTGAAACAAGGAAAACTTAATTACCATAGATAAAAACTAACAGCATCATACAAAAAAGCACCGCTATACACTCAAGAATTTTGTCCACGCAAAAGTTCGAACCACCTTATACAGCAAAATCAGTGAACAGTTACGTGCCCTTCAATAGTTCGGTTAATTTTTTTAAAGCTAGCATTTAATCTACATAAATTTAGAGCTTTCTTACCAAGAAGGAGCAGATGGAATAAAATGACACAAAATAGAAGTAAGCAAAGTCGGAGCCGCAGAGACCCGAGGGTTCTTGCGGGACTGCCCCGGGATCACACTTCACATCATCCCGATTTGAGCACGCCAACATGATTAGTTGCCAGTTTTCTCCCGTAGCTGATCTAAACAATGGAAGAAAAAACAGAGAACATTGAAATGCTCTGCAATTTGTGAATCGATGGATTCCTCGCAATCAAAGAAAACGTAAAACGGCTAAGCTGTTCTAGTATTACTCACAAAATGCCCCGGGTTCATTTTTGTTCCGAAAGGCTTTTCTATGGAGAGAAGTTGTTTTTGGGCGAGATCGAGAGAGAGGGGGGGGGGGGGGGGAGGGGGGGCCTCTGAGTAACCTATCCCGCAGGCGACCATCTTACGTGAGCGGCCAACTCGATGAGAGCTCAAGTAAATGCAAGGAGTTGTACTCATTGCTAAGAACAAATAGAGCTAAGACTTCTTAAAGCTCCAAAACGTTGACAACCGTATTTTATCTTTCAAAACACGTTATACGAAGTATTTTCGATCCCTTTATTGTTGCAGGTGAATACTAAATTACATTCCATTTACAAGAAAAAAAATTATTTTAGAAAGGCAAAACAGTGTCAGACAAGATGTCCTTTTGTAGAATTTATAAGAACATTTGCATCACCTTTTCCTTAACTGTTCATACGTGCAAGCTATTTGAGATAGATGGTGGTCTGATCGTTGTGATGAGATGTTGAGTTTGTTTTCAAAAGATATTTAAGTTGGCATTTTTATAGGAGCGATCTCTCAACTGAATTTTTTGATTCGACTTAGGAGTGTTGGAAAAACAAATCTTTCGTGCACAAGGTTGAAGCTGAACAAGAAACTGAAAAGCTTATTGTTTTACGAAATAGGAAGCTTCCAGACTTTCATAACAGTTTGTGAATTTTTTTTTCATTAACTATGTTAGTTTGCAAATGTAAATTTAATGTCTTCATTGAGTGTGTTGTGTAGTCTTTGTCATGTGTATCTGTTGTCTGTTTTGTACATGTAAAATAAAATTTAAAAAAAGTTACGAAAAAGAATCCTACAAAGGCAAGTGAATCCACTGGAAAGTTGTTCAAAAAGTATTAATTCTTACTCGTAACAGTTGTAAGTGTTTGAGTTACAATTCAGTTTATTTGTACATTTAAATAGAAATACGTGTAAATTGATTCAGCATCTAAGTACATCATTCCAGTACTTTTTGGATGAACGGATGAAAAAAATACAAACAAACAAACAAAAAACAAAACAGCAGCAGCAGCGAAAACAGCAACAACAACAAAGAGTTTTTTTTCTGTGTGGGAAGTCCTCTGAGAGAGTTGGAATCTATCATAGTAGTCAAATCGCAAAAATTTATCACGACAAAGAAACTACGTAGAACAACTTTTTCTTTACCTGAAAAGCACCATAAGAGACTGGGGAAAGGTCTGAAAGTTGTTATTTCTGTTTATTTCCGTGTCCGAGTCAAGAGCAATACGACCAAACATCTGTAAAATACAAAAATGTTAGCTTAACAGCTGTCAAAATCTAAAACCAAAGAAACAATCCGAATTAGAAGCAAAAAATGTATATTCTGTGCCAAGTGAACGATCCTTGAAGCCGAAAACTGCAGATTACAAGTCCAGCGCCCTAATCGCTAGACCACTTCTCTTTTCGCTCCTGAAGCTAAAACCCAGTTTGCTCTGATTGGCTATAATCTTTAATAACCGAAGGAAACACTCTACAGTCCTCAAAAGGACACTTCCCTTAAACATGCACTTCAACCATGACCAAAGGGTGTTCAATGAAAAATTGAAATGCAATTCACAATCAAACACATCTTACCTGCATTCCAATTACAGCATAAATAAAGAACATCATGACAATGAGAAGAGCTACATACGGTAAAGCCTGCCAGAAAAAGAAAACTGGAATAAGGCACACCAGGAAACGCCCTGTAACGAAGATGTCATGCAGCAATACCCTGGATATCACACTACATAAATTATGGTAGAGCCGGTCAGAAACAGAAAACTGGAATAAAGCACACGTCGAAACGCCCTGTCACGAATATGTCATGCAGCAATACCCTGGATATCACACTACATATGGTAGAGCCTATCAGAAACAGAAAACTGGAATAAAGCACACGTCGAAACGCCCTGTGACGAATATGTCCTGCAGCAATACCCTAAATATCACACTACATATGACAGAGCCTGTCAGAAACAGAAAACTGGAATAAAGCACACGTCGAAACGCCCTGTCACGAATATATCATGCAGCAATACCCTGGATATCACACTACATATGGTAGAGCCTGTCAGAAACAGAAAACTGGAATAAAGCACACGTCGAAACGCCCTGTGACGAATATGTCCTGCAGTAATACCCTAAATATCACACTACATATGACAGAGCCGGTCAGAAACAGAAAACTGGAATAAAGCACACGTCGAAACGCCCTGTGACGAATATGTCCTCCAGTAATACCCTAAATATCACACTACATATGACAGAGCCGGTCACTAACGGAAAGGTAAGGCAAAGTCACACCCGAGCAAGGGAGGTCCACACCGACGGAGCTCAACCCGGTTTCTGCAGCATGACTGAGCAACTGAGAGTATTGCTACTTCCCCCTGGACGGGATGCTATTATCCCCAGCAGCATGTCACCGGTAGCCATTTATACACCTGGGAGAGATACAATATGGGGTAAAGTTCCTTGTCTAAGGAAACAACACGATGGCAGGGACTGAGGGTCGAACCACCGACCTTCAGATCTGAAGTCCAACGCGCTAACCACTACACCACCTCGTCCACCACATCACTAACTAAAATGCAATGAGTTAAATAAAAACGCAGAGAAAATTTCATACACCCTTAATGCCTCGCAACCTACGGTAGAGCCTGCCCAAACAGGAAACGAGGCTAATTTATGAAACAGATGGCAAAGAGCAGCGTGACCAATGTGTCATGCAAAAACCCTTGAACGTCACACCACATTTTCTATACCAAGAAAGAAACCTTTGATTGAAGAGGACTCATCGCCAGTCTTCTTTGATGTCAAATTATAAGACATTTTTCATATGTTGAAGGACTGGTGCCAAGTCAGGTGCAATGTCAGTGAAACTCACCTGAAACGACTTGATAAAGGTCCACAGAAGAGTCTTGATCCCAGACCCCTGGTTGAGTAACTTCACCAGACGCAAGGCACGAAACAAACGGAAAAATCCAAACGCAAACATCTGCTCACTCTAAAGAAATAATAGTTAAACAACAAAAATGATGAACACGAGTAAGAACCCATTTATGCCACAGTACAAACCCTTCAAACTTGCTCTTAAAAAAGTTGCACAATTTTGTTCATTTGCTGCCATTTTAAAGGTGAAATCAAACTTCTCTATTTTATCCACAGACTCAAAATTTAGAGCCACGTTGTGCAACATAATAAACAGTAACAGCTTAACAGCTTCCATTTGGACAGTCACACTTCAGTAGTTCAAACACAGAGTCAAACTTTAAAGTCGTATTACAAGACTCGAAGTCTGACTCGGTGAAGAAAAGTCAAATCAACAAATATGAGTAAAATCAACCAAGATGCGGCAGTATTCAGATGAAAATAAGTGCTCATGTGTGCTACCTCGTGAGATTTTAATGAGCTACTAGTATGCAAATTTTTTACTGTTCACTGACGGTTTAAATCATCTCACATCAACATTTACAGGTGCATTACTGTGGTTTGTTCAATGCATGACAGCAAATTGACGTTTGCGTTTAGTTGTTATTCTTTAAACCTTGTTCGTTTGCCTTTGTTTGATTCTACCATTTTATTTACACTCAAATTTTAATCTCTTTCCTTAAGGTTTAGTTTACATCTTTATAACTTCAAGTTTTAATGTTCAGAGATGTATTTTAAGATGTGTTTTAAGAATATGTGTTTTAAAATAAAATAATAAGGAATGGTATGATGGTTTATCGTCTTACAATTCTTTGAACTCGTCCGTCGGAGCTACTCTCCATTGCTAATTCCAGCTCCGAAATACCGCGATGTCTTCGGAAAACATCCTAAAAAGTAAAGCGTTCTTCCCCCTTAACATGATTAAGCAAGCATTTACCTTTTTTAAGCTTTAAATTAAAAATAACTAACTTTGAAAATAGGTTGAACTAGTGTCTAGCGTGTCGGATTGAAAATCGGAAGGTCGATGGCTGGAATCATGCACCGCATGCAGGAACATTACCGCTCACGTGTTTGGGAGAAAAGTATGCTGAAATTCACGTTAAATATATTTTCTTGTACACGAAGATGCTGTTAAAACATCAAGTGAAGAAATCGAACGATTTTCTCAAAGGGAGGACAAACTATTTCAGTTTCTGGCGATTTTTCCAAGAAACAAAGGACAATCTTGAAAACATTAGCCTAAGTGTTTTCAAGTTGCAATCCACTTCTATCCTAGCGATCTGCAGCCAAAGAAACTTAATTATAGTTTTAGAGAACTGGTACAGTAATTTTAAACGAAACTGAACCAGTTCTTTTGGGTTCCTCTGACTACCATAAGTTTTTTAGCTTTTTAAAGTAATCCAGTGAAAGTAGGTGACAGAGCCCCTTTTACGCAGTCGGCCTTTCTTCGATGCGAACGTGCTAATGTCACGGCCAATACACTCAGTTAAATCAAATTGTCTTTCTTTACCCCATCAGCTAATGCGACCACACCGACGGGCGACAAAATGTTTTTATGATCTGAAATGCACCACCATCACGTACAACATTAGTGACGCTCTTCATTGGTTCATGCTTCAGGCCGCAGTTCCAAAAAACACAACGTTAAACAAAAACCTTGCTACAGCCCCGGGGTGAACTGAACCAGCGACCTCCTCTAATTTGTGTGAAAAACGAAGATGGTGATGATGAAAGAAACAAAATAACAAAGAAGTTGCGTTGCACTAGTGGTGTGTCAGTCAATAACAGGAATGAATGGTTTAAATTATATCACCAAAAACTAAATAACTACGTTAAGTTTAATTAAGTTAACGCACTTTTTAAATAAATTTTTAAGGGTTGCTCTTTTTCTGGTTATCTCTGTTCGTACAATTTGTGTGATGACTTAATTGATTCACGAAATTTAGGTCGTTTTGACACCAATTTTCTCAAGCAGCGAACAAGATAGCGCAATTTATTTTCAGCGTTCGAATGTTTAAGTGAATTACCAAGCAATGAATAACTTTAAAATGAGCTGGATGAATGTTTTATGCATCGTGAAAATTTCAGAAAAATGTCCTTATGGACACAATGCAACCAGCATCGTCAGGCAGCCTGTACTGTCAAAGTAAAAACGTTGTATCAAACATTACGTAAAAGCACTATGGAGTTGGTAACTGTATCCAGGAACCGGGTAACAGCTTTGTACTGGCTATATAGGTCACACAGCGATCAAACGCAAACCTAAACAAAACGTCTAGTTTTCATTGCTTTGAGATCAGAAAATCCTTTTTTTTTTTTTATCTTAACCACACTTAAGGCAGACTTTATCAGACTCTATCGGAGTGTACCTTAAAGTTTGTCTGAAAAAGAAAACTACGAGAAATAAAGTGCCAAACCGAAATTTAAGGCGACAAAACCTGTTGGTACGTTCTGTGCTGAAATTCAACATAAAAAGCTTCTGCTGAGATTTTGGTAAGAGCCTTATCTTCTGTGTTGTACAGGGAGAATTCCTACATGTGTTGTCACCGGAATATTTTGGCGTAGACTGCGCAAACGCCACAACGTTTGACCGCTGTAAATAAAAGGGTAAGGAAAGAAGAGAATGAATAACCCAGCTGTCATGAGCCCAGACGCATGACGGGAACTAGGCAGATATAAACTAGCGATCGCATGTTTTAGAAATTGGTATGCTTTGAAAAACGGACAGACATCTGCATCACAACCCAAAATTCTGCGGAGTATTCTCTGGGAAATGTATTTGTCACTAGGGACATGCCAGTGCGTTGTGTATTTTAGGGTACTCACCGAAACCTCGTTCATAGTAATGTCAATAATACTGCCGACCACTATGATGAAGTCGAACAGATTCCATCTGTCTATGAAATAGTTCTAAAAGGAAGGAAAACAAAATGTTTGTTGAAGCAGTTGAGACCTGGTTTCTCTGTGTTCACAGAAAAGCTTTTGGGCGAGTGTTCTGTAGGCGTAAGCAACGACTTTGCTTTCTCTCCAGAGTTTCTTTAATTTCTAGAGTGGTTCGGTCTCCATCTCCATACTAATTCACCAGTTTCAAACAAGAAAATCACAAGCGTTACGGAGGTTTAGAATCCCGGTCAGGCGACTACATTATAAGGATTTGGTTGCAAATTTTGAGGACTTTGTTCCTTAGTCTTCTCGTTATTCAGGGATTTGTTTGAGAATAACTATCAAACACTCGAGAGAGTATTACATCGGGACATTCAACACCTTAAATTTAGTCCAAAATTTCAAACCCTGCAACTCCTCATCATGAACGATGACAAATGATTCTTACTTTTGGTTTAAAAGCTAAAAGCTTAAGTATACACTCCAGAAGAAACACTGCCGTGAATCCGATATTGAATCCATCCAACACACGGGTATATAGTTTAGGTTCCTCATAATACTGACAAAAAAAAAACAACAGAACAAATATGAGCCACAAGAATAGAATAATAATAATAATATTTAACACTTATAGTGCGCATATTCTATGAATATAACCATATGCGCACTACAATCTTGCATTTAAAATAACTAATTTATCACGGCGATATGATTATATGTTAAAAAGAAATAACTAAAACCATATCCTATGTTTTTTCATCACAATAATCTCATGCTCAATACTATTGAGAACGCTTCAGTGTGTCGTTAAGAGCCCCTTTCCTCTCCATCCAGAGCTCTGGTGCATAGTTTAAGTCCATTATACTACTTTCAGAACTTAAGAGAAAACAAAACAAAAAAGAGCCCCTTTTCTAAATAAGAAGTCCCATCTTTTTAACGCATAGTTTACTAACAATCGCGTCACATTTGGGACAAATTTTCCCAGCTCGACTGGCGAAAAAAAGTGAAAAACGGGAGAAATTTAGCCTCACTTGGCCACATAAAATTAGTATAGAAACTAATTGTGACATGCGTGACGCATAAAGTCTCGTCAAGTCCTTAGAAGTGGGCCAGTGAGTCTTACCTGCATCATTAACACCACAGTATTGCATACAATGAATGCGAAGATCAGGTACTCAAACGCCTGTGACGTCACTACACGCCATATATGGAACTGGAGGCGATTGTTAGGAATGTAGCGTCGTAATGGTTTGGCTTTAAGAGCAAACTCGATACACTGACGCTGGTGGGAAAAAGGGAGAGAAATCCAATAAATTGTGTTACACTTAATAAACAAATCCCTTCAGGCAAGTGGTGCATCAGAAAATAATCCACATGATAAGAAAATGCTAGAAAATTGAACTGCCACACGAACCTCTGACGCCAACATGAAAAATGTTCGGCGACAAATGAATAATTCAGCCAGGAGCAATTATCCCCCAATGTACTATTCAGCCAGAAAGTTATAACTCTCACTACGTAAGTGGCGTGATTAGGGGTGACGTAAACAACTGGAAGTTGAATGGTTTACTCGACTTTGTTAAATAAGGCAAGGGATATAATCTAACGTGATCCGAAAATTTAGTACAGTGCAAACTTTGGCAAGCGCCCAGACGGACGACGTACATAGTCGACACGGGCTCAGGTTCACTCTCAGAAAAGAAGGAATTATTTCAATTATTGGCTTTGCTTTCTCGACATTTTCGCTAAAGACCTTTCGCACTTCTTTGGAGTTGCAATGTCATTGACTAATAACACTGATTACTTTAAGCTTAGATACAAGCAATTAGAATAAAATCACGACTGTTAAATGAATTCTCGAGTGGTGTCATATTACATCCCTACCTCCCTATAATGGCCACCTCTCTACAGCAGCCTGTAAACTCTGTCCCCTGGGTGATCCCCCTGGGTGATCCCCCTGGGTGATCCCCCTGGGTGGCCGTTGTAGAGAGGTTTGACTGTAGTTTGGCATCAAAAAGTCATCTCTTTCGGATTTAATACTGTAAGGATATTTATACGGGGACTAAGACCCTTTGCAGATATTTCAGTATAGAAAACTGCATCTTCCGTGAAATTTTAGCGATATGAATTGTTTGCGAACAAAGCATATAAAATCACAAATCGAGAAAAAAAATGCATGCTCGAATTGTCGAACTGTGCTAGCGTAAACTGTCGGTGCATCAGTGTATTTAAAAGTTATTCGCCGAAGGCAAAGTGAATATTGGCGAATATTTACCGAGCCGATGGCGATATAGCATTAAAAATTATACTAATATGGTTTAAACACAAACTCAGTGCTCACCCAACCCGCCTGAGGATAAGAATCATTTGCCCACCTGGTTCTTGTCCAGTTCACATCCTTTAAACTCCTCCTCGCCTTCGCTTTGAAAGGTGACGATCACAAAACCCACGAAGATGTTCACCATGAAAAAGGCAATGATGATGATGTAGATGATGTAGTAGATGGCGACCCAGGGGCGGTTATTTTGGAAAGGCCCTTCGTCCACCACAGTTGAGTCAATAGAATTTTCCAAGATACTACAGAACAATAAACAAGCAGGTACTTTTAGGCTACGCTCAGTATGTACCGCCACAACTGTACCGGCATAAAAGGCATAACAGTTAGGCCTTTCGTTCACAAATGATGACCTAATTTCTGGAATAGTTTTGCCCAGCAGCGCCTTAGTGCCGCCCCGGTATGAAAGTGGAACACTTTATACTAAACAGGTTTTGTTGTCGCTACATGTGTAATGTAAACAAGTACCTGAATCGGTGTGTCATACAAACTCTTATAAGAATTACCTCTGGTACCAAACCTATTAAACTGGTAAACTGTCAGCAACTATGTGCCAGGTTGTGCCGTAATTCGCATTTGCTCTGGGTTCCCTTTACTACGCCTTGTAATCGACTACAAGACTTGTACCACTACCTCAACAAAATAAAAGTAGAACCAAAACCACTTGTGTCTTTGTCGCACGCGTTTTCCCGCGCTTGAAACCGGTTGCATGTTTGTGTTTCGCGTTCTGATTGGTTATTGGGTTCTTAGCGTTTCTTGTGATTGGCCAATGTGACCACATTGGTTTTGGTTGCACTGACTCCCCCCCCCCTCCTCCCCTCCTTACAATAAAAAACTGCGTCACTCGTATAAGGATAAAACTAAATGCAAACAACGCAGGCTCACTTACCCTGGCCAGCCCTCGAATGTCATGACAGTGAAAAGCGTCAACATGGCGTTACCAACATTGTCAAAATTGAAGTCGTGTCTTTTCCATTCTCTTTGGTTTTCCTTTAACAAGAGAAAATCTTGAGTGAGCAGAGAGAATCAGTGTGTCACTGATGGAGGACACACCTTTGGAGCTTAACGACTCATCGAAAGTTGGTTTTTGTAACATTCTTTTGCGACAAAAAAACACTCAGTACGGTTTACAACAACATAAAATAACCGTCCCACGGACGAGATTCATGGTTGTTGCACAGGGTACCCAGGCTCAGGAGCAGACCACCTTAGTAGGAAAATATCAGGCTTTGTATGGAAATTGATCGCTAGTTCAGTCAGGAAACTAAAAATGTCAATAAATTGCCAATTAAGTGTACATACCACATCATATAGTGTCCTCGTGTTTCTTAACTGTCTCAAAGCCTTTCAACTGCACTTCAGCCAGTCTTTAGGTTCCCGAAACCGTTAACCCTCCAGTAGCACACTCGACATGCGTCTTCGTATTACATCAAAATAGTGGAACAAAATGTCCTTTTTGGTCTCTTCTTAAAAAGACAAATTATTCCTTCCGCGTTTCCTGTTTGCTCTTGTTAAAACAATCTTTTCTATGTATCTCTTTAATAACAATCGCCAGTGGACAGAAGACGCAAAAGGTGAATTCAATGTTCCAACACAGAATTCCACTCTCAGCCTCATTAGCAAAATCAAACATTGCACCATACAAGATTATTATTTAATCAAACCGGGAATCGACTTTTCTTATCGACTGTGTATGCTTCACAATCAACACAACTATAATCACGATATGCTCCTGACAAAAACCTATTCTAAGAACACACCGCTGTTCGCTGTGATCTAACGCAATTTCTCTTAAATTATACGACAACATATTGAATATCACTAAGCGTGGAATCAGTGATAAACGACACAATTTTGAAAGTGTCTCCGACATAGCCCGATAATACAGCGAAGTTTCTCTCTTGGGAATACCGAAGATCTCGTGAACATCAGCTAATCTTCACGACAGGTCACGAAAATAAACACAGGAATGTGCAACAAACGAAGAAGAGAAATTCAATTCAGACAGTAAGAGGCTGTAAATTTTGAAGTATAAAGCGGCGTTCACATCAATCTTATCGTCAGTGATGTTTTCGAATACCTTATTTCAGAAATTTAGTACTTATCCTTGGACACAATTTTGTGTGCCCCATTTGACACGCCAACGTAAATTTTGCGCGGGATTTTTTTTTCGAATTGCGAAAATCCCGCAAAGCCGCGCTCTAGAGAAAACCTTGCAGTTTAATAGTGCGTGACAAAAAGGTTTCTTAGCAGCCTTACCACAGGATTTGTCAGCCCAGGCCCTTTAAACTCCACAAAAGTTCCCCTGAAAGAATAAAAAATAAACTGGCTTAAAATGAATTTATAGTAAAAACATTCCTATGGCCTGTGACTGATGTTTCGACAATTTGAGCGGGGGGATCTCAAGAGTCAAGTTGGTTTGAGATTTGATGGTTGAATTGTACAATTATGCCACGTGATTGTCTTCAGATTTTGTAATAAAAGAAAAAAATCCAGTTGTTGTTGTTGTTTTTAATATGACATAGGCAAACCTTGAGGGATGTGTGTGGACAAAATTCTTTAGTGTGACATGTGGATTGTAAGTAGGACTTTTTTGAAGTGTTGCTGATTTAAAACATTATCAAGCATGTTATCGGCTTTTATTTTAAACATGTTCGCTAGTAATTGAGAGGTAAAGAGCCAAGTCAGATGCTTAACTGAACGTCTACGAAGTTTAGTAAGGAAGCTGTAACTTACCGGCATTCTTCTTCAGATCGCTTCTCCGGGTCAGTGCAATAAAAGAATGTTCCCTGATGAAAGACAGGAAAACCTTTTTTTAAATCTTTTACTTCCAGATATAAACCTCGAGTCATGTTATGTGGACTAAAACTTTAAATGTATGGCGTTGTTATCTTTAGTGTTTTCTTTCATGTTATTGTTATGTTTTGCTTGTTTGCTTTTTTACAGTCTACTCACAAACACTAATGCAAAGCAAACGACAGATGACTCTGAACATTTAGAATGAGCTTGGAAGAACTTGAAGACCACTCGTTTTTGTTTATTGCGGATTATGGCATAAACATTGCCCTACATACACATCTGCAAGGTGACATTTTTTGGCCAATGATACACGACAGGATTCTACCACCGTAAAGGTGCCCTGTGGTACATCACATACCACAGGCTCTTACCTTCCACAACTGTACTCCAATGACAGCAAACAAAAAGTTGAATAGCATCGTTACAAGCATGATGTTCCAGATGGTTTTCACGGCAACAAAAACGCACTGCACCACGTGCTGTATAAACAAAAGAATTGCAAAGATGAAGACAAACAACGCAAATACATTGCACTGGAAAGCTTAAGAAAAAAGGATGTCTAACATCCTGGTTACTGAGAAATGGTTTACAATCTTCTCGAGGCGCTTTACTGCTACAAAAACGTTAAACACGCAGTTCTCCCAAGCGATATCTGTACGAGAGTTCTGTACGAGAGTTCTGTACGAGAGCAGGAGAAACGTCACGCAATCTATAATAGCGGTTTTGTTGTCACTTAAATTTTGCACAAGGCTTTGGCGTCATGCAACATTTTAGCTGCACTGGCGTCACGCAGTTATCGCAGAAAGTTTCACACTGTCAAGGTGGTGTTCTCTTACCTTTAGCCCCTTGGCTCTGTTGATTGCCCTCAAAGGTCTTAAGACCCTCAGGACCCTGAGAATTCTCACCACAGAAAACTGCGAGTCCCTGAGAAAACAAAAAAATAACAAAATTTTACCTTGAACCTTTATGGAGGAACCACACCTTTTACTTCCAATCTCAGCCCCTACCTCGAAGGTTCCTATTCCTCTGCCCATTTGCTATTGCAAAATATTGATAAATCATCTCATATTTTCCCAGCTCACTTACCTAAGGGAGATAGAGATTACAGAAACAGACACGACTAATAAATCCAGCAGATTAAAGGCGCTGCGGCAAAAAGAGCCCTTGTGAAGAATAAGTCCATAAGCTACAAACTGAAAGAAAACAAACACACAATCAATCCAGCGACACTTTCAAGGTCTACATAGAGGCACCTAAAGGGGCAGGAAGAGAAACAATCATTCAAAATTTGTTTTAACGTAACGCAATATCAGGCCCTCCCTTCGCCATACCCTGAATTACGGCCACAGCAGGTAACCTTATGTTAGTCTCTGAAGAGTACGTTATCTAACACTTGCGGTATCTAAAAAGGTGTGATCTAAAATAGCAACAAGTTTACATATGTACGACGTTAATTGGCGTGAACTAGTACTGGGTGTCCTAAATGGCGTGACAACATCTATCGCCACTTATAAGGCCCCTTATCGCCGTCTGTTAAGAGTTTATTTATAAGAGAGGAAAGGGACCTTTCCGTGGTCACAGCCGCCCATTCCACCTTCAGCAGCCACTTATGAAAAATGTTATTGAAACCCCTGAATAGCATGACTTACCTTGATAAGAATCTCCAACGTGAAGACGGAGGTGAAGAAATAGTCAAAATAGTTGAGAACCTAAGAGGAAAATAGATAAAGCCTTGTGTTAATATAAAACAAATGAAGCACGTGAGGTGTTTCTTACCACACCAATATTGTTAAAACTGATATTAGAATTTACTTACATATCGTTTTGTTTCGGTATTCGCGACTGTTCCTAAAGAGGTCTACACTCAATCTGGTGCACGTGTACACGTGCGACAGTGAAATGTGGTCACAATCCCTCACCACCCCCCACCCCTCACCCCGCGCCCATACAGACACATTCGCATAGCCTTAGAAAATCCAGCAGGACTTATGTATGTTATGTCGCTAGCTCAGAATTTACACTCTAGTCTCGTTTGCAAAGTCACCATTTTAAGCTCACCTGATTTCTCTTTGCGTTAGCGTTGAGTGGATCTTCCGCTGCCAATAGAATACTGCTGACAATGATGAGGATCAATACAAAATTCACGAAGTACTTGTTGGTGGCGATCTTGTAGCAGATGACCCGTATTCTGTAAACGACACAGTTATGCAAAAGAAGCTTTAGCGCTGTCTTTTACGAACTTTGTCCGAAATAACGTTAAACCAAACAGAAATCGAAGCAAAGAACGCAAACTGCGTAAAGCAAGGGAAAATACGGTAACAGGCGCTCAAAGGGTAGGGGGCAATCATGATATTGCTGCTAAGCACGGAAAACTATGCAAATGCTTCCTTCAAGCGAAAAAAAAAACAAACAAAGCTCCGAAAGGCATGTACGGGACACTAAGGGCAGGAACTCACCGACTGCCACCAAAAAGCGTGTGAAGAAGGCTCAGCTGAGCGCAGGGATACTAGTGCAAGCTAAGTCAACCGTTTGCTTTTATAGTTGCTTCTGATTGGTTGAGAAGGTGGAAGTATAAATCTGAACATTAACCTGACGTACAAAAAGGCAACGCATTCTATATAATCTTTTCAACAGATTAACTCTACTCACATGTTAGTCGTGGAGAAGATAAATAAAGCAGACTCTGGAGGCATAGGCGCATAATCAATGTCTTCTGTTGAACCATCACTTACGCTTTCATTATTGTCTAAATAAAACATGGAAAATGGTCCAGGGTTAAAATTTTTTAAAGACTGTGTTAAAATATTGAGGTTTCAGCTGCGGATACAGTGGAAGTTTTCGCGACTTATATTCTTTATTTTATAAAATGGCCTTACATGCAAATGAACAAATTTCTTATTTACGTCTCCTATTTAGAAGCATTTTAAAGGCAACAAACAGTACGAGTCTTCGTTGTCAATGTGCCAAGCGAAACCTACATCCCTTTATGTTAGGCATTTCTAGCGGCATGTCGCGATGAAAGTACCGCTGCTGCCTAGCAACATGCTATAATTAAACTTCCCATTTATTTTCGATGAATTTTACCGCTTGCTTTGCGCAGCTTTTCAGCTTTCCCCCTTTGAACGCGTGCTGCTCCGCTTTCCGAAACTCAATTGCCAAAGAAAATTTGCTTATGTGCATAGACTTCAATGTGGGGTTAGCGCCCTTTGTCTACAGCAATGTTTGACTACTTCATCATACCTTGAAGACTATTGTTGACCGTAGCGTCAAATATTTACAAAAAAGTATTAAAAAAAAAACAAAATGACAAAGGCTAGTTTAGAACCAAAGAGCTTCCGATCGATAATCCGATCCGCTAATTAGAATCCTGCCACAACGTTAGTATACATATCAAATTATTGAATGGTGAACAGAGGAAGTAAGTAAAAATGCGTACTGTTTACAACGGGTTTTGATCCTCCGTCCTGCAAATGCTCCGCTGATTGGGCCTCAATATCGTTGTGTGAAGCTGTCTGTAGTTTAAAGAAAAGCTGTTAA
>Ga0126336_10000638_pt1 | contig 15308 bp, 17 predicted proteins | sample SidCmetagenome_FD_92530 | JGI IMG/M metagenome (GOLD analysis project Ga0126336, IMG submission 92530) | Coral microbial communities from El Islote,Puerto Morelos, Mexico - Siderastrea C C metagenome | ecosystem: Host-associated > Invertebrates > Cnidaria > Coral | place: El Islote,Puerto...
AGGAACTTGAACTTCAACGCCGGTGCACACAGGAACACTTGGAGCGACCTTGACGGCAAACTGGAACGGACGAAACTGGAACTGAGACACTTGGAACTTGAACTGGAACACAACCACTCGGACGTATGAAAGCTTCCAATGAAGAAGCAGGAACTAAAACTGTTTTAAAACTGTTGCGTACAGACCCACGTGAACTAAGCGGGACTGTTGTACACGGAACCCGATTAAGAGAGGAAGAAGAAGAAAACAAACTTGAACTATAAAAACCTGTCTGATCATCCCCGACTGACACTCGCTCAAGTCAAACATTTGAAAGGCCAACAGGACTGGACGGGACGCGGCTGGCAACCTGAGCATAAAAGGACATTCTGCAGAGTTCTCACGATGACGCTGTATGTCTTGCTTAGTTAACCAGCACTTGGCACAAATATGCTGAAGCCATTTACGTTCATGTTTTAGAAGGCCAAAATGATCCTTGGTGAACGAACATTTGCCACTCTGATAGGCTTTGCAAAACTGAACCGCCTGCTTTGTCATCGCCGCAGGAAGAGAGCGAGACTGATTTGAGGGACCATGTAATAAACGCACTTCTAGGTGAGAAAATGAGTCGCCCCAACGTAATCGACCACATTCAATTTCAAACAAGGCTGCGGAGTGAAGGGAGCAAACCGAGGGCCAAGGAAACTGTGTGGCCAAGTACATCAGTGTTGCGAAGTGCTCAATATGCGCTGTCCTCTCCATTGCACTCAGTTTAGAAAGGCGAAGGATCGATGCGTAGCCCGCGGCAAACTCCGCAAGGGTTAAATTGTCGTAGGTAACTTCCTTGGAAACATACGTGAAGCTTAATTCACTATGGGGCCAAATTTGGGGGTGAAGAACTTTACTGGTAAGTTAAGCTGTCTTCCCTGAGCGCAGCTTCTTACCTCGTTTGGGCCATTCGCGGCGGTGATTATTGGCATCCTCATCATCAGCCGACTCATCCGATCCACTGGAAGAATCCCCAAGGCCAAGTTTTTGGAGCTGAGCATCTGCCCTGGCACTTAACGCTGGAACATCACGGAGACCTTGCACGGTCAAAGGCTGTGCGTGCAAAGGGGGCGGGTCCTTTTGGCATCATTTGGGAAGAGCATTCTGTTGCTGCAAGGACGATAATTCCTGTTGAAGAGCCTGGAACTCAGAATTCCGAACTAACTGTTCATTTTCGGCTTTAGCAGCGGCCAGAGCAGCACGTAACGATTCGATATTTGTAGGGACAGGTTGATGTGATTCCACCTGAGATGAGGGCATCTGAACAATCGTTGATAGTGAATTGACCTCAGCTGGACGACCATTCTCCAAAGAAGAGGAATTCAAGGCGGTGGGAGAGTGTGCTGCTTCCAACGCAGCATAATCAATCCTTGGGATCGCACGACGATCACGTTGAAACATATTTGAAGGAGTTAAAGGAAATTGTACAAACAATCCAAAGAACACGTTCAAACAGAAATCAAAAACTGAAATTATGTTCAATACACCTACTGAGTGTTCTATATGTGAATCACGTGCTGAACATGCAGTGAGATCATAAAGCTATTACACAATGCTAATGAGTGGCAAATGACACAATTAACGATCTGATATACGATATGTGGAATTAATAATTTTGAAGTGTCCTCCAAAGTAAACGTGAGCTTTAACCTGAAAAGATCTTGAGAATTCTTAGGAATTCCTAGGAATTCCAAGCCTTATTAGATCTTGTAAGATCTATTCCTAGAAATTCCCAAGAATCTAAGCTTCTTAAATTGTAGGTAATTTGCATAGCTTGGAATTCCCAAGAATTCCTAGGAATTCCAAGCCTACACAGAGCTTATACCTACCTTATACCTATATATAGAAATTCCAAGCCTACACAGATTTTTCATTCCCAGAAATTCCCAAGAATTCCAAGCTTTCTTAGTCACAGGTAATTTGCATAGTTGGAAATTTTGGGGAATTCTTAGGAATTCCTAGGAATTCCCAGAAAGCTGGGAATCCATTTTGCAAGGGTGGTCACTGGAAATGGAGGGCACTGGAAATCGTCTAAATTGCGGACAATCACCGGCAACGATGGTGGTACGGTGGTACCAGCTTCATTTATCAGGCCTATGCTGGTGAGTTTCGTCGTGTATACGAGGAAATGATCGCCTAGCTGAGTTCCCCCGAACTGAAGAAGGTGAAAAAGGACATCAGCAATGGCATGTTGTAGCACGAACCGAAACAGTAACTGCGGCACACCTGGCAATGATATGGAGAGACCACTCGGTTGGGACTGTCGTGTGTACATGTCCACGTTCTCTACAGGATGCAAGGCCAGGGCACTGGTCGGGAAATACCACTAAGTGGAATAATCAACGCGATTGCATGTGACCACCAAGCATTTGGGAGTAAAAGGTTCCATTTCATGTTGGAACTCTGTGATGTGAGACACGATGACGAGAGGAATGTTATAATCCATTGCACAAAACCGAATTGGGTTTGATTCAAACTGAAGGGCTTGAAAATGCAACCGCAAGTGACTTAGAGCAAGTGCCTTTTATAGCAATATGGGTGATAAAATCGATAGCGAACCAATATGAACTGAGCATCTGGAACAACAATTGAAAACTTCGGTGAATATTCATTTTGTAAAGGTAGAAGTGTGATCCACGTTCCTCAAGAAATAATAACAAGGCCAACTATATCATACAAGAACAGTAAAACACCCGACAGAAGTAACTTCCAAAATCGTGACTAAAAATATATCCCAAAAAGAATTGCTAAATACGTACTGCCCAAGAAACCGAGAAGGGCAGGAAACAGTTAAAACATTACTCGGTGTTAAAGGAGCGTTGACGTTCAGTTAGCCGTTTGGATCATTCGATGTATCACTTGACCACCTGTAAAAGTTCTTGAAGACCAATGTAGGCAAATACAATAAAACGCGAGTAAAATGAGAAAGTTACAAATTGTGAGTGCGAGGGAAAATTGATGAGGATAGGATGTAACACTGGGTGCGTCTCTGTGTATCTGTTCAATGTCGCCGGTTACAGTGTCTAAATGGCGAGGTAAATCAGAATTCAGTGTATTGTAGGTGGCGGATAGAGAATTCAGCATGTGTTTGTGAAAAGACTGTGTTTGAAAAAGGGAGTTATTTGGAGAATTATGAGGTAGCCACGGAACAAACTGAAAGTAATTGTTATAATTAGCAAATAAAGGAAAGTGTAGGTTGATTTTTGAAGCACAACTTCTGAATCCTGTGCGTTGAAAAGAAAAGAAGTAATGACAAGGCAGGTGATAAATAGACAATGGTTGTAGCGACAATTGTAGTGAAGTATTAACCGTTTAGAGAGAAATATTCGTATCCTGTAAGGCCAAATAATAATGACTACCGAGGTGTACCACTGGACTATGACCATCTAGCAATTTGGTAAGGAGACATGACTATGCTTAAAAAGAACTTTCAAAGTCAGTGTCCATTTCATCCCTAACCAATTTTGATTCTCAAAAGTGGACAGTACATTCGTCGGACAAAGAATTATTGACTCAGTATTGTAACATTGTTCTAAATCGACATGCTTAATTACGTACCATTTGTCTGCAGGGGATAGTAATAACAGGTCATGCCAAGTCAACTGACCTCCAAAACAATGCCCATGTAATTGATAACTTATTGGTACAAGCTGTTCCACGGTACATATTGCTTCGTCATGATCAATTTCTGGTAATGTAAATATTGAATGAGTTTGCATAGAGCGTGAATTCTTGAGATGAAAATCAACAACAGGTTCCATTATTAAAGAAAGACCATTTTGAAGGACCTCCATTGTTCGAGAAAGCGAAGGCAACTGAGCAAGACGGAGGTGTAAGTCAGCAGAAAGAAAGCGAGTAAGATCAAGGAAACCGACAAGACGTTTTCAGGACAAATGCGCAAGCTGTTGAACCAAATCATCAATTTCAGTGAGGTGTAACAATGCGCCATGTGCATTGTTTAGCTCAAGCGAATACAGCGAAATAAATATTTGGTTAAGGTTGAAATGACAAAATCTGTTCTTTACATACGCATTAAACCGAGTTTTCCAACCATCAAAAGTGTCAGCCATAACTTTCATGGAGCGAATGACTTGGGTTAATTTGGAATTTATTTGATGTGTGGTTGAAATTACGTATGCCACTTTGCTGTTCACAACTTTGGTAAGTTGGTGTGCTTTACCCATTATAACAATAGCAACAAATTCACGCAACACCTTAATAAGGACCATGAAATTATTACACTCGCATTCTCCTCAGAACAAAGAATACAGAAATCTTGGTATCTCTAGTAAACCCATGTGACATGCGATATTTGAGCATTTGGCTCAATCAGCTAACCATGCTCTTTCGTGTGGCGAGTGTACACACGAAACACAGAGTGCACTCCATGAGGTGCTGGAAACAACTTGGTGCATTGGTGAGGCCAAATGGCATAACTTTAAACTCGTATAAGCCAGCATTCATGACAGTAACTGTCTTTATGCAAGACTCGTCATCCATCTCTATCTGCCAGTATCTGGACATGAGGTCCATACTGGAGAATTACTGGGTACCGCTGAGTGCATATAAGATGTCTGCTATCCTTGGCAAGTGGTAGGAGTCCTTTTTAGTGACCGAGTTGACGTTTCTTAGATTGCAGCAAAATCTATCAGATCCGTCGGGCTTCTTAATGAGGACTACAGGTGATGCCCAAGCACTGTTTGATGGGCGGATGATTCCTTGATATAAAATGTTGTCGATGCACTGCTCTATTCCTTCCTTCTGGGCCACTGGGACAAGGTAAACTTGTTGGCGGATTGCAGGATGATCACCAGTATCAGTTTGGTTTTGGACTAAGTTTGTACGTCCTAGTTCACCAGAGAAGTTATAGGGCGAATAAATCTTGATATTCGTTGAAAAGATTTGCAAGGCTGACTTCTGGTCTTCAGTTAAATCTGCATTGGTAAGGTCAACAGGGACATTTTCAGTGTGTGGCAGACGCATAGGTGTAACTGTCATAACCCTGAAAATTATGAAACAAAACAATAATGGTTCCTTGTTCATCTTCACTCCTCACTCCTCTTTTCTTCCAACCAGGGTAAAAACTCTTCTATGCAGGTAACTCCTTGCCATCTGTGAATTTCTTTAATTTTTGTCGGTTTCAGCAATCAGTAAATTTGGTTCTTGCATTGACTCAATGTCAGCAAACACGAGCAAGGGAACAATTCCACGACTTCCGCTTTCTTCTTCGTAAGGATTTCCGGTTTGTTCTTCCTTTCCAGGTGCCATTTCTGGTTTCATTGTCACGCTTTTGTTTTTTTTTCTTTTTCTTCTCTGTGGGGCAGCAGGTTGAAAAAAGCATTTACGAGTGATTAAATCAACTAATTTTTCGCATGAGTGACATTTACTTCTCTCACAACTGTGTTTCTTGTTACCGATGATGGTTTTGTTACAATGATGACAAAGCAAACGTATCATCCACTTCAAACTTTTCGTTCGATTGCAATACACCCATCAAATTAGCCATGATGCGTTGAACGAGAGAGGTAGAAGAGCCCCTATTTGACAGGCATAGGAGGTGAATGATATTCGCAGTTAATGCGACAGGAATTGGAGTAAATTTGGAGTCGGTCGTTCCCAGACAAGTGTTCCACAAGAGGTCTTACGGCATTCACAAAGCCCTGTTCAAAAGCATGAACTACATTTCCACCCTGTGTACGCCTTCATTTCGATGAACGCGCAATGTGAAATTTTAGACTGAAATTCCAAAACGAGCATAGCATCGTTCCCGAGTAGGTGTTAGGTGGAATTCAAGCTGTTCAAACTGAATTCCAGCTGTTCTTCTGTTGCCAGTACTTCTTGGAGAAATTGTTCATCATCATCAAAATCTATTGGATAAATGAAATATTCGTAAGGAAAAACATAATTGTTCTATTTGAAGAACATCTTGATGGAAATGTTGACCGTCATACAGTACACTCTTGATGAGAACCAAATTGTTTTACTACAACCTAATTAAAAAAATCGTCAATCAAAGAAGGAAAATCTTTGAAATTCAGTTGGCTGTCGTCATTTTTATTGAATGGCTAACTGCCGGGAAAAGTATTGCCCTGGTCTGTGCAACTAGGTAGCGTGCTGATTCGAAAAATCTCAGGCAGAAAATAACTTACTGATCCTTAGTATTTAGCTCTGGTTTAGTTTATAATTACCAAGCGCCTCAGCTAAAAGAGAGTCATCATCGATCGCATCAAAATATTTTTCTTCCTCCTCATCAGCAAGAACATCGCGTAGAATAGAACTTGTTCATCATCTATTGCACCGAAATAGTTGTTATTCTCATTGAATGAACTCATGGTTAAAGTGAATTACGAGGGGTAACAAGCTCTCTTATGTGCTGGGTAAACACATGTTGATTTCGTGCTAGAAACCAGTTAAAACTTGTATACTTGCTTTATCCTTTCTGACAAGCTGAATGCCATGGTCAAAGGATAATTAAAAAAAAAATTGAAAACGTGGTCAGAACAAAAGCGATACCAACATAAAATAGGGAGCAGATGTTCCACTAATGAAACAGTAGGATTAAGCACATTCCATGCATTTTGTGACGATAGGTTTTTCCACTCAAAAGCTTCGCTTCTGGGCGACAATTGGCGGGAAAATGAACACTTGACTCGGGAAACTTAGCTCTGCGACTCGCTTAGCTAGCGGGAGCGCCACAAATTCCTGGTACGTATGGGAACTACAACAACTGAACCATGTACAACACACGGAGGTTGACTTCGAGTGTAAAAGAAACCTTTCATCCTTTTAAGCGAGTACAAATAAGGAAACTCTATTTTAATTTACGGCCTTTAATCTATTGAAGGTGTTGTATTTCCAGTTGCTAGACCTGAGCAAAAAGGCAAAATTATAAGATCAAGCAGCCCATGCAGTATTTACATTCCGGAAAAGCATATTTGTATAGCTATGTTCAAGTTACAGAAATGATTTACACAGGATTGATATGAGCTTGTAGACTGCTTGATTGAAAATGCAATACTGCTCCAAAAATGTTTGAAATCAAAGTTTTATATTATTTTAGTCCCCAAACCTGCAATTACTGAATTTTATGTCCCAACATCATAAAACAAGAAAAGCACAACCCAAATAATCCGAAAGCAAACATAAGTGAAAACTGATTGAATAGGAGATCGGTAAACAAAAGCAAAACTGCCTGATTCGATTTTTTTTTGTTTTAACCCCCAATTATTGAATCCTGCTTGAATCAAATGTTTGTTAGTTTTAACGCCCAATTATTGAATTTTACTTCATAACACTCCCCCAACCTTAATAACGAGCTTTCCTGAGCGAGAAAAATATTAGAAAACAACAAAAATCACCCGAATGCGACAATACGACAAAAGATGTACATTAATAGGAAAATTTATACATTCAGCAAAGTCCCTGTAGGCATAGCGAAATGGAATAGTCTGTTGCCTTTTCTCGAGTAGAAAAGACGCATCCAGGCAGTGTCCAGTGACAGACACCCTATGGTCAGGCACTTGAGGGCCACAAGATTCGGCACCACCACCGGCAGCAGCGTATGGGACGAAGGAAGGGCCGCTTCCACAAAATGCATCTTCGCCCTTCCCTTAAGGAAAAGGATGACTCCATCCGGTAGTGAGGGTTGTGGGGTCTGAAATGCCTCGAACATGACCTTGTTCAGGCTGTGCTGCAAAACTCGAGGAAACACATCGTGTGGGATCCCCAGCGAGGACAAGCTTAGGCCATGGACCTTGTACATCTCAAAGCTGTAGGTCCGCAAAGTGTGGGCCACCTGAATGAGTAGTGTTAAAATGCCAGGCATATGAAATGTCCACGTGATCAGAAGCGATCGCAAAGCACTTTGGTGTCAGAGGCTCTGCACTGTGTTGGAAAGCATCGAGGTCAGTGACCACCACCAAAGGAGAAGAAAAGGCCATGATAAATCAGGATGGAAAATTGCAAAAGGGATAACGAGGGCAAACACTCAATAAACCAAAGCAAGTGACAACGATACAAAAGAGAGGAGCTTTTATTAGCAAAGGGTGTTGGTGGAAGAAAAAGGATCTCACAAGTTCTGAAAGCATAGGAGTCTTCATTAAATAGAAACAGATGAAATACAGGGAACGCAAGAAAAATGGATACAGCCATACAGCTGAAGTCACTACACACCTAGCTAAGTAGAGCCAAACCGATGAGCAACAAGCTTCAGGGTAAACACAGTGAGGAGCAAATCAAGTGGTGAACGATAAGAAATGTAATAACAATCAAAGGACGAATAATGAGAAGTGGTGTCTTTTGTTTCCTTTGTGTTTTTTCTTTTTTTTTTTATTAGTGTTCGGAACCTAAATAGCCGCTTGACAATTAGCTACTGGTTGAAAGATCCGTGCTGAACCAGACAAATAATGCAGCCGATAGCCCAAGAACATAGTAGAAAATAAGCAAAACTGCGGTGTTATAAAGAGTCAGCAAAATAAAAGAGAATATTTTATAGCACATAGAGTCCACATTGCTAGTGTTTGTGTGTAGACGGCGAGTCAAATCCTGGTCAAGAGTATTGTTAGTCCGATTTAAAGAATCCAGCATAGGGAATTGTAAAAGTTTTACAACGTATGATTTGGGAAAATAGCAGCTGTCCAGGGAATAAATTGGAAGTGATTTTAAGCAAACAACAGAAAATGTATGCTAAGCTTTGATGCACAAAACCGGTTCTTTGATATGGAAATGAATAGGTACAGGGGAAGTGACAAATTCCGAAAGGATGTAAATGAAGCATGTGGTTCGCATTGTTCAAAGTAAGCGATAAATTTGTTTGAGCAGTGGACAAATAGAATCAACTGCCGAGGTGAATTAACGGTTGTAAGTGTCGACAATGTTGTGAAGGAACATGAGTGTGATTAAAGGAGAGTTTGGAGTTAGGGATCCATTTCAGTCCCAACCAGAACGGATCTTCCACGGTCGACAACACATTTGCGGGAGAAAGAATGGTTGTCGCCTCCTGAAAGCATTGCTCCAATTTGGCCCATTTAATGACATACATTTTCTCTGCACAGGACATTTAAAGTAAATCTTGACGCGCTGTCAGACCACCAAGACAGAGACCATTTGCCTGATAGCTTAAAAGAACCAGCTGTTCTATGGTACATATCGCACCAGAATTATCTAGTTCTGGTAAGGTAAACAAAAGATGAATTTGCATGACGCGTGATTTGGAAATCCACTACCAGTTCGAACATTAAAGAAAAACCACTTCTTAAAGCATCAATGGTAGAAACTAAGGAGGAAAGTTGTGCTTAACGAAGCTCGAGATCAGCAGGTAGAAACCTCGGTAAATCGTGGAAACCAACTAGAGTGTTTGTGGACAAATGAGCCAATTGGCGAACCAAATCATCAATTATTTCATTAAAGCGTAATAATGCCGTGAGCGCTTTGTTTACCTCCATAGAATAACGACAAATAAACTCCTAGTTGAGATTAAAATGACAAAGTTCTTCGTGAAATAAGTATCTGCATGGCTTTGCCAACCAACAAAATCACCAGCCACAAGATGCATGGAGTTAACAACCTTGGTCAATTTGGAATTTAAAAGATGTTGTTTTAATTAGAAATGTCACCTTGCAGTTAACAACTGTTATGAGGTATGAGATTCTTTCATAATAGCAGCAAAGTTGTATGACCTTAAATAGTCCCATAAAATCAGTTGACCCACACTTTCCCCCAAACGATTCATAAAGCAATCTCGAGATTCCACCTAAACCCATGCAGTAACCAAAATTAGAGCGTTTCTCCCGTTCACACAACCACGCCTTCTCATGTGGCGAACGAACGTGACAAGCGCTCAAGGCCTAAAGTTTACAATCAGGCAGAGTGCCTGCGTAATGCCTAGTAGGGCAAACTAGCGCTGACAAAAGACCAGAGACATAACCATAGAGATGTTGGAGATAGCTATCACATTTCAACAAATCTGTGACACCATGAGCGTAACATAGAAGGGGAAATAAGGCGATTAATAGCTAATAGAACACTGCAAATAGAGGACAAAACTATGTCATAAATTTCGATAAATTGGGATCACAAGTAGAATAAAGAACAAGGTAGCCACTTCGAGAAGAAGAGGGTAAATCCATGTGGATACTCACAAGTTTAGTATCCTGATACAAAATTAAAGGCTTAGTATTTTTCGCGATCATCATAGCATTCAGAAAGAAGGAAACAATCCTTCCTGCTGAAGCGTATTCATCTCTATTACACTGAACCAGCCCACACATAACAGCAAAGAAAACCATAGCAACAAGGTCTGAAATCGGGTTGTTATTGGGCAAAACCGATCCCGTGGAAAGGTGGGAGAAACTGACCTACCTGATGCCCGTACAGATGCGGAGCTAGTCAGCAGACGAAACTAGTGGGAGACTGGTAATGGTCCAGCAACGGGGTATTGTCTTGGCTGGGTTACACGCAGACTGTGTAGAGCAGTGTCCAGCGGTAGTCTCTCTTGGTGCCAGGCCAATGTGGGGAAAAGGGACGACTTTTCATGGGTACATAGATGTAGTGGGAACTGTGGCGAAGAGTAGTTTTGGCGGGAAAAACCTTTTCGGGAAGGAGTAGACTGATTCCCGCCCATGGAAGGGGATAAAGCTGCCACAGTGGGTGAAAAAGAACTGGGTGGGACCAGGAAAGCATTGCCACTCTTGGATTAATGTCGGGATCGTCAGTTAACAGGTGTTTAGCTTGGGGCCAGGCCTGAAAAGTCGCTCATCAGTGATATTTACCCGTGGTTCCCAAGTAATATGGCTGGAGGGGAAACCGGCCCATTTAAGGGGCCAGTTATTATTTTCCCCCTGGGGGGGGGGGGGTCGGAGGAATTTGGGCTAAACACGGTAAAATTTAGCCGAACCCTCCTTTAAATGTTATTTCATTGACGTGATCCCCCCTCATAACTATTGATAACTTTCGTGATCCCCCCATGTCCTCCCCTCATATTCATTTTGCGAAGTGCATATTTGGTGTTTTTAACGTTCATATACAGGTCGTATTTCTAACTTTGATGTACTCAAAGCATAATGAATCCGTTATGGCGAAGTCTTTAAACGTGTCTCTTGTAATTCAACCATCTGGAAGAGCTAGGATCAGCTGTTGTTCCTGTTCTCTTTTCCATTTTGATCTGTAGTGTAATAGATCAGCCTCTGTAGCTTTGGTCACTTTTTTTCGTTCTGTTTGTTTTCTTTTGTTTTTCCTTTTAATTGTCTTTTCATTCAGTGTGTGCTTGTACCGTGACTTCAGCTATTTGCTCATCTGGTACAAAGGGTAAAACTGGCATACGAACAGTTGACTGTTCATCGAGATCAGCATTGGCAAGATCATCTTCGCTATTCTCGTCATCATCTGACTCAGTATCTGATTCTTCACTCTCTTCCTCACTGCTGGATAACTCATTTCCGTTGCCTGGACGTTTTCTGTCTATAGTCATGGTAGCGAATTGCCTTTATCTCGTCCTGCTTTAGACCAATAGTGGTCAGGCCATGTTCCTTAAGGTACAGGTCGAGCTGTCTTTCAATATTGCCATTCTCAATGAGTGTGTCCCACTGGTAGTCCTTGTATGCTAGCTCCTCTTCTAACCTTCTTTTCTCCTTAGTTTCCATTGTTCTAATATCCTTCCTGATGTTGATATCATTTAGATGGCCTAGGTATTCAATGACCTGCTTTTCCTCGACATTGTGGGTTGCACAGAAAGCAGCTATGGTATTTGGATTGTCCGCAGAGATGGCTTTTTTTTCGAACAAGTCCTTCAGACATTTCCTGGGTTGATAATCGTCTGGAGTACGACCTGTCGTTGGCGTTTTGTACACATCCATGAAGTGCCTGGGATTTTGCTTGTCTGGCACAGGCTGAGGGATTCCCTCTGTTGCTGGTCCCACCCATCTGTTGTTGGTACACCAGGAATAGAGTGTGGAGCTTTCATCTCTTTGCTCTTTACAGGCATCCCGACAAAATTCAAAAAGGGCTCTCCTCAAACATAGTGGTCTTCAATAAAACTTTCTATGTTACTAAAATATGCTGCACTGGATATTTCGGCCTTACTGTTTTCTGAAGCATTTCGGTACGTATTAAGCTCAGAAGAATTAAAAAGAACAACTGTTTGGGAGACTTACTCTTCTACAGATCTAGATGTAATCCTTCAGCACAGGGGCATCGTCTATCCTTTCGGCAACCTGCTTGCAAATGTGCCAAGCATTTTTTCCATAGGCGCTTTTTCGTACTGTTCGTAGGAATGGAGAGACATGGCCTTGATTTCCTCTTCAGAGAGATCTTTGAATTGATGGCACTTCTCCCATTCCAGCGTTGCACCGTCAACAAGAGCATCTGAAATGGTTGAGTTTGTTCGCTCGGCCTCACCTTGCCTGCTGTCACCTCTCAAGCGATGGCATTGTACTCGGTAATCTGAGTTGTGGATTTACGCAACTCAGCATCATGAAAGCGAACTTCATAATTAGAAACGCCAGGTCCGGCATCTGTCAGATCTGCCCATCTTGGCTTCACAGGTGGCAAGTAAAGATACCTAACGATTTCAACACCCCGTTTGCAGGCATTGCTTACTTTCAAAATAGATTCAACTCTGGATTCTGCGGTGTCGTTGTCAATAGCATTTAGAATGTCTTTGATGGTTGGAATCACATGACAGGCAAGCAGATGCTTTTTGTTCTCAGACAGTTCTGTTACCTCCGACAACTGCATTAGTTTTTCCAGCCTCAGTTTTGGACGACCTGCTTTTTACTCTTCATAGGTGAAAAACTTAGTTATGTTTTTCGGTAATTTTGTCTAAGTCGTCCGACTCTGTCATATCGTGGTACAAAAATAGGACATCGTGCAATCTAGAGTGCATTTGCCAAATCCAAGAGAATATTCGGCGTTTGTTTCTTTCTGTTCAACTTCAAAAGCTGTTGGATCCTTGGCCAGACACTCCCTGAGGATCCAACTATTGCCTTCAGCTGAATGATCACGTGGTGCCAATCATCCTCAGTTATGAGCTTCTCAGCATTGTCGGCCATGACGCTAGACTTAGTGAAAATGCGATGTGATCCGGGAGTCACATAGACCATCTTTTCTGGCCAATCGTACTTTGGCAACTTCCTTGCTCTTTCGACATCTGTAAGTGTCAAGATCCTTAGATTTCATGCTTTCTCAAAACCCTCCGAAGTCCTAGGTCTGAGGTAAGCTTTGTCGTCCATGCTTCTCATGAAGCAATTATTTTTATTCTCGGCATTTCTTGCACCCCAAAGTCGCTTCTTTATGTGTGCTGTTTGGTGATGGGTGTTTTCGTTACTCTTTTCCTTGCCTTTGGGTGGTCTTTTCCAACAGAAAAAACGCTTGCCAGTATGTCGTTTTGCTTGCAGGCGTCTTTGGTTTCGTCTTCTGTTGTATACTGTTGTAGCTGAATGTATTAACTTCTTTCCAGGCAGTGCAAGCCGATAGTTGGCTATGGTAAGATGGTTCTTCTTCTTTACTCTCTGGCCGGTGTACAGAACCATCTTGTGATAGCTGCTGTGATAGCTTGCTTTGTCTTACATAAAGGACAAATATGCCGTTGTTCTCTAGTATGTACTAGGGTGTGGCGTTTTAGATTGTCCTTTTGCAAAAACGTTCTACCACAAGTGGCACATTCATAGAAAATTGGAGCTTTCTTGGCGTACAGCTGCCCCTCCAGACCAGCACCTTCTTGATGGCAGTTTTGGAATGAAAGTTATAAGACCATTGACTTTTTAGTAAAGATACAATTTAAGTGAAGTAAATTCGAACTATACCTCTGTAAATGCTATATCATTCCATTCGGATGGCTTCCAGGGGGTAACTGGGCAAAGATGTCATCCCACCATAAGATAGTAGAAGGTAGCGGTTAAATCCTTTTTTTGTTGTTTTGAAATAAAAATGACAGAATGTTAACAAGGCAGCTTAACCTCCATTGCCAGGGTATTGGAAAGATTGTCATCGTCTTGTATAAGTAACTGAGATGATAACACGTCAGTATCATCCTGGGAGAAGATAAAGTTTACATTAATTAGCTAGTTACAACAAATAGAATCCAACAAACGAGTCGTAATTACTTAAGTGCATAAACTATTGCCATTAGGACATTTAATCATTGACATTTCTTCAAAACAAAGCCTGTGTTAATTGCTTAATGGTGTCACGTTTAACCTTAGAAATGCAAATTTAATTATGGCTTTAAAATGTAAACAAACCGAAATCTTTTAGTGTTGAATTGTCATGACAATCTTTGAACTTACGTTCTGGTGCCCTACACATCTATCCAATCCATTGAATCCACTACGTATTTAACCTTTGTCACGTTCAACCTTAGAAATGGAAATTTAATTATGGCTGTTAAGTGTAAAAAAAACCCGACATTTTTTCTTGTTTAATTGTAATAATAATCGGGGAACTTACGATTTGCTGCTGTACACATCTATCCAATCCGTTGAATCCACTACTTTCCTGAATACACTCTTCTGTCACTTATGAAAGGATTATATATGGGCTGTCGGGACCCATAAACGTATTTAGCCCTTGTCACGTTGAACCTTAGAAATGCAAATTTAATTATGGCTGGAAAGTGTTAAAAAAATCCGGAATCTTTTTGTGTTCATCTTAATAACAATCAGGGAACTTACGTTTTGTTGTTCTACACATCTATCCAATCCGTTCAATCCATTACTTTCCTAAATACACTCTTCTATCATCTATGAAAAGATTTTATATTAGCTGTCGGGACCCATTAACGTATTTAAGTAGAGTGTGAGAAAGACGAACTCTTGAGGGAAAACGCGAACAAAACCGAACAAAAAGACTTGAAAGATGTGAAGTAAGGTGTATTACTTTCGCATGTGTAATTAGACAACAACAACTTACGTCTTCTCCATCACTATGAATCTCTTTTTGTTCATGAAAATCCCATGAAAATGCGTTGGAAAACCCATGAAAGCACTTTTAATGGCCATGAAAACAGAGATTTCAGATTTCATGGTGTTTATTTAAGTCATGAAATTTCCTTCTCAAACTCATTAATTATTCATATTGTTATCAGCCTACCAGAACGGCCCATTCTGGTCAGGTGGATGAGTTTAGAAACCCAATGAAAAACGAGTTGAAAACCACACGCGTTAAGAAACGATTTCAAACCCGTGTGTAAATTGTTTCTTAATCTGCATATTCAAAAGGCAAGACGAAAACATGGACATCAACAAATTTATTTATTCACACATTTCAAAGTTCATACATTAAATAAA
>Ga0126336_10000639_pt1 | contig 15304 bp, 11 predicted proteins | sample SidCmetagenome_FD_92530 | JGI IMG/M metagenome (GOLD analysis project Ga0126336, IMG submission 92530) | Coral microbial communities from El Islote,Puerto Morelos, Mexico - Siderastrea C C metagenome | ecosystem: Host-associated > Invertebrates > Cnidaria > Coral | place: El Islote,Puerto...
CAGTTGACTTTAAACAGTATTTCTGAGCAGCGTGACAAAAATGGATACCGGAAAGACCCGAAGTACTCATGTCACGAAATCCAGCATGGCGGCCAGAGCAGGATTGGTAGAGTATCGAGTGATGTTTGCTTCGCTTGGAGCTGTTTGCAGTGCTGCTGCAAGGATGAGAACTGAGCTCTTGATATGGCGATAATAATCGTCGTGACTGAAATGGAACCTTGAAGGGTCTCTAAATTCGGCGCGACTTGGGTAGGCTCTAAGGCCGCTCTTGGACTGATTACTTTACAAAATGGTATGCCAGACAACAATTGTTCTTTTAAAGCTTATTTTTTTAGTTAAGTCGACTGTCCAGTTTATTTTTATAATTTCCTCAACCGGTTAACTGAGCACTCAATTCGCGTAATATTATCCTACAAAAGGGAAATAATAGCAATCTATAGACGATAAAGAAACAGCATGATGGTATATAACTACTGTAGCTTTCGTTAAGTTCTGACAAGTGGCTACTTAAAAAAGTAGAAAATTTTCATTTAGCCTAAGGCGCCTGTTTTAAATCACGTGCCCTGCAAAAACCACTTGAGTGCCCGCGGACTTTTAAGCATCAAAAGGCTAAGAAAGGATTGAATATTTATATACAACTTCGAATTTGATCAAAATATGAATACCAGTTAGATTTTGTTTTAGTCAAAGATGTCTCATTTTCAGTTTTTCAAAAGTAGGGTTCCCCCCTTACAAAGAATGGAGGGCCAGGGGTCCCCCCGGGAACAAAGAAAAAATCTGATAACATTTTTGTTAATTGGAAGGATGGTAGATTGCTAGGATGTAAACATAATTTCAACCAGTCTCTTGTGCTTTGATAAAATTAGCTAACAAAAAGTCCATTTTCGGGGATTAAAAAATCCAAAAAAATGCATTTTTGGGCATGAACTTCCCCCCCTGAAACCAAGTTCGGTTTATCACGAGAAATGAAAAAATACCATGATGATTACTTTTACCCCAAGGACTAACTTCACACAAAAAATGAAGGGAAGTTTATTTTGACCATTTCCAATTTTGCTCAACGCTTAGCGAACATTTGCTCTTAAAAACTCGCCTCTCAAATATGTTTGCCTTGGAAACATCAAATCCCAACAACAGTGATATGGCATACAAAACTGTTGCTAGATAAATGATATGGGCGTCCCATAAGATTAAAGTAATTTACTTGAATATTATAAAAAGTTACGAATGCTCAGTCAGCCCCTCCTCCGTTCTAGAAAGGATAAAACTATGAACACGAATGGGATGTAATCACATTTTGCCTTACTTGTTGTTTCTATTATAGACATTAACGAATGCACCACGAATGCTCACAACTGCGATCCAGATGCCAACTGTACTAACTCAGCTGGGTCTTTTTCGTGTACATGCAATCCAGGATACTCAGGAGATGGCGTAACATGTTCAGGTAAAAGATTGGGTTAATCAATACATATAAATGAGACTTGGTAACCTTTCACTGACTTTGATTTCATGACAGACATTGACGAATGTGCACCAGATGTCAATTATTGTGATCCAGATGCTTCATGTTCTAACTCCATTGGGTCTTTTGTCTGCACATGCAACGGAGGATATTCAGGAGATGGCTTTAGCTGTTCAGGTAAGAAAAATTCATTCCCACTTCGGAATTAACAAGACCTCGGTCAGACGAATCAATACTGTGTTACAAAAGTTACAATCAGAGATTCAGGGCCCGTCATTTAAACAACGTGTAACTTAAATCGCCGTTTAAAACAATGACCGAACTTCCAATGTTCCAATGTCTACCTACGTAGCCGTTGTAACTGAAACTTCTTATGCTTTCACTTTTTTGAAGACAAATCCCCACAATGCCGCTTTTTGATGTTGTAAAAAAAAAAAAACTCCTACATTTTCTCCACCATTTGCGAGAATTTTACTACAAGCTCCCCACAAAAGCTCCAACTTTCCCAAAACCTCGGGACCACATCGTATATGCAACAATAGCAAAAGACAGCAAAGTCGACCCACATATATAACGTGGTTCTCGGGATTCGAACTCATGTTGCATTGTGGGAGGAGAGCCCTCTAACTATTGCCCCATCCCTACTCTCCCTAAATTTCAATTTGCAAGTCCACCAGTTTTTTTGTTAGCTAATGCGCTGTGACATTGATCACATTGATCACATCTATATAAACCAATGGGCTTATATAAAGTTCACATGCTGAGAACAAATACGGCATAATATGCACCGCATTTTCAGACTCAAAATCCCTCATTTTCAGAGCAAAATCCCTGCGAAATATAAGTCGAACCATTTTTGAAGCGCAAAACTCCCTCCGGTGATAAGCCTTCCCCCTTCCCAAAAAAAAGCCTTTGGTCCAAACATAAGTCCAGGGCTTATCATCGGAATTATACGGTATTTGCTTACACCTCCACTACCTCATGATACATGTGACCCCCACTTTAAGACTCACTGACATTAGCTTCCTTACACCTTTGTCACTGACCTGCCTAAATGAGCTTAACTACCAGCAGGTCTGTCAGATGTATTGTTCATTTCACTAGGAAAATATAATAAGGTTGTTGCTGTTGTCATACACAAAAAAGGACATATCTTTCATTTAAACATCAATAATCACGCCATTTAGCGATCCAATAATAATTTGTCGCTCAGGTCCCATCAACGTAATCAAATCTAATCTAATACGGCCGTTTAAAAAGACAATGAGATTCACAGCCATTAACTCCACGTTGCAGATATTGATGAATGTATGACAGCAACTCACAACTGCCATGGAGTGGCCCACTGTTACAACAATGAAGGTTCTTTCACATGCAGCTGCCGGGAGGGTTACTCTGGCGATGGGATGACATGCGAACCCATAGGTGAGCAAATAGCAGATTCACTCATTTCTAAGCCTTTAGGTTAGAAGAAAATACGGTCATTTTCCGGTCAACGGAGAAAATTAGCACTATTACCATTTGGTATCACCAAAATAACTACAACGATTTTTGCGTCTGTCTTCAGTAGTTGCTGGTGATAACACACTACATCGTACCGTATTTTCTCGGTATAATTACGGGATCAAAAACAAACCACGATCTGCAAGACACGACCTTATCCGGCAATCTCCGATATCCCAGTTGTTCAACACGGTATCTAACAATGCTACCTTTACTTTTTCGTGACGTATTTGGCTTGGTTTTATAAACAGATCAGTGACATAACATTTCAATTCAATTTGCCTTTCGATTCAGGTTTGAACAGAGTAGATAAGGAGCATAAGAAGTATAACTTCTTTAAGTTAGCATAATTGCGTATACATTGGCCACGTAACTTTGTTGCCCTTTTATTTTACATTCCGTATATTCCTTGAGAGTAACGTGAACAGACTAATACTCTTAAGCCTTGTGATCAATTGCTCACGAGACTTAAGGGATTGGTCTGTTTGGCAGATCCCTATGTTTTGCATTTGGTTAACTTAAAATTGGTAGACACAAAATAACTAACATTTTGTTTTTGTTTTCTCGGTGATTTGGTGCTCAATCTCCTTGTGAATTCTGACGCAAGTAGGGGGCTCTTGATCAATTATTTTAACAATTGCTGTTGAACCGTTGATTGGTTTTCAGGGAGACTGATAATGTTTATCTGTACGTAGCGTTTTTATGGTTGTAATCTATTTTTAATTATTGCAATCTAAGACTATTTATGAAACGGTCAACAGGAGACTTTTCGGTGACCTTAAGAAACATTTCCAAGGACAAGTATAGCGCTACTGCTATTCAAAGAGCTGTCAAAAGCACTCAGCAAGCGATCATTGAAGGACTACCTGAAGGCACTACTGTATTAGAAAGTGAGTTGGAATGGCGTCTGGTGAGTGAAGCAGAACTGGCAGCTTCAGAGTCAGCAGAGGGGACCTTAGTAAGCCAAGGAAGCGCTGAGTGGATCATAAACAGAAGATCCATACCTGCTGGTGTCTATCAAGTCAAGTTCACAGCTGCAATTTCAATTAGTGATCCAGCAATCCCTCAGAGACTCAATGCTTTTGACTATGGCTTTATTGAGGTTATTGCAGCTCCCGTGCGCGCTATTATTGACGGTGGAAGTAGTGTTCGTTGGGGTTCTACAGAAACTGTGACTGTGGATGGCTCCCTGAGTTACGATGGAGATCTTGGACCTGGAAATCACACTGGACTCACTTTTACTTGGTCATGTCTCGACTCGCTTGTAAACAGTTCAATGGATAGTGGCTGCTTTGGTGCTTTCGTTGGTGGAGGAAATGCCATAACAGCTAGCATTGACCCTAGTGTGCTAACGATTGGAAAGACGTATGTTTTAAGATTGACTGTGTCTAAAGGTGACAGGCTTTCCTTTGCTGACATGACATTTGAGATAGCAGCTGGGGAGATACCACAAGTGTCGCTAAGGTAAATGTTGCCTGAAGAACGCAATTAATAACTTTTGTTGCTCAATAAAGCCCTCCATGCCAAATTTTTACCATCGCCCAGTTACCCACTGCAGGAAAAAAGTTTCCGGTCTTGAAGTAAGTATAACATCAAACGAGCACTCGAAAGGACGCCTTTAAGCATTAAGCCTTAACAGCGGAACTTAGTGTTAGCCTAAACAAGAAAAATATGGGGAAATCCTCTCACCCGGTGAGGCTAATGAAAGAAATCCAAGCTAAGAAATTACCTGAACTGTTCACTTTTGTAGATATCATTAACATTACTAAAATCCTATCAGCATACCACATTCGCTAAAAATAGTCCAAGCCGACGGACAGGCAATTGCTGTGGTTTCAAAGAAACTCTTCTTTCCCAAATACTGATTTACTGTAGTGGGAAACGATACGTTGAGCTCATTATATTTGTTGTCATTTGAGTACAATTTCAAACTATACCCTTCACTTTAATTTTTCAATAATCGAACTGTGCCGCAAATGCGAACAATAAGCGTACACTTTGTAAGGGGACAAAGTTGTAGAAGAACATGCTTCCCCCTGAAATTTCTCTTGTTGTTGTTGTTTTTTTTTCCTCAACATTTTGTGGAGATCAATAAATATAACTTTGTTTTCTTGGGTTGAAGGTGCTTTGTGGATTGTGGAGCAATAATATCCGCTTCCAACAAACTCCGAGTGACCTCAGAATGTCCCAATTCACCATGTAATGGCTCAGTTTACGAATGGCGTCTAAAACAGCTGAACGACGAGACAAACACGTGGGAAGATGTTGCTATTTTGCCCAATATGACCTCAACTGCAGTAAATGCAACCAATATGATCGTCAAGAGAAACTCCTTGTCTTCCAACTCCAAATTCAGTTTAATGCTTGTTGTGACATCGTCAGCGGGTTCAGAAGGATTTGGTGTTCTGGAGTTTGAAACCGCTGGAGCACCGCATGGCGGGTATTGCAGTCCATCAGGTAGTGAAGGCGTGGCACTTGAGACGGAGTTCACGTTTCAGTGCTTTGAATGGCAAGATAAGAGCGCACCACTTACTTATGAATTTCAAGTTGGGAAGGAACCAATATCTTATGGCAGTTCTTCCAAGTCTGTATTAACAGTTTTACCAGCTGGACAGCCAGGAGATGATTACAAGTTAACAATAAATGTCATTATCAAGAATTTTGTTGGTGTAGCAGTCGTAGAAACTTTGTTTGTCAAGGTAACTCACTTACTGTGGTATCATTTCTATTTGTATAATTCATTTGTATCGTAATGTTATACTGTCGTACTATTACGCTGAATAAACATGTCAAAATTGGAGTAAACAATGAAATGAGAAGAAATTGTTTCTGACTTTATCTAACAAATCAGGCATTGCGAAATCACTCTGAGTTATTTTGCTATCAGGGCAATCCTTTTCAAAACCTACAAATATTAGAAGAAGGATTTCCATCCAAAAAGAGAATTGTTTCTTTGAATATCTGCACAATAAGCGCATAAAATTTGTCAGTCCTTCTTTGATTTCCATATGGTTTGGAAAGGAAAAATAGGTTGACTATGTACGTTTTAAGCTGTATTTTTTCATGGTTTTACCTGAAGTCAATGGAGTTTGTGGAACGATAATATTTTTTCGTCTATTTCACAAAGAATTTATATAGCGGCTCACACTCATACGCTGTTTGTACGGCTTTCCATAGGTGACGCAATCCTCCGCCCTTGATCCGTGTCTCACACCGGTAGAAGAAGTTGCCAATAAGTTAAAAAGCTTTGTGGTCGGAGAAGACAATAAGCTGGACGAATTTTTGAGGAAAGGAGAAATCAGCCAGGCTGCACAGCTTTCTTTGGCTGTTCTGAAGGCTGCCAATGAAAAAACGGATTGTGGACAAGAATTAAGCAGCGATGCAAAACAATTGGTAAGTAAGGACAGGCACCCACACCGTGTCTTTAATGATTGCAGGATGGTAAGATGAAGTCGCACATGGGTTAAAGCAAATCATTACGACTGGAACTTAGTTCTCGTTTCTATAGCAATAAATTTTGTTACGGTTCACTAACCGTTCCCCTATTTCCGTACACTTGCGTAGACAAAGACAATATAACTAACACCCCATGGCAAAGAAAAAAAATGGAAAAATACGAAATTCGAAACCTGGATCTGTTCGGCTACTCTGGTGGTCAAAACCTGATTTACACACGCGAAAAGAAAATTGGTATCCATCTACAGAAACAATAGGAGGAAAGTAAATGAAGGGATATGAGACGGTAGTAATAAATTAAACGAAAAAAGAAAAAGGAAGAAAAATAACACAATCAGAAACAGAAACAAAATGACACTTTTTCGTGGCAGCGTGTAGAGTTAAGTTTCTTCCGTAAGGAAACAACACGACACAATGCCTGCAATAAAATGCTGAGATAACTAAAAGAAAGTCTAACTACCAATCGGTTGTTTCATTTGAAATCCAATTCCGGTTTACTTTGACGGTATTTTAAAACCATTTTGTTTTAACAAACTCAACTCCTACTCCAATCAGATTTCAAGCACATTAGTGAGACAATTCGCAACCATACAGCCTGGGAGCCTTGCTATGTCCCGCACAGTTTTGACTGTGATACAAGCGGCGACTGGAGGTCAAGAGAAAGAAACATGTGAAAACTGCAGCGATAAAACGGTAATCCACTCATGTCCAATACACCCAAACTGAATCGGACCGACTGTAGGCACAGACGACCGGTCTCAGCGGAAGTCAGGTCGCGAAATTTATTACGCCTTACCGAAAGTAGAATTCTAGCGGGGGTATGGGAAGAACAGAGACCCTGGGAACGAGGTGGACCGGAAGTTAGCTAAAGGAGGTCCAGGGTTCCAAATGTTGGCGAACTGTCACGGACCGAGACCGACCGTTACGACCCGTCATAGCAAGACTCGACCCGATTCACCGGAAGTCAGTTCGTGAACAAAAGCTTAACACGACGCAAACGGAGGAAAATGGCAACCAAATGACATACATGTACACCTCGTTCTAAGCGTCAGACCAGTAATGGACACACTTATCAATATGAAGAGAGGAATGACAAAACTGTGCACGCATGTATATCTCGTTCTAAGCGTCAGACGAGCAATGGAGACGCTTGTAAACGCAAGCAGACCAAAAACAAACCTGCACGCGTATGCATGTATACCTCGTTCTAAGCGTCAGACAAGCAATGGAGACGCTTGTAAAGTCAAGCAGACGAAAACCAAACCTACGTGTGCATGTATACCTCGTTCTAAGTGTCAGATGAGCAATGGAGACGCATATTCAAACGCAAGCAGACGAAAAACAAACCTTAACGTGCATTTATACCTCGTTCTAAGCGTCAGACGAGCAATGGAGACGCTTGTAAACTTAAACAGACGAAAAAACAAAGCGGCACATGCATGTATACCTCATTCTAAGCATCAGACGAGCAATGAAGACGCATGCAAACTCAAGCAGACGAAAAACTAAACTACACGTGCATGTAAACACCTCGTTCTAAGCGTTAGACGAGTACTGAATCCGCACGCCAGAAGAGTGCGATGAATTGGAGTGCGATAAGTGCTAAATCGGAGAATAGTATAATAGGACTTGTGATCTATTAATATTTCCGATTATTTCGATCGTTTAAACGTAAGGTGTGAATGAAAATCGGAACACACCGATTAGAATTTTTACTTTTTAAGGGAAAACACGCGAACCGAAGCGGAAAACGCAAAGTAACATGCCCCTTAAGCTTCATTCTTTAAACGTGAGGCGGGAATGAAAATCGCAACGTATCAATTTATCAATTTCCCTCTTTAGGAACTGAAAACGTACGAGCCGAAGTGGGAAACGCAAATGAACATACGAAAGCGAACAAAAAAAAAGATAAATGTATGAATGCTTTGTTCTTTAAACGTGAGCCGGGGATGAAGATCGTAAGGGAGGAATTCACAATACCCGGTTCACTGTATAGTATATATTTATATATATTCAACTTCAAAGACCGCTCCTAAAGTCGGCAAAATTTGCTTAACAACAAATCAGCTGTTCAACAGAAATTCGTCAAGCATGTGCAATGAAAGACGGCCTGATATTTCCAGTAAGTGCACCATGCGAGAAAGGTGAAAATCGGACAGTTCGGCAACAATCAGACAATGGGAGTCTTGTTACAAGAAGACGTAAAAAGACAAACTACAGTATCAGATTCGCGCAATCGGAAAAATCGGACGAACCGTTTACTATAAAGGTTGTGTGGAGCCGATTTATCTAAGACTTGGTCCCTGAAATCTTTGAGGTTCCAGCACCTGTTCAGAGTAATATGAAAGGAAAACCTCTTTTCATTTTCCCGATAATACGCATTTTCTTTGAAACCACGTTCAAGAAAATTGCTGAAAATTTTCGTATATTCGTATCGATCTCAATAAAAGTATGCTTTTGATAAACTTCAAGCATTCCTTTTTTCAGCGTCTAAAATATCTCAGCCATCGATTGCTGTTGAGCAGCTAAAAATTCCATTGTAAAACAGTTGTTCCTCACGCAAATAAATAGTATTGGGCCACCTTAAAGAAACTTTCCTACCGCGTGAAAAGTGCTGCGAGGACGCGTAACTGTTGGTTTCTACACAACAGGCCATTCAAGCGAAACTGAATTTCTCGCACCTCGTCGGATCAAACTTATCCGAGTCTTTTATAAGACAGGTTTGAATGGTGGATTGTGTAGAATTTAGCATTGATTCAATTTGACAGCGCCCTTGTAGCGCTTATTATATAGACGGGTGGTGCCGGCCCGTGTCCGATCGACTCGGTCCGTCGACATTACTACCCTCTCTGAAGCCCATCTGCCATATTTTTCTAAGTCTCTCACGACCTGACTTCCGGTAAGACGGACCGTGCACTGCCTTAGTCGGTCCGACTCAGTTTGGGTGTATTGGCAAAAGACCCACATGCCCTATTTCTAAGTCTCTCACGACGTGACTTCCGGTAAGACGGACCGTACACTGCCTTAGTCAGTCCGAGTCAGTTTGGGTGTACTGGACAACCCTCGTAAGATAGCCTCTAATATAGCACTGCTCTAATATAGTTGGAAAGACCTTTATTACAACGTGATTTATCCCTCCAAGCAACTTACCTTAACAGATTGCCCAAAATGCGACTGCCAAAACTTCAAAACTGTTTATTTTCTTTAAAACGGTTTTTTCGGTTTTTATTTCGCGATGTACACGCTGTATTGCGTTATCATTTGTGCTCCACTTTCAGCCTGGAAAAGAAGTTAATTTTCACGTTATCGTATTATTTTGTCGATCCCCCCGTCGTTTGAAAAAAATTATGTTGATACACTAAAAGAGTTTATTTTGTTTCTTGAGACAATTTTTGGTTGAAAAAGCGGCGAATTCAAACATTCTGCTGCAAAAGCAAAATTGTTTTCGTGAGCAAGTATCGCGCGTGGAAATCTTCACGGCGAGTAAGAATTTCGGGCTTATTGTTTTTTCGCAAAAAAGAGACATGGATCGCGATAAAAAACTAAATTCAATTTTGATACGACATTATGGTTTTATATTGACGGCTTCGCGACTCCGCCCAATACGGAATATGTTTTCTCCCAACTAGCCATCATTATCAAGCCGTAATGTCGTCGAAAATAGTTTATAATGTTAACTTACCCAGGAAAATGGGTTTTAAACAGTAATATTTGCTTTCGATAAATTCACCTATGGTTTATTTACTCTGTTAATGCACATTCACATGCACATGTTATTTACACTGTTAAAACACTGTAGGACGTTGTGGGCGTAACTAATCATATTCCCATAGAATGAGGCCAGATAAGAATTACCTCCTGAAACGGGCACACCGAATCAGATTTTTAGTTCTTAATAAATTATACAGGTTACTTACGATAGCGAAAATAATAAGCGTAAGCAGATTACTTGCCGTCTAGAAAAACGCATTATCTTCCACTAAACGTTCATGTCTAGTATACCTAGCTTCATACGATTTTCAGTGTTATTTCAAATCGTTTATACGACGATTTTATTTTGACTAGGATGGGATAAGCGATGAGGGCAGAGCTAGAGCGCGTGATATATCAGTGCCTGCCCTATGAAGACTGCTTTGAAAAACTCGCCAAAAGAACTCAATCGCTGGTAGTTTACACAAGGGATTTTAAAATGTATTTAATTTTGCTGCAAAAGACACCATGAAGTCGAAGTCGCCTGTGTAGACTGAACCTAATAAAACGTCCCGAATAGAGCGGTTCTTAATCGAGTGTCCAAGAAACCAAAACCAAAGCAATTACTCTGGCCAATCACTATAGATGAAAACAACAAAAAAGTGCATCAAAACTCGAAGCAAATACACGTAAAGGTGTCTAGCGAGGGAAAGCACGCGCAAGTAATTGAGAAAATGGTGAGACTGTTTAAACCAACGACGGAGCAAAACAAGGCAAAACCAGAGAAGACGTGATTTACTTTGAATTCGTCACTCAAATCCGCACTATGGTTTCCTTAATCCGCTGTTAAACTGTAAAGAAAGAATGTTAATTGAACTTATCACAAAGATATTACGATTAACCATATCTAGCATATTATGTGGCATAATTTTGACCTACATATGACTCATAATATACCTCACGTAACGCTTTTAGTGCAGATGGTAGAAGACAAACGGCTTATTATTTATGCAATTTATTACAGAATTTAACAATGAAAATGACAGGGGCCGTCACAGACCTACTTACGTCTGCCCTCAATGATCCAGAGGAACCTCTTACTGCTGAGTTAGAAGAAACAGCTAATAGTGTTGTAGGATGCCTATCAAATGTTCTTGCGTCTGGTGCAAGTCAAGCTAACGGAGCTGCACAACAGAACCAATCATCTTTAAAGGTACAACAAAAATGGTTCGTATCTGTATCATGGCATTTGCTCATGGTACTCAAGCAAATAGTACATGGCAATCTTTCTCAGTTTTATCGAACCCCTTTCTGCTGTGCCCAAATACATTACTCTTTGCCTCGTAGTGCGTTTAATTCCATCCCGTAGAGAACAGAGGGAAGGGAAGGGAACGAAGTTCGTCAGAGCAAAACTCACCAAAGCTTACTACCATTCCCCACCCCACCCTACTGCAGGGCGGAGTACTCCTTGTCACTTTATGCTAAAGCAAATTAAGCAAGAACCGGCCCAAGTCCTCTTAAGGTTTCACGTCTAAGATTAGAACAGTGCCGAAGTCAGCTAGCTGCAGATGGAAATTTTAACAGTAGTAAACTCCACGTTATAGTTCCACCTATGTTTCTTGCACTAAGCTTGTTATGCCTGTTTAAGTAACTACGCTGCATGCCCTTGCAACCTTACTTTTATCGTGCTTGTGTGTTAGTAGCTCATCTTCTGCTATCAGTGTCTATCTGTGTTCTGTAAATCACATTTCTCTTACATTTTAAAAGAAACTCAGTCTGATTGGCTAAATCATCTATTCGCTGATACACAACAATTGTGCACTATGTCCCCTTCATAGTAATTTTTTTGTAGATAAGATCTGAAGATAGCTGTTTTCCGATTATATAGTTGACACCCGGTAGTTCGCACTAACTCGAACCTCCTGCTAACTCGAATTGAATGATTTTTCCCTTCAGGTCATTTTCTTTCAAATTTTACCGTCGAAGATGGAATAACCAGTTTGTCACGAGCGTAGAACGGGTTTGATACCCAACTGGCGGCGGGTATCAAACCCGTGATCCGTGGTTTCAGCAATGTCGAAAGCACCGTGTGTGATAATAAAGAAAGAAAGATGGTAAAGTTTTGAGTTCGGAAAGACTGAAAAAAGAACTACGGAACTGTCAGTTTGTCAAGAGCGTGGGACTTGGCGTGAGAGCGTCGGGGATTCAGCTTTCTTCTTTGTCGCACGCTCGTGGTAAACTGATTGTCCCATCCACCTAATTTGTTTCTTTACCATTTTTCTTTCTTTATTATAGCACATAATTTTGTTCACACAAATGATCCTCCACCGTAATATTTTATGACGCCAATATTATCATGCATGTGCAGATAGATGCCAAAGAGTCAATGTTGTTTTCATCATATATATACGTCGTTGTAAATGTTAGCTATAGTTTACTGTTAAAACCAGCGTTACTAAGCAATGTGTGTTTCTCTCTGTTTTGGTTGCAGCAAAACGCACAGAGGGCTTTAGAAAACTTGCAGGGCATGACCGAAGCGTTTCTTGGTCGCCTGGTTCCGTCCGAAAGCCTGGTCATTAAGACCACCGAGCTGGCGGTAGCTCTAAAAAAGGTATCTGCGGACGATGTAAAGGGACTTAACATGGAAGAAGGATACACAAAGTTTCAGCTACCGGGAAACCTTGGAAATTTGGGTGATGGAAGTGTGAACGCGAAGGTGAGAACTTTGTTTGAATTATGTGCCTCTTGTTTGATTATTAGAAGTACCAGAAACTGCAGCAAGGCTTCTGCATGGCAGCTTTTTGCCTAAATATAGTTGCAGACCAGTCTATATAACCTTACAGTAGCGTTCTTTTGTAACGGTTTGCCCGGACTTTTAACTCATAGTTCATTTATGCAAATGCATTCAAAGAATGACTACTCTAAACCCTAATTTTCAACGACTATAAACTGCAAATGCTTTTCGCATTAAGGTGATTCCATCGAGATAGAAAGGATCTTTAAGATTTCCCAAAAGTTGGTCCAATTGGTAACTGTGTTTTGACCATTAAAACGTTAAAAAATTGGGGTCACCGCGCTCACTTTTGCACAATATGGATAGCAATTAATAGCAACTGTACGATCCGCAAGGTTTCCTGGGAAGCCGTAATAATCAGAAATGAGAACTATAATTTCTTTAAAAGATCATTGCTTGCATTGAAATACAGGAGCAGTTCAACAAAATAGATATTTATCTTGTATTGTACACTATTTTAGTTAAACAGGAATTAAGGATATGAAATAAATTACGGAATTTGCTGCGTGGGTATATACCCTGCTGCACATTAAGACGTGTTCTTTTCAGCATTTAAATAGAAATATCTCAAAGCAGAATTTTTAACTTTTTTAAAAATCGCAAAATATTGTACTCGACGGTGTGCCATTTAAACTTATGTATTAAAAATGGAGGTCACCGTATAAATTTCGCGTTAAGTTTTCGATTTGTTCTTTCTCATTTGGTTAGATTGCTCAGTAGAGTTATCTAAATCGGCTACTCGTCTGATTCGTCTGCTTCAGCGTTTGGACAACCCGGTTTTCATTCCATCGGTTGCTGCAATTTATAACAGCTGCTGACAATGTTCTAGACCGAGGGGGGCTCGGTTTTCTTTCAAGATTTTGTAGACAATCGGACGGTTTATTAGGTGCCGTTGTTGTTTTTCTTCCATAAAATTGCTTCACAATTTGTTTACTCTTTTGGCTCTTTTTAATCTCCGAAGAACAAATTACAAACGGAAAGGTTTTTCATCAGATGTAAGACTTAGATACGTTTCCTTATCCTCTAAAAGAAAATGCCACACGTGAAAATGACAACATGTACCTCAAAATAGGAGTGATTAATTTATTTTACAATAAAAGGTAAAACAAGACTGTAAACAAGGGCATCTTTTCTAGAGATGTGCTGTTTTTATAATTAGTGTTTTTCTACAGGCCAAGGGAAATAAATCGTAGGCTCACATATGCTGAAACCCACAGTGACAGTGTCCGTTAACTGTAATGCGTACAGAGCTTGAAACGGTAAGACTACGATATTGGCGACCGAACGCTTTTTTCGGTTGGTTAAGAAATAAGTCATCATCGAAACAATCCAGTTCGTAGGGGTACCGAGGAACACCAAAATGGCTTGAAAAACAACACCAACTCAGTGTGGAGTAGTTAGTATTAATAATACACACCAGTTGTGAAAACAAACATTGCCAAACAAACTTAAAATGCAAAATAATCAAAAAACTACAATAGAAGATTTAATTTGGGTTCTTTTGATTTTAGAAATGGTTTACTGATGAAATTCCTTCAATTAATATTTCTAAACACAGACTGAAAGAGACAACAAGCCTTCAGAAGCAAAAGCATTTATTTAGAAAAGTATTTGTTTGTCTGGGAAAGTAAAATCCATTCAGTTGCGGCATCGAGAAAAAATTACTCGGAAGCGGGCGGAATTCCATTCTGTGTCGCGAGAATTGAATTCACTTAAACATCTTACAGTTGATCCACGTCACGCGTGAACGGAAACGTGGACACGTGATCCGCGTCTTCAAATGAACAAGCTACTTTCAGTGACATAACGGAGATCACAAAGGAAATATTGAAGATCTCATTGAAATTTGCGAAAATGGACTCTTTCGAGAAGCAAGGGGTTGTGACGGGACAAATCTTTGTTTTATCGAGAGACCGCGTTATTTTCTGTGTTCGCTTCTTGTCAGTGGTTCAAAAACGTTTTAGACGTTTTATTTGTTGTCAATTATTTTGCTAACACAGGATTCCTGTTTCAACCAAACGAGAACAAACCTTGGAGCTGAACGCTTGTGTCAGAACGGTAGCTCTGAATGAAGTGGACGAAAACCAAGATACATGTGCCGTGTCAAGCAATTACTGATGACAGTTTTTCTCAGTTGCGAGGTTGATTAAAGACAAAGGCGACGCTTCGTCCACAGTTAACCAAAGCGTAACATGCGAGTTGTTTGTAAGGAGCTGAAATTCGATCCTAGATATAAATCAGCAGTTTTCCGTGCAAAATACCTAAAAAGCGACATAGAGTTTGAAGACCACTACCTGTTGTGTGTTTGCTGTGTTTTTGCCGCTTTTCCGAGCTTCTGGAGGCCGTTTGGGGTGATTTTCTGTTTAACGGTCGATGCGACATCACGTCAAAGTCAA
>Ga0126336_10000640_pt1 | contig 15299 bp, 10 predicted proteins | sample SidCmetagenome_FD_92530 | JGI IMG/M metagenome (GOLD analysis project Ga0126336, IMG submission 92530) | Coral microbial communities from El Islote,Puerto Morelos, Mexico - Siderastrea C C metagenome | ecosystem: Host-associated > Invertebrates > Cnidaria > Coral | place: El Islote,Puerto...
GAATAGTAATGAGGTATATTACAATCAGCCCCGCTTTCCCCTGGGACTGAAATCAAATGCCGCCACCAGGCTTTTTAGATTGTTGATGTATTACCGGTTTTAAACAAGCATCCACGTGACTGACTTGCGTGATGTAATTGGAGTTTTTGAAGCATCTTTAATTGCTCTTCCTAATACATCATGTACATGTGATATTGATAATTTTCAAACTTCTCACACCCATTTGTTTCCAGCAAGCATGCAATTTATATAGATGTGCATTGTCTACAAGAAGTCATAACTTACAAACATGTGAAGCATTTCCTATTTCAGTTAAAAAAAATAAAAAAAAAAGGTTGAAAACTTTACGTCCAAGTAATCTTCATAAAATGGTTTTTCGATGTGTATGATTGCTAATCCTATACAGGAAGTTTCATTAAGAAAATAGTTCAGTTTCATTTTTGTTAGCTTCTACTTTTTCCTATTTCTTGGGCAGTTTAAAACATTTTTATGCTCTTTCAGGGGTTGTTTACACTGTTTACATCTACTAGACGTTTTTCTTGTGTTCTGCTGTCCACTTCCCTCTGGAACTTGTGATATACTGAAAAGACGTGAAAGAAAAACAAGCTGTTAGAAACCTTTGAAAATGTAGTTTAATGACAAAATTGAGTCATTTTCCATGGTCAATGAATCGCCAGTGATAAAATCTCACGGTTGAGGTTGGCAAAATTACTGTTTAAAAATATCAAACCCCAGTTCAATTTGACATTTCTGAACAAAACAGCTGAAGGTACAACTGTAGTGGGAATCTAACTTGTATTTTTGATCCCTTCTTTTACATAACCTGTAAACTATTTCCTATTCTCAAACTCATTAATAATGTACAAAGAGAAAACAAAGGAAATTGCGACTGTGACGGTGGTTTGGATACCGGCTCTTAGTAAGCGTGAAATTTTGCGAACTTTTTCTTTGAATTTCCCCACGAATTATGAATGGTTTGAGAAGTTATATCAATCGCTTGAAAGAGGGTTTCCCCAGGTATCCAAATACCTCAAAGTTGGTTAAAAAACTCCGCTGCACCTCGGTTTCACTTCTCGGTGTTTGGATATCCTGATGAAACACTCTTTCTCGTGTTTGATATATTAGTGCTAGAAAGTTGTGAAACTGTTAATTGCATGGTACCTGGTGTGGTTGGAGGAACATCTTTCACCACCATCCTGCTCCTTTCAGCTCTCTTTTTCACTGCCTCTGCTCTATGCTCTTTCTCCAGCATTGTATTCATTGAGGCAGGAGTCTTCTCTCGTAGTTTTGTGGCAGCATCAATTAACTCGTCTTTGCTGGCTTCCATATAAGTCTGGAATATATCTTCGGCATAATCTGTGGAGAACTAAGGACAGAAGAGAAGAAAAATTAATGACCCCACCGTCAGGATGGGGTCTAGTAATACCCCGGTTTTTTTTTTTTTGATGCTCTTTTCGTTTTTTTTTCTTGGTCACGTGCCCCACACTGCCAGTTTTTGCTCAGCTAAACAAATACTCATCGCATCTTTCGCTACACAGCCTAGAGCTTGTATCTTGAGTGACCATATTATATTTGACACCCCGAGAGGAGGGAGAACAACGGCGGGGTCTAATGGCCGTGGGGGTTTTTTTGTTCAATATGTCACGAGCATGGGACAACAACGAAAAAACCATGACCTGCAAAGTTACCTTGCAAAGAAAAAACTGAGGTAAATGTGAGGTTTGGTCCTGTAGCTCAGTTGGGAACATCCGAATGGTGGCAAGTCACGTGTTGGATTCCCATTCCGGACTGGTCTAAGATTATAAATATATATGTTTTTAAGTTCAATCCTTTTGACATGTTGAACAAAATATTTATTACTGGACTATCGAGATTTTCTATCTTTTTCTTTATCCGAAGGGTAGAAATTCTCCAATTGCAAGTGAAAACCAAAACATAGTTTGTTGTGACTCTCACTCCTCGAACAGTCGCCTCTCCATCCTTAAATTTGGGATAAGACACGCTAATCCTTTCGACACCGTCTGCCTCTCAGTGCTTGATATCACGATACAAATTAAAGTTGAAGTGGACAGCAGCTAAGGTATGCCTGTAGAATTAAAATTAAACGATTAGCATTGTCATTTGCGCAAGAAAAATCAAGTGTAATTTTCTTACAACAACTTTGAAAATCCTCCAAACCTGTAAGCCCTAATATGAAAATGCATATTCTCATTATTGTTCTGCATACATTTCTTATGGGACTAGTAAGGAGAATTTGTCAGAAATCAAGACATCTTATCCTAGGTGATCACTTTTTTTCTTCTTGTCACTTGAATGTTTGAACAGGTAGTGATGATGTAAAGAGGAATTTCATTGCCCTCACCGTTAGCGCTTAAGGGTTGACAAGAGACATAGTGATACGTACAGTACAGCCCTGCCTTAAAAACAAATGGCTCTGTGTCAAATCATTTGAAACAAGTTTATGTCCACTAAAATCTGAAAAGTCAGAGAAAACGTAGCAACTGTCACACTAAAGTGGCACTACAATGTTTTCATTGGCGAAGCTAATAACATAAAATAAAATAAAATAAATAAAAAATAGCATTTTTGGAATAACAAGTGTTAGGATATGTTATACAATAAAATTCTTATCATGCAGTCTGTGCCAAGCCGTGCTTAGGTAGGGCTTGGCACAAACTGGTTAAGAAGTGGGAGTTGGGAGAGAGTTGGGAGTGCAACCTTATTTTTAAAGTACAAATTTGAAAAAAAACTTTGTACGTGCAATACGTGCCAACATAAGAATAAGCTATTATTTTTGGAACAAAATGGTTAAGGAATGAGTGGAATCCCTCCAAACAGCTTGTCTGAGCAAGTGGAGAAGCTTGCTTGATCCCTTTTACCAAGGCATTATCTGTAAGTGCTTCAGCCAAACGTTCATAGACTACAGTTCCTAAAGGAAAGCAAAACTGAGTGAGCTCCAGACAGTCCTAGATAACCATTTACATAACAAGAATACTGGGATAAATTTTACTTCCCCTGGTGGTGTAAGACAAACTGGTCATTAAGGGCAATATGATAATTATTACGTTGAGGTTGAACATACCCGCTCTTATCCACTTTCTTGGTCGAATATCTCCATGGGCACATTTGTTTAACGACGGATCGTCAAAATTAGAGTGCTCGTTGATGACATGGTTCAAAAATGTTTTGAACTTTGCCCAGATGATTCATCCACTACCACTGAATGTGGAGGTCGCACTCCAATGAAGGTGCTGCTCACAGGGCTTTATCCATTCTGAAAATACTTTACATCGTTTTATTTTAGAAATTTTGGATAGTACTTCACGTCCTTTTGTGAAAAAAAAAGATGACACATTAACATAAGTTTTTCCAACTACATGTACTTTTTTAGACTACCCTTACATACAGCGTTGAATACAACGTGCAAGCATTAAAATTAATGGAGAAAAGTTGTACATCGGGGACAACGGCATCCTGTGATGAAGGCCAAGATAGAAACATTATCACGGAATAACTTATTTAATGGTAAAAGGCTAACAACTGTAGAGATTTCAAAAGTATGATGAGTTGAAATCTGACGTTTTTAATGTATTTTTTAATAATTAAAAAATACAGAAAAAGCATGAGATTCCAACTCATCATATATTTGAAAACTCTTTAATCATTAAAAAAGTTTTTAGCCTTTAACCACTTAATATCTAAAAGCACAGAAAAAAAGTTTGAAAGGCTCTTACTTTTCTTCAGATGCCGGATGTCAAAGCAATGAACAATGTTGTGAAGAACTTTTTTCATGTGCACAGCTATGGAGACGTGCCTGTCTGATTACAAAGACGTTTTTCTGATCATATGGGCAAACCATGAATATCTTAAAGGAGAAGGTCACTCCAGAAAGTGTATATCTTTTTTACTCACCAATAAAAAGACCATACTTAGTCGAGTTACTGGCCGTTGTTTGAGCTTCCATAATGCACCTGATCCCAATGAAATACCTCTCCAAAGAAGCAAAAATTTCGGCATCAGGCGTCGCTTAGGAGCCTGACCGCGTATTCGTGACGTTAAAATGTGATCCTGGGCCAAATTGAAATTGGCGCTAAGCTCAAACACAGCTGGCCAATTTCAAGTGCATAGCTTTACGGCTGCTCTCATTTCTTTTTTGCGGTGCCGTTGTGAACTGAAAACCATGACGGCAACGCCAAGAAAAACGTCACTTTAAAAATGACTTCCAAATATTTCAAACTCGTTCGCGACAGTTTCAACTCGTTCAATCTGGCTAATGTAGCCGAACACTCTGTAAGGACGGCGTTACAGTTCAGGTAGAAAAAAGAAAATTCACTGTCTTGTTTTCACGTTCTACATAAAACTTTGAATTTGGTTATTTCACGTTGTTGTTTTGCAAAGGATGGCAACGAAATTACCAAAATCGGTATCGCACTTGCAGAGTCATTGTTTTGCTAATTAAACCTTTTGTTTTGTGACGTTCTCATCAGCCGTCGCCGTCGTGTTTGCTTACACAGTCCCAGACTGTAACAATATGTCAGAAAAATATACGGAAAGAGGTGAAATCCAGACCTAGCAAAGCAGTGGCTCGACCAGCTTCGCCATGAGAAGCGATTTGGCTTTGCCGAAAAACTGGAAAATGTCTATGTTTTTAAAGAGCATTTTCATGCTGACTGCTTTGTAACCAACTCCTGGGTGGAAATACCCGAAGAAGGATTTAAGCACACAAGAGAGAAGTCCTCGTATTCTGTGACGCAAGAAATGCCTGCACATTTCACCGCAAGCAGTAAATTAAAATAAACACAGACAATTCAGATTAAGACCACAAACCTACTGCGGGTCGATTTAAGCCACATTTTTATTTTAAAACCAATGTACAACTGAAAACAAATTTCTTCTTTAATAAATACGACTCTTACTCGTTGGAAGTGTACCTTCTATCTTTGTTTTCCGACTCTGTCTGCTCTCGACAGCAAACGCATTCTCTCGGAGTCGGCATCACTTCACATCGTTCACAAGTGCACCAAAATGTACCTTCTAACCGTTCCTCCATTTAATCATCTCCACACTTTCATCGTCCTCGGAATTACCGGCACGTTTTGGTTCGAAACAATACGGTTTGAGCGCAGCCATCATATCGGAATACAAACAAACATCTTGGAGCTGACAATTTGGGCGGAATGACAGATTGAACGAGTTGAAACTACCGTGTTTGCCAATTTAAATTTGGACCAGGATCCCATTTTGACGTCACGAATACGCGGCCAGGCTCCTAAGCGGTATCCAAAATGGCGGTGCCCGAAAACAATTTTTTTTGCTTTTTTGGAGAGGAATTTCACTGGGATCGGATGCACTTGGGAAGCTCAAGCAACGGTCAGTAACTCAACTCAGTGTGGTCTGTTTATTGGCGAGTACAAAAAAATATACGGTTTCTGGAGTGACCTTCTCTTTTAAAACCACTCTTGTCGGGCAACACTTTAAGGCTGATTGTGACGTCATAGCCGTTACCATGGCAGCAAGTAAGGTCCACAAAAAGAACCTCCAAATTGCAGTTTTTGCAAATTATCTGAAAAACTAATTGGTGACCTATCCTTTTTATTGCATTTTTAGAAAGCTCCCTAAATTCTCCAACTTCTTTGGCGGTATGGCAAAAAGTTATTCAGTAGAACTTAAGTTATATCGAAAAAGTGATTTTTTGTTTTGAATTACAAAAATTCCACTGAATAACTTTCCTCCAAACGCTTCTATTTGAATTGGCACGCTTATTGTTACATGCATGCAAAAAATAAGGATGGGTCACCGAGCAAAATTTTGAGATAAAAACAACTGTTTCGTGCACGTTTTATTTCCGGTTTGCGCGATTTTACGCGGCATTTTAACTGCCGGTATTTTGCTCGCGCGCAATTCACTCAGCTGACGCATGCATTCTGGCTATGTCGTGTGTAGGCTACGCACGCGCGCGGCAAAAAAGCCTTTCGAGCCTCCTTAAGAGAGACACAGCCAAGACCCATGTGAGCAAACATGTGAAACATTAGTACTTTGGTGGCTGACCCTCCTGACAGAAGAATGCCGAGGCAAAGGAGGAAGTTCCCAGCTGCTATCTGAGTTTCGGGTATCAGAGGTTGACTATACCACGTGTTCTGTTTCTTGCAATTTGGATTGATGCAGGTTGTTATTATGGCTGCCTCTGTACCTATCTCGCTACTCTCTATATGGGAATTGTCAGCTTTACATGTGTGACAGAACTTGTATAGCAGTAACAACTGACTAAGGAACACAATGTGTTTTGGCTCTGTGCGGAGGTTCTTGCCTTTCATTGATAACCTATAACAGTTTACAAAATACGCTACATTTCATAAAACTGTAGTTCTCATTTTACACACGTTTTAAGAGTCTTTGCACGCGAAACACTGTGGCAAGTCTAGATTAGTGTACAATTAATTGTGCTCTTACCGACTAGATTTGCCAGCATCATCTTCATCTGTTTCGGTTTCCGTGGTTTCAGTTTCCGTCTCTGTTTCATACAAAGACCCATCCTCCTCCTCTACCTCTTCTGCTTCCTCTTCATCTGATGCGACACCATCATCATCAGGCTTGCTATCATGTGGGTCAGAGGGCCTCTGATCATTCGGAGCTGGAGCAACATCCTTAATGGGCTGAACTTCATGTTTTGTTACTTTAAAAAATAATAATAAAGCCAGTTGTGATTGGATTATGGGCAAAAATATACATCCACTAATTTAAAGTGTGATATACACATGCCTGGGTACGCATGAGGATTACTCATTTTCGGGGTTCAGGCAGGGTAAAAGTATTGTGGATGTATTAGATTTAAAATTGGTGTCAAAATCAAGCAGTTTCATGCACATTTAATTTCACTTTAAAACATTCGATCATGTGATGCCAATTTTGTTAGTAAAAGTACAAAACGTTCCATACATAAAGCACTGAATGAAGTAGTACACAAAGACACACTTTAAGCATCTGCCAGGCCTTCCCCTTTCCCCAATTCTAACTAGCCAAGGGCAGGTATACAATAAATGAAACTACAACAATGAATGTTTTATTCCACAGAATATAAAATAACAGTAAAGTAGAAATTAGTTAGGTAATTAAAGAAGTTATATATACCAGATACAGGTGAAATTGTTGGACAATAAAATCAAAACAAACAACCAAGAAGAACATAACATCGAATTCACCGACAGTCTGTTTTAAATATATCTGCAATGCATGTATAGAATGTTCTACTGCCAGTACTTACCTTTTCTAATGCACTTCCGGTTTTCTGCCTTCCGGCTTTTTAGATGACCTTGGCGTGTCAGAATCTTATTCTTCAGGATTCCGTTTTGTTCTTTCAGTAGAGCACAACTCTTGCACTCTACTTCGTCCTCCTGAGTATTCTCCACCGGTTCTTCCTCCATATTGTTGGCCGATTCTGTTGGCTTGCTAGAATCCGTGACAGTCACATCGCTACACGTGCTTAAGCTCGAGTTGTCACTTTCACTGCTTTTGGTCTCGGTTCGTCTGGGTGAGCTACCTTGTAATGTGACATTGCCTCTTTGAGGGCCTATAAGCAACGAATTTACCACAGGCTTAATAGGGAGAAGTATACGAACCACTGTTTCAACAGCAAAAACGTGAATAAAACTCAACATTCTTCTCTGCCGATCTGCTGGAGGCTGTTCTTTGACATCAGCTCCGACGGCGTGAATCGTTGGAAAAACACTTACGCGGAGATCGTCCTTTTTCAGCGATCTGCTTTTAACATGTCTGCTTCTCCACTCACATTACAGAAAAGACGCCCTCTCCTCGCTCGTTTTCTCACTGCAGCGCTCCCGCTCCCGTTTCTTTCTATGGTGTTTACTAACAGGAGCCCCTGCGGAGGAGAGAGGAAAAGACGGGTAAAATCTTCTGGTTTAAAATGCTTTGAGCATAACGCAGAAGTGGCAGATGGTTCCCACTTGTCGCATTTCTGCTTTATGGAAGCTACCCATTTTCTCCTTCTTCGCACGGCCTCCAAAATACGGTATCTGATGCAGAGATATACCCTCTTTTAAGTTTTTAACGTTGCCGAAACCAGCGGCAACGCATCTACTTGGCATTACTGGAAGTTTTCGAAGAGTTCTGCCACGAGACTCGCGGTAAAACAAGTGAGATAAGCTGAGATGCCAGGTTTTGATGTGACGTCTCGTTACGTCACAATAATGAGTAGACCCATGCCCCCAAGAATTCGGTCGTGAACCAAAACAGCCCCATTTTTCGTTGGATTTTCCGTATTTCAACAGGGCACAGAAAATCGAATATTCAACCAAATCAAAAAATTTTTGCGCAGAATTTCTCTTGAGATTAGGCAAATTTATTTCAGCGAAAAAAATTGGGGGTTAGTTGAACTTTAATGATTGTTAGCTAAAATGGTCAACAAAAAACCTCGCAAGCGGTGTCGTCGACAAGAAATGCTGCATGTCAAGGTTTTACAGTTTAGTTTTCTCAAGTATAGATTTGCGAAAATCTTGACCAAGAACGGACAAAAATGTTTAAAATACTAGGATATGCAGCGGAAAATCTCAGATGTTCAAAAGTAGTAAAATCAGAGCTAAGAACCGACAAACAAAGGAAAAATGACCGTCCCACAGACGGCATCTCGTAATTGTTACACAGGGTGTCCAGGCTCACGAGAAAACCACTTTAGTAGCAAAGTCGCTAGCGTAGTCGCTAGCGTAGTCTTGTCTTGTCTCTTGACCGTCTGAATGCCTTTCAACCGCATTTCAGCCAGCGTTTAGGTTTCCCAAGCTGTTAACCTTCGACTAGCACACTCAACAAGCCTCTTCGTATTACATCAAAATAGAATATAAAAAATCTGTCTGTTTGTCTCTTTTTAAAAGAACAAATTATTCCAATCGTGTTTCCTGCTTTCTCTTGTTAAAACAATCCTTTCTTATCAAGAGAAGATGAAGTATGAGAGTGAATCCTGTGCCGCATGATAATCATTTGAAATTTATTATAAGCTCGCACCCATGCTGCGAAGATGTCAACAATCTAAAATTACATGACGTCATTCTAACTGACCAATGAGGTGCCTTCCTTATAATAACCACGCAGTATGACACATAACCAAAAATAGAGGCCTGTGTATGGGGGATTTGCTCTCTCCCTTCATCCTCTCTTGTTTCTTTTTCTTTTGTATCTCTTGGATAACAATCGCCAATGGACAGAGGACGCAAAAGGTGAATTGAACGTTCTAACACAGATTTCCATTTTCAGTCACGTTGGAAAATCGAACGTTGCACCATACAAGATTATTATGTCATGAGAATCGGAAATCGACTGTTCTCATCGACTGGGTATACTTCACAATCAGCACAAGTATAATCACGATATGTTCCTGACAAAACCCATTCTAAGAACACATCGCTGTCCGCTGTGATCTAAAGCTGTTTCTCTTAAATTTTACCGCAAATTGAATACTACTGAGCGCGAAATCATTGATAAACATCACAGCAGGAATTCCCGGCTACCGTAGTTATCTGATACATCAGTGCGTAAAAAATAATTATAACGAAAGTGTCTCCGACGTAGCCCGATGAAACAGTGAATTCCTCTTTTGGGAATGTCGAAGATCTCGCAAACATCAGCGAATCTACACAGGAATGTACTTAGAAATGCACTCAACTCCAATAAAATATCTAGAAGTTGCTATTACAGCCACGAGATAGAAAACGAAGAGAAACCAAAACTAAGACCTCAGACTCAAAGGTTTGAACTACCTGGTAGAACATAATAAACAACACCGCAGGAAAGTTCTGCGCTAAATTTAGGCTTTCGTTTGAAGCCGGGTCACACTTCATCCACAGACTCGCAAGTTAGAAAAATCTTGCACGGCATAATGAACAAACCACATGACAGTACTGCTCAATAACATTTATTTAAATGGGCAATATTTTACCCAGATTACTAAGATAGAACCAACTTCTGCACCACAATAGAGTGACTACAGAGTTGAGGGTATTATCTACAGACTAACACCATAAAGTTTACCACGTGAAAATTACGGGGGGAATTGTTTCCAATACAGTGTACAGACACAATGAGATTGATAACATCGACTGATAAGACTGATTTCCTCTGCAGCTTGTACGTATGGAGAGTTTCTTTATGGATCAAGCGGATTCTTTTCAAGTCCAAAGTTTCCAAACTACTTCCCTCAATACAACAGATGTACTTGGAATATCACAGTTCCCAGTGGGTATATCATCAAAGTCAGCTTTCATCACTTCGATTTGGGCAGCTGGTCGAGTAAAGCCCGTGTTGCCATCACAAATGTTACTCCTGATAATAGATGGAATCAGCCATTCCAGTTGTATGGTCGGTACCTTCCTTCTCCAGTGTACTCTGTGGGGAATTCCATTCAAGTGATATTCACATCTCTCACACGTCAGTACTCGGGATTCAACGCATCTTACACGGCCATCACTTATGAGTCAGGTATGTCTCTGATATCATAGCTATCTTTGGTCCTTGTCATAACCAAACTATTTTATTTTAAATAAACTGTTTGGTAGCCAGGTAAAATGGATATCTGCCTGTGATAGATATTTTAGATTTTAAATTAATTGTTAGGCAGCGGACGTGCGGTGAGAGTCTATCCGCCGCCTGTAAAGTCTTCAGAATTTCTTGTTTCCGAATTGTTATACCAAGGCATTTCAAATCCCGACTTTGCGATTTGTATCTGTCAGTGTCTGAACCGATTTCATTTGTTGTAGTTAGTCGGACAGAAGAGACGACTGAAGGTGAATTTTGACAATTTTGCGACACCTACCATTAGTTAATCATGAGTGCTGTCAATCAAAAGGAGGACTACTTTATAAAAGCCCGTAAGAGTTTCAATCTATAGTCTTCCTCCCGGGTATATTTTTACTTGTATAAACTGAATAATTATAGAAATGTATTAATTCTTGTCAGTGTCTGAACCGATTTCATTTGTTGTAGTTAGTCGGTAACCAAATGTAGCTTACATTCTACAAATTCTCAAGAATTGAACCATTATTTCAGCTGTCTTTTCTCTCCAGAATACTTTTTTAGGGAGTGAAGGGGTTTAGCTGAACGCCATCCGAGGATACCAGAAATCAGACACAATAACAATGAGGACTCGTGGGGAGGACTCAGATTTTTTCTGAGTAATAACAACATTTCTTCTTTCAACACATATAACGATATTTGTTTCACGTCATCAATAAACTACCTATTGGAACTGATTTCGTCATTTAATCGATCTCAAATTATTAGAAATGCAAAAGTGGGTTAAAAAGCAAATAAACTACTTTGGACAATCTAAAGTGTGGCTCAAAGACGAGCACCATTTATCCGGGTTCCTCTTCCCCTTAGAACTTATTCCTGCATGAAAACACAAGTAAACCACGCACATGCCCCAGCGCTCAGCGGTAGGAGAAGCAACGTCAACTGCAATCTACGTACTTGCTTGGAGAGCTCTGGTTGCTACCAGACAGTGCAGCTTTTCATCAAGAATATCAAGAAGAATGTTAAATGTTACACACGCAATACATTAATTTTCGCTTGTGAAGTTTTGATTTCATCCCGCGTAGACACTACCCATGTAAACTTTTTTCAATTGTACTAGGAAATTACCAAATCAGTTTTAATTTTTTTTTCTTTTCAATTGCGAGAGCGATTTGCTGATTCGTAAAAACATAGCTTTTCCCCCGGAACAGATGATATTAAAAAGAAGGTGAACGTCAAGGCGGGGGCTATATGACCAATGAACAATACGGGAGGCCTTTGCATTAGGTTTAGAAACACATAAGTACAAAGGACATTTTGTGTTACCAATACACAGGGAAAATACTTGAAGCAACTACTGAAGGAAGCAAAATGCAAATGCTTATCAGCTGCAGTACAAAACGAAACAATCCCCATGTATTATCCACTGAAGAGAAACGCCCACCTCTTCCCGCACCCTGAACGGGAATTGAACCACGTCGCCACATTCCGGGTTGCTGGTGTGATGCCTTACCAACTGAGCTGCGAAGCCCTCGTTTTGCGAATAGGTCATTCGTGAGTTAACGTAAGCTTCTTCCAGTTAAGATACCGTATATCCATTGTGAAGCCAACTGTATACCTGATACCTCGAAGGAAAGTTTAAGTAGGGCTGTGCTGCCGGTCTTCCAAATCCTGACCGTACTGAAGTTTTAATCCTGTCCTTGATTTCCGTTTGCGTATCAAAAGCGGCAGATCACGCTATATTATATCAAATGGCACTTTTTAGTTAATTCTCTATCTTTTTCTCTACATCAGATAAATGTGTTTATGCTCTCTACAGATACACCCAAACCATACCCAACTACAGTCCTAAAGGATACGTTTTCAGGCAAAAATGGCTAAAAACCTTACCCTTTTGGGCGGCACATACTTGTTTTGGCGTACAACCCAAGCAAATGGACTGCCATATAAACATCTTGTTTTGTCAACCGTGTGTCACTTCCTCCCACGGCCTTCAATGTTTGACCATTTCTCCCTGCACTTAGCTATACGGGTAAACTCCTTTACATAGTATCGCTAAATTTAACACCGCAGTTGCAAGAAATCTGCAGTTTGCTTTAGTCAGTAGTTACTTCAAGTACCCTGTACAGTTTACGCAGATCACCTTTTGTATGTGTCTAAATCTAATGTAAAGGCCTCCCATATTCTTGTTAGTGTTAAGCCCTTGCCTTGAAGTCCACGTTCTTTGTCATCGCATTTGTTGTGGGGGAAATGAAAAAAAATTCGTCTTCCGAAACAGCAAAATAGTTCGGGCAAATTGAAAGTAAAAAAGCTCAACTGAATTGCACACTTTTCTGGTACATTTGGACTGAAGTCTACATGACGTAGTGTCTATATGAAACGAAATCAAACTCAACCAGAGATAATGTAATGTATAGCTCTTTAACATTTATCTGGAGTTGAGATTCAAAAAATTTCAGCGTTTGGTAGCAAACAGGCTTCTTCAAACAGGTTCGTAGATTGCAGGCAACGGTATTGATCCTAACGCTGAGATATGTACTCAGATTTGTAATATTTTCATGTGCAATACAAGAGGAAGTTTCGGACGGGAGGAAAAATCGGAAGCAATTAATACTCACTTTTGCGCCCCATTTTGTATTATCCATATTAGTTCGTTTGCTTTGCATGTTTAGTCCACTTTTTCAATTCTAATTTATTATAAATTTCAACTTGAGGCCTTAATAATTTGGGATCAATTGAACTGACGAAATCAATTTCAACAGGTTATTTACTAATTAGGTGAAACAAGTATCATTATTGTTATGTCTGATTACTGGTATCCTCGGACTGCAGTCAGCAAAACCCCTCCACTCCCTAAACAAAGTATTCCTGAGACAACACAGCTGAAACAATGGTTCTGCTTCAATTCTTGAGGTTTTATAGAATGTTAGCTACCTTTGGTACCTACTAACTACAACAAATGAAATCGGTTCATCTACTAACAGAGACAAATCGCAAAGTCGAGATAACAGCTTGTTTAACTGCAAAACGTTAACCTTATTTTGCCTTGGCTTTTTTTGAGTTTCTGAGCTTGAATGGGGGGGGGGGAGTGCCCCCTATAGATGTCGAAAAGTATGCACGCTCTGTGACGAAACTTGGCACGTTTTTAGCACGTCTTTAGTTTAACAGATTGTGTTTATGGTGTGTCGATTATGACGTTTAGAGGATATGAGGAGCTGCAAGTCCTTGACTACTTTTAAAACAAAGCTGAAAACCTTTCTTTTTAAGTGTATTTTTTTAATTGACACTGCATTATACAATTATTAGTTATTATTATTATTATTATTATTATTATTATTATTTTCTTTAATTGTAAATATTGTCAATTCTATTATTTAATTGTAAATATTGTAAAGCGCTGTTGGATACCCTGTAGAAACAACGCTATATAAATCATCATCGTTATTATGACCTTTCATGACGTCACAAATACGTCACAGAGCAGCCATATTGAATTTTGAGCCACCATCTTGAATCCCGAACATGCAGTCATACAGTGCACAATCGACATCAAAAAATATATGAATTTGTTCTAAGAAGCATACTTAATCAAAACCAAAACAAAAAGGTAAAGGATTATCTTCTCCTTACAAACGAAGAGGAAAAACTGAAAAGAAGACAATAAAAATAGAAAATAGTGAAAACGCCTCCTTAGTAGACGGTTGCTATGAAGGCGGCAATCATCGTTGACACGTCATTGACAAAGGAAAATTTCCTCTGATAAAATTTCAGGAAAAGTTACGAGATTTGGTGATTATTCGTCTAGCCGTTTGAAAGTTATAATTCGTTAAAGTCAGCGCCGGCACAATGTGCCTCCCCCCTCCCTCCTTTAGGCTAAAAATGGTTAACCCTCCATCATGTGTAAGGTGTAGGCTGGCATGCAAATTCTTGATCCTCGTGGAATATGGCAAGTTATTTGGTTGCCATTTTCCTCATGAAAAAGGGTAAACCTGCCGTCGAGAAGTTTCCATGCACAAAAGTCGCTTCTGTGTGTCACGCAGAATAACGCAACCTGTCGACTTCAATTCTCTCACTTCGGTCTGTTTTTATGGCCTATAACTTCAATTTACATTCCAAATGATTGAAAACAACACGGAAAAGCCAAATGAATCTATTCGGATAGCTTGAAATAACTTTGTCCTGGAATTATTAAATAATACACAGCTAACTCACCTGAAATCTGTCGGGGGAGGGGTGGGGAAGGCTGCCGCAAAACTTTTATGTGCAAAATCTTCGGCAGTGAAATAACTCAAACGATAACCGTGTACTTTGTAAGCCCGTATTTTTGCTTTTTGCAGGTTTGATGTATTTGTTAAGTGTTGAAAGCTGATTTAACGTGACCCATTTGTCCCTCAGCAAATATGTCTATTTTAGGAAAATGTCAATTTTGCATAGTCTATATTAAACTTGAATTGCCCGCAAAGTTTTTTCGATAATGTTTAAGTACAATCCTTTGGCTCTTTTGGGAAATCCAGAACAACCATAGAGTTTGTCTACTACACAGAAAAAAAAATTGGCAAAACTGGCACTTTTTCAAATCTACCAGACCACCCTCTTTGTTGAAAATTATTGCTCAGCTGATAAGAAGAGCCTGAGAGAAAAAATAGTATTTTTTAATATATAGATTTCGCCAAGCCTAAAAGCGGAGCCTCCCTTTTGTTTTTGATTTTTTTTTTTTTGCTGGCACTTATTAATTTGTGAAACTACTCTCATTCAAGTCGTTAAATAAAAAAAAAAAAGAAAAA
>Ga0126336_10000641_pt1 | contig 15289 bp, 10 predicted proteins | sample SidCmetagenome_FD_92530 | JGI IMG/M metagenome (GOLD analysis project Ga0126336, IMG submission 92530) | Coral microbial communities from El Islote,Puerto Morelos, Mexico - Siderastrea C C metagenome | ecosystem: Host-associated > Invertebrates > Cnidaria > Coral | place: El Islote,Puerto...
ACGTCCGTCTCTTCGCCCTCAAAATTAAATACCCAATGACTAAGGGTTATAAATTTTGTTTTTCATATTTGTATTTACGAGATATTATAAGTATTCGTATATTTATACTATTGTCATACGAGCTTGTGTTGAGATTGTAGTTTCAGTGCTTGATACTTTCTTTGTATTATGCTTGTAAACTTTATTACCAAATAGGTTGATTGTAAGACATAATAAAGAGGATCGCATACGGCTCGTGTTGACACACCCCAATAGTGGGTGCTTATTACAAGATAAATGTTTTATATTCGGTTGAGCGGGGAGCGAATTAGAATATAAGAACGGCTATCTTTAACGGAGGGAAACCCTGGTGACGAGGTTAGGCCGTTCTCTCTGAGTGAGTCTTGGGGGACTGGAACGAGCTTTGTCTCAGCTTGAGGTTTGGCTGGGAATCAGTGAGCTTTTTCTTTGATATAATCTTGACTTTTTTCAGTACTTTTTGATAAAATCAAGGCTGTCTGAACGATCTCTCTGCGGTTAGCTCGCATTAAAAATAAGTCTGCAGCGAATCGTCCACTTGCAACAGTATTCGTCTTTTTCTGGGAACCAAGTGAAACGTAAGAAAACTACAACCTTGAAATTTGGTCAACATCTTCTTTTCTACTCTCAAATGTGCAACATTCTACTCAAAAACATTCTTGAATCATATTCCCGTCATCACAAGAGATGCGATCGATTGTTCTAAAAGGAACATCGTTATCACTCGATATTTGTCCTCAAGGCAATTCTTGATGATTTACAGTTTTGTTCCATTTTCACTTGTGCGACTCTACCAGTTAGAATTTACAGTGGTTTTATTCTGTTATCCTCCTTTGCTGTCGCTTCTTGTAGCTGTGATGAGCTCTTCTATAAACAAAAGCCTTGAAAAATAATTGATTAATTTGACCTTGAATATTGTAAGACATTCACACTTGGAGGCGCAGCTTTAAGGGTTCGTTTTAATTTAATAGGCCGGTCTATTTGCGGCTATTCGCTCATAGAAATTAACCAATCACCTTCCCAGGCCCACTAAAAGAATTATTTAAAAAATAAAACATGTAAATAAAATCAAATAACAAGCATTGTAATTATCTGTAACATGTGGAGGAGCTTTTCAACAGTTTGCAGGTGTTTAATTTTAAGATCTGTGAGGAGTACAAAAGAATGCTTTTTGGGGGGTGGAACTGAGCACCAGGAAATAAGTCTAAAATAATGCCCTGATAAACAAAGAAAAGTAGCGATTATTTTGGCAAACGTACCACCAAATATAACATATTTATGAGAATTTGCTTTCGTAAAGAATATTTATTAGAATGTTGTCTGGCACTTTGAGAGAATTTTATTTCTCTTTCGTAAAAATGCGGTTGAACAACCGTCTTCGCTGCAAAGATTAACGATGGATCCATGAGTGAAAAAACGCTTTTTCCACGAGTCAATTTGCCATTCGTAACATAAAAAAGCTTGAATCTTTATCTTAATCCATCATTAATAATTCACACGATAGCTTAAGTTTGTTTTGTTGAAAGTTAGCTCGTAATGCCCAGACGTCTTTTATTTGCCTATGGCAACAGGAATCGCTTGCCGGGTGTGAAAGCAACAGAAGAGAAAAATTGGCCTTCAGTTTGGAAATATATATGTGAAATGTCGAAGATAATTTCAGTTGCATAACCAGATGGATCAATTCTTTTCAATTTTATCTGCTTGTTTTTTAACATTTATCCAAGCCGTCTAGTAGAAGTTTTCTAATTATTTCTGCGATGCCGTTCAACATTGCTATGGAGCTCCTGTTTGTTCTTCTGGGAATCACATTCGCCGTTGGGAACATGCAACCTTCTTCATCGAACTGCAACCAGCTATCTTCGTCCATGCTAAGTTTTGACGTGGAATGGTCCAATATTAAGCCTTACATGTATAATTCGTCGTCCGAGAAAGGTTGGTGTTTCTAACCAGTATTATTAAGACTTAACATGGCTCTTTCAATGTCAGTTAATTCCTCAGTAAGATCGCAAGTCGGCGCGTTGTCAAAATAATTAGAAAGCACTGACAATTATTACTGCGAAAGGTAATTGTCGTAGTTTTGCACGTTTGCCAACATAACCAACCTGCAAATTAATGCAACATGACAGGGTTTGCTTCCCACCAAATATGAAAATAATTTTATTTTGAGACTTAGTTGCTTTATTTTTTGAAGTGTTTGCAAATATTTCTCTCTTTTGTACCAAGTCATCAAAAGTGGACAATGTTATAACTTGTTCTCATCCTTTATTTAAATTCGAAATGTATTTTGTCGTAAAATATATTAAAAATAGTTCAATTCAATAAAGAGTAATTTGTCAGACAAGTTTTAAGTCAGCAAAATTACAGTGTTGCTTTTTCTAGACCTAAAGGCTTTCAGCATCATTTTCCTGAGGTAAGAAAAAGAATCTGTCAATTAATTTTTTCTTAAATCCGCAAATATTCCAATACACATCGGTGTGTGTTATGTCGATATCGCATGCCTGAGGCAATACACTTACTAAAAATGTCAGTCGATTTGATTCTAGGAACTTTTTATATTTTTTTCTGCTTCCCAAAGTGGTCCTTCAAGGTTTCTTTGTACTAGACGTTAACGCCAAATCCTGGGAACCCAGTATAACAAAATATTCGCGTCCGACCTTTATTGTTGAGTTACTAAAGTGCCGGATGTTTAGTCACGCGAATTTTGAAATATCCAAAACAAGATAAAAACGGGAACAAACATTTTAATTAGTAAGTGAATAAAAGGATCCCCAGACACAAAAAGATTTGAAAATAACCCTAGGAAAAAGAGAGGCTTGAAACAGGTGTTCGCCGTTGGTACATCAAATTGCGTGCTTGATAAAACTTTCCTTGCAGCTTAACTGACAGGAGCATATTTTTTGTCAGAAGTTTAAAAAATTATCCCTTTCACTTAAAATTACATGAAGTAAATCTTATTTTACAGTTTAAAGAAAAAGAATGACCCAAATCGGCGTAGTGCGGAATCAAACCCGAGTCGCTGGCTTCATAACCGATGTCTACATCCACTGCACCACCAAGAGCTAGCTGCCAAAAACCGTAATTTTTAACATAATTATTTAGAGCGTTGCCATAAAGAATGATTGTAGCGTTTTACGCTTTATAAAGATGCTATAGATCGTGAAACATGTTGAAAGTACACGAGAGTTCCGAAGAAAACTTCATGTGAGGGATAAACGACAACTTGGAAACTACTTTAACTGATTTCCTCCGCTTTAATTCCGAACTCTTTCAACAGACTAAATAACACAATGAAAGGTTCGCTAGAACACACAAAAAAGAACAAAACAACGAAATGAGAACTGAGAATAACTTCAGATGTAACTACAAAATAAACTTTGATAAATTGTACCAAGTTATTGTATCTTACCGATGGTTTTTAATCGCGGAACGGTAAAGTAGATTTCACAAAGACTATAACCAGAAGACTGAATAAAACTGACTAAGAATTTTGAATTGTGCAAATTTAAGCAAGCTAATACTTGTCCCTACGGGATTACGATATTACACTATTGAGAAACTAGTCCCAACGGGGGCTCTGGAAAACAATTAAATATTTTCACGCTGTCCGCAACACTACACACACACATAAATTATGGACAGCTTAATATATGTACACACATGCCGTGCTAACACGCAATCACTAATAACAATAACTGTCGGCACATCTCCCCTTGACAAAAAATAAACTAGTACGAAAAAGAACAACGACGCACCCTTGACAACAAAACTAAGAAGCCGAGAAAAAAAAAACAAATAAAATAAAATAATAATATTTTCCTAAAGTCACTGACATTTCACGGCGCCAGAGTCCTTCACGGTCACAAGACCAAGTCTTCAAAAGTAAACAAAGTCCTCAAAGTCCTTATATGAATCAGTCACGACATAACAAAATCCTTGTAACGTTCCGGAAGTCTTACTTGTCTTGTGAATCTCCTACTTGGCACGACAACATCCTCAGCTTCAGAAGATGGCACTGTGGATTCAGTTACAGGGCATGGCGTTGACGAATCAGCAACAGGAGACGGCGTACGCACGTTGTGGGCTCAACGTCAGTGGGCGAGGTCTGAGGGCTGACCAACGGGGCCAGAATAACAGCATTGGTTCAAATTCATCAAAAGCCCGCGCGGCCTGAGGTTCCCTATTACGCCTCACACGCGTCATCGTTTACTACGATCAAGTAGCTTAAACCTACTGTCCATTCCAAAGACTAAAACGGTTACTTATGGTGACAGATCCTTCTCAGTCATGGCACCAAAGCTCTGGAATGACTTGCCCATTATAATCAGACAGTGTTCCACAGTTGCCTCTTTTAAATTGAGATTAAAAACGTTTCTTTTTAACAGTGTCTATAGTTAGATTAGGTAAATAACTTATTGTAAAAAGCATTGAGACTTCCATACGTTGTAAAATGCGTTTTTAAGCACAATGTTATTATTGTTATTATTATTATTATTATTATTATTATTATTATTATTATTATATGTCTTTGCGATTTCGACGGCGAACTTGTTTATTAATTAGGACCTCATACGACCTAGGAGCAACTTCTCTGAGAAATTCACCTTGCTTCCATGTTCCAGCAGGTGAGCGAACGCGGATAGTTCCACCAGGCCTCACATGTGAAAGGGTACGCTTGCCACGGTTGTAGTACTTACTTGCAGCTTGTTAGCATCGTTGACGAGGCTGAATCCTGGCGTTAGGAGTGTTTCGATTGTTGGCAGTTAAGTCTTACATCGGCGACCCAAAGACGCCGGGCGGGACTCCTATCCATGCCCTCACTTGGAGTATTAGCCAGTCCAGAAGAACTTGAAATTCACTTATACCAGCTGCTCGACATTTCGTGAGGAGACGTTCAACAGTGCGTACTGCATTCTCAGCCTTACCACTACTCTGAAGATAAGGTGGGCTGGAGGCAACAAGCTGAAAGTTCCACTGGTCTGCCAATTTGGCAAACTCAGAAAAGCAAAACAAGGCCCATTATATTTCACCAGGGTATCTGGTACTCCAAATCGGCTAAAAATTGCCATGAGACTTCTAATAACTGACATAGAGGTTTCAGATAGAGTGAATCAACCTCTACGAAGTTACTAAAATAGTCACTGACAGCCAGCAGAATTCCGCCTAAATGAAACAGATGTCGGCAGCAACCTTTGCCCAAGGACGAAATGGGACTTGATGCTGAAGTAACGGTTCTTGTACTTGTGAGTCGCGATGCGTAAGATAAACATCACACTGGCTGACTAAATCCTTCATTTGGGCGCTCATTCTGAGCCAGAGCATACACTCACGAAGCTGGAGAAGACACCCCCCACCCCCCACCCCTAAGCCAAGGTGAGTCGAGTGACCAAGGGACATAAACTCCTTTCTTAGTACACTGGGGACATACAGGCGAGACCCGCAGAAGACCAGATTTCCTTGAACAACCAGCTCATCGCGAAACTGGAAGGAAGGGCGCAAGGCATCATCGCATTTGTGGCTCAATTCGTGCCAACCGAGATGGAGAAACTCGCAGGTTCTTCATATGGTCTTCACGCTCTAGCGATTTCATCTCCTCTGAAGTCAAAGTTTCCTCAAGATACGCGGCTTAGCGTACCCGCCATGACCATTAGGGGAGCATGCGCTGAAGTCTTGCCGGCGCATCACAAAGGCTCTTTTTAAAGATTTTTTTCAGAGGATTGTGATCAGTTTCCACATGGACCACATCACGCCCAAAGACGTACTTGCCGAACTTCTCGCATGCAAACACGATGGCCAGGAGCTCCTTTTTCATTTGGGCGTACCTCGTCTCTGTTTGGGTAAAGGCTCTGGATGCAAAACTCACTGGCTGCTCAAGCTGAAGCGAAGTGGCTCCTAACCCTGTCTCAGAAGCATCGCACTGAAGGGCAACCTCACCTTGAAGGCTGTAAAAGTGGAGAACGGGGGCTTGTGTGGTGGCAGTCTTAATATCACTCCACGCTTTCTCTTGGGCTTCGGACCAGATCCACTCGGCGTTTTTGCGAGTCAGCTGACAAAGTGGATGGGCCATGTCAGGGAGACGGGTCAAGAATTCAGCCACGTAATGGACAGTTCCATTAAAACGCAGTAAGCTCTTTACATCGGTTGGGCGTGGCATTTCAAGTACAGCTTGCAACGTCTCAGGATGTATTTTCAGACCAGACTTGGCGGCGTAGTGGCCAATCAGAGGGACTTCTTCCAAGCACAACTGAAGCTTTTCCACAGACATCACGTTAAGAACATCGTTGAAGAAATGCGATAAGTTTTTTGTTCTGGTCACGCACAGCTTCCTCGAAGGTGCCTCCGAAACCAGCAACTATAAAATTATCTGCAACAACCCTATTACCGTCAAGACCTTCAATCAGCTCATGCATGCGGCGCTGGAAGTCTTCAGGGGCCGAGCTAATTCTAAATGGCATCCGAAACTAGCGATAGCGTCCAAAAAGCATGTGGAAAGTTGTCAGCAACGATGATTCCTCGTCTAATTTAATGTTCTAAAATCCATTCTTTGCATCCTGGGCGGAAAACACTTTGGCGCCATGAAGGCAAGTCGCAATGTCCTCGATGGTAGGCATGGGATAGTTCTCCCTAAGAATCGCCTTGTTTAGATCCTTCGGGTCCAGACATACCCTTGTTTACCCATTCTTCTTCGGGATAGCTAACATAGATGAGATCCACGACGTTGGCCGTGAGACTGGTTCAGTGACTCCTGAGCTATGTAATTCTTCTAGGCTTTCTTTTATTTTAACGCAAAGAGAGAGTTGAGCTCGCCGGGAAGCTTGTTGAATTGGCTGTGGTTGGAATGGGTGTGGTTCAAATTAAGGATTCTGACGCTATCCGTAAGCCTGGCACGAGTGAGAGTCAACTGTTTTCTGTCCAGGATGCGATATCTAGTTCCAGTCCTCTCTCCAAGGAGTAGGTCAAAGAGATGTTTCCCAAAGTGTTCGACGGTTTACTAGTGAGGGCGAATACCATATCCCACTCCTGACACCATGTAACGTTTTGCGCTTTTAAAATAAAGATACTGTAGAGCATGAAACATGTTGAAAGTACAGAGTTCCGAAGAAAACTACACACGCATAAATTATGGACAGCTTAAGATATACACACATGACACGCAAAGCATTTGCACGGGCTAACGCACAATCACTAATAATAATAACTATCGGCACGGCCATAACAATAACAAAAAGCTAACCATTCAAATCAGTCCTTAACCCTAACTAAGGGAGATCAATGATGAGGAATACTATATTATGTTTACTTCATAAGATGTCTCACCTGCTTTGGCGTATCCATTCTAGTCACAACCTTTTTTTCGGCCTTTTTTGCACGCATATAATCTCAGTTACATTATATTACAGGTGGCCTTCTTTACGAACTCCTTAACAAGATGATCAAACCTCCTAACAAAATTTACTACAAACCAAATCTCAATCCGCAAAAGAAGACCCAGAACTTCAAAACTTTGTTAGGCCAACATCAACCAAACAACACTGTAAACACGACCATATTGATGCCGATCATGATAAAAACGAACGTGGATAATGATCCGTGTGCGGTTAAAGTACATCATTCCAAAGGACCAGCCTACATTGTTAAACGCAACGTGATGAAGCCATTGACACAACTTGGCCGCTCGTTCATTAATGGAGGACAGATCATAGGTTTGACCCTCATCTTAACTGTGATATCCGGGGTCATCATTTGGATTCTGGTACGTATTGGCTGATAATCAAAGACTTGAACCATAGTTCAAAGCTGTAACAAACACACAAATTAACAACGTGAAACTACCGAAACAAATCAGTTATTGAAAGTTAATAACTATGACAGCACAACTCTATAACTTTCATTTCAGACAATGTCACACTGGCGTATTTTGTCAACAGACTTAAAATTCGTCATTTTTGCAGGATCGTCGTAAAAATCCCATGGAATTCCCTCCGTCATTTATAGAGGGATCATGGCAAGGCTTTTGGTGGGCTTTCGTTACCATGGCCACAGTTGGGTAAGTTGTAGGGCACAATTGTAAACGGTGAAAATGTTATTTCTATAATATTATTTGAAAAGAAAACTTGTGATGCTTTCTAAGGTTTCGTTTTTTTTTCTTCTTGGAAAGTCATTATGGAAAACAGTCACATAGAAATAGAGCCGAATGCGGAGCTGAGAACAACAAAATGAGATACGTGACGTATCGGCCCATTCTCTAAAAATTTACTATTGCTCTCAATGTCTCGCTCAACGTAACATCGTATTTCCGGACCTTAAAGGGACTTTGTCATGTAACTTCAATATCATTTCGAAAATTCAAGAGAAGTGTCTCAATTAAAGCTAAAAATTAACGACCCAGTTTTGTTACAAATGGCTATTCTAGTGCAAAACAGCGACGAAAATGAAATTTCTCTTTACATCATCACCACTTGTCCAAACATTCCAGTGATGAGAATAAAGGAAGTGATCTCCAAGGATAAGACGTCTCAGTTGAAATTTAGATAAATTCTCTTTACTAATACCATAACAAATGTATGGAGAACAGTAAGGAGATTGTGCATTTTAATGCCAGTGCTTAGAGGGTTAATTGGTGTGTTTGGCTAAGAGTAAATGAACAGGACGGAAAAAGATTTCAAGTTGAAAATGTCGGTGCGATTTTTTCAAGTTCTTCCTTTGTGTCGTGGGGTGTAGTGGGGGCGTGGTGGTGTAGCGGTAAGTGCGTTTGACTTCAGACCTGAAGGTCGGTGGATTGATGCCCAGCCCTGGCTGCCATCGTGTTGTTTCCTTACACAACGAACTTTACCTTATTGTCTCTCTCCAACCAGGGGTACAAATTGGGTACCGGCGACATACTGCTGGGGGTAACCCTGTGATGGACTTGCATCCCATCGGGGGGGGGGGATAGCAATACTCTCAGTTGCTTCATGCTACAGAAATCAGGTTAAGCTCCGGCCGTGTGGGCCTCCTTGGCTAGTGTGCAACTTAACCTTTTTTACCCTCTCTCGTACTTAAAATCGGTGAAACTCGTCTTTCCTTGGAACACTCACTTGATATCATCCCGTTAGTAATCTGAAGCAATTCATGCATAATTAAGGTGCTATCACATACATTTAGTACATTTTTGACCCAAACACAGCAAATCGCCATAATATGGCATTGTCCCTTTAAATTAATTTATTTTGATGACTATGTTCACAATGATCTTCATGTTGTACGTCATGTTGATGCCAACTAGCTATTTCACAGTAATTGAGTCAGCTTTTATTTTCTTTCAGCTATGGAGACACGGCCCCCAAGTCTGTACCAGCGCGCCTGTACAGTATTTTGTGGATGTTATTAGGAATGGTGGCTTTTTCTGTTCTCACGGCCAATTTCACAAGTTCCTTGACCCATGATATCGAGGAAGATTTGAATATTTTTGGCAAAAAAGTGAGTGAACACATTTGCAACTTAAATTTTGTTTGAAGGATCCTCTAAGAATGCAAGAAGGAATACAAGTTCCTCTAAGAACTTGTATTCTCTGAGAACCGTAGTTTTTCTCTCGTGCACGTCTTGTTGGGGGCTGGTACAGTTACCTCATGAAAGAAGGCATGACCAAAGGTGAGCAGTCCATTTTTACTCTCATCTAGACCACTGGATGAAACATTTTTACAATGTGTGTCTCAATCGGTAGTAAAGTATTTACAAATACCAGTAATAATATGAACTGTTAACAGCTTCGCACTGATTGTCTCTTTTTTCAATTCAGTACCTCCCTGTTGATGTTTGAGAATTTTTTAAAAATATATTTTGGAAAAATTTTAGGTTGCAGTATTGAACGGGAGTTTGGCCAAGCAAGTAGCAGTGTCTGAAGGAGCTAAATATATTGGTAAGAATAACAAAGAAATCAGTCTGAGATGGAATTTTATAGGGTGTTGGTGATGGTAGGGTAGGGAGACTTCAGACCATGTTTCACAGATGGCAAAACATGGATTTCACGTTAAGGTCTGTTAATGATCTTAGTTTTAGTTAGGGATTGACTATAGAGCAGTTTTCGATTGAGTGTCGAAAGTAGTTCGCGTTTTGCTTTGGTTTCGCTCTACTTCGCTCTGTGATTGGTCAAAAAATCTCGCGCCACTTTTCCGACCAATCAGAGGTAAAACTCAAACCAATCACGACTTGCTCGCAAGCGTTTTCCCGCGCTTGGGACCGGTTACTTGTATTTGCTTCGAGTTCTGATTGGTTCATTGGGTAATTTGTGTTTGTTGTGATTGGCTGGGGTGATTACTTTGGTTTTGGTTTTACGACACTCATTTGAAAAACGCTCTAACTGACAAGTTAGTTAATTCACAACAGAGTATAAACTTGATTCTCAATTCACAGAAAATGGCTGTGGAAAATCACAGCTCCAAGGTGTCTGGCGGTTCACTATTAATGAAAAAAATCCTAGTTTCACATTTCAGTTCTCACAAAATATGACAATTCACAATGCACGAAAAGTTCTTAGCCATGGGTTTTAGCTTTTTTAAAAAACAGCGAAAACTGAGGGCCTTTCAGACGAAGACTTTCCAGACAAAGTGCTGAAGCAAAAACTACTGTGACTGGATTCCCTTTAATATTGGCTGTCCTTAGTGGTTTCCGTTTAGTGGAGGCCCCGCCCGTCTGTTTTGCTTGATGGCGTCCAAGAGGAGGGTACTCTTTTATATTGGGAGACACCTGCCGAAAGAGGCGCCTTTATAACTACTCATGCGATATACAAAAGTGTAGAGACATTTGTTCTCTTGATGTTTTACGTGTCGGTCACCTAGATTCTCCATAAAGTGAAAGAGAGAGGAACGAAGAAAAACGGCAGAAATGACAACGCAAAAATGTCCAAACACTTGGAATCTTCAAGCCACTAAAAGGCCCTCCGAAAAACCCAGCAGTTTACTTATGAGGTGTGGGATAAGCTACTGTTTTGGGTTCGTCTTTCAGGTATAGGAAAGGGACGCATTGGGTGCTTCAGATGTATTGAAGGGGTGCCATTCATATATGTCATATGTGAAAGGGTAAGCTTGTGAATCTCGGAGGAAAGCCCACCCTTCCCATGCAGTCTGGACCTTCATCGCATTAACCCCTCTTTGTCGGGAAAAAGGGTCAGAAGATTTAAAAATGAAAACGTTGTCTTATTTTATGGTTTAGCTTTCAACGACATGGAAGCTATGATCCAATCATTGACAGTCAAGAAATCAAAAGGGTTACTGTTGGACAGACACGTGGCCTTATCACACATGGAGCGATTCAGAGCTAAGTCACTGGAAATAGGGCGAACGATAGATTACGAATACTACATTGGGCTTAGCGTCAGACCTCCACATAACTCGACACATATTTGCGAGATGATAAAGAAATGTACACGTGACCTCGTGCACAGTGAGGAATTTGAAATGGTAGCATTGAAGGTAGGCACAATTTCAAACAAGGTTACTTTTAGACCGTTGATAGCTTTGTTTATCAGTCCTCTCACGATATTGTCACTTTGATGTGGATCGCGACGTTTTGATCACTTTAATATAAACTGTTTCCAGTGTGATTTTACTGGTGAGGTGAGTGTAGTACATATGAAAGGAAAAAATGTTGATGGTGCGTACTCGAGATTTCGATAGCCTAAGCATGCTACGCGAGGTACCTTTGTCAGTTGATAATGTTAAATCTTCACTTATTTGTTGAGAAGTGCTTGAATTGGGCTTAGTCAAGAGAGGATGAAGATAAGAGAGTCCATTACTTGTCCTATGCCATCTAAAGTAATCAGTCTTACGTTATTTTTGGATCATCCACAGTCTTAATAAATGGAACGTGACTTCCTTTTAGAGTCTTATTATCTCTGTCATGTCGATTTACGATACGGGAATCTGCGCCACTACAAACTCCATACAACGCGTTATAAAGCACTAAAAATTTCAACGGCCAAAAGTTTTACCCAGAACCGCTAAATCAGATCCATGGGCTAAGGCATCAATTATCGACGTTTCCATCTCAGGTCCAACGCACCTGCATATTAAAAAGTATAGCACAACGCTAAATTTTGGCGTACTCCCATAGGTCGAAATCGATCACGTGAGGTGATAGTGTCTCTCCTCAGCGGGTGCCCACCAACGCATAATGCTTAAAATTTAGCGCTGTCCAAAAAACAAATAAATAAATAATCAGTAGAGTCCTTCTGTCTCAGACCCTGTGTGAGATATGTTCCCTCGGAAATTTTGTTTCCTCGGACAACCTATCACACGATAGTATCTTCGACAGAAAAACTCTATTTTTAATTAGTAGAACACGAGTGGGCTCCCTGGATAAATATTATCATTATTATTATTATTATTATTGTTATTATTATTATTATTATTATTATGTTTGTCCACTACGAAGAGATATGACTTCTTTTTTACTTTGTTGTAGTTATTATCTGAGTCTGTTTCTGAGGATCAAACCACTAAAGTTTCATCCAGCTTGTTCGATGATTATGATTTTCTCATAATTCTACTGGCTTTGTTTGGCGTTCTTGTCAGCGGTGGCCTTATATGGGAGTACTTTTATTACAAGCCAAAAATGGAGCGTATCAACAAAGTTAATTGTAAGTGACACAAGAACTTAGCAACTTAAAGCATTACACATTATTTGGGGGGAGGGATTTTTTTGAAGTTAGTAATCATCACTAATCTGTTTCAAATTCTTTTTTGTACCACGTGCTCTTTATTCAGTTGTCTCAGAGCCATTCACTAGCTATATAACTCTTGTACAATTTTGCTGATATAACGCGCGCTCTGATTGGTTGCTGAGAGCCATTCATTATAACTCTTGTAGAATTTTGCTGATATAACCAACGTTCTGATTGGTTGCGTGGCCGTCTAGATGACGTTATGTAAACACAGGCACGACGTCGCGTAACACTTGTTTTCTTGTTCTTTGTTTTACACAACATCAACAGATGAAATAGAAATGGAAGGTGAAGAGGGAAAAAACTCAGACAAGGCAATCCTGCTGAAAAACGAAGTGGAGGAGCTGTGTGAAGAGTGTCGAGCCAAAGTAGAGAACATCGTGAAGGAAGAAGGAAAGCAGAGATTACAGAACATGCAGACTGTTGTTAGTCCCTTCGACGGCTTTGCTATTATTGGGAACCAACTTACCTCCATCCCTGGAGTTTCGTCCATCAGAAAGATTGGCTCAGGGCTACCTCTTAATGCCCAAGCCATAAGGAATATGAAGAGAAACATACAAGAGAAACTTTGACCAATATGAAAGAGCAGTTGAAAAGAGTCTAAATCCCAATTTCGAAATACAATTATCTCGAGCTGTTCTTAGCTTAGTCTGATGAAAAGAGACATGCACAATTGTCCAAAAGCCCTCTAGCTCACGGTAAAAGCGTAGTTAGGAAAATTCATCACGAACAAAGAAAAAGATAAAGATAATTGTGTGTAATGGTAGGAAGGTTTCAGATGACCTTCGGTCGGTAATCTTAGAAAGTCTCAGTGTTACCTTCGGTAATGGAATCCGTGAATCGGTCTAATTAATCATTCACGACCGTCAATTGACTGATAAATCCACTTAAAGGCTATCTTTCTTTTTATTGACTTCTTCAAACTGAGCCTGCAGATTCAGAAATTCTAAAGCATGAGGATTCAAGTGAAAACTTTCAAGAAGTACTCTCAGTGATGCTGTTTGTTATGTTGTACAAGATGGCTATAACTTTTGAAGCTGTGAAAGAAAGCTTTAAATGTGACCACTCAAGTGAAAGGTACTGAGCAGTAATTTCCTGAGATGCTGTTTATTGTGCTGTTTGAATTGAGGTGGTTGTAAATTTTCAGTATGTGGATGAGATCCTTTAAGTGTAAATATACAAATAACTGAGACCTGCTGAGAAGCAGTATCCCTGCCGTGCTGTTAGCTTTTCAATTTTTCCAAGTAAACATTTTAATACGGAACGTAGTCTGAATGGCGTTCGACGCAAACATAACAGCTGATTTAGTCCCGTCCACACTAATCAGTGCGTTTTCAGCTGAAGCCGCACTTGGACGGATTCTATCCATCGGGGCATTTTCGCTAGATGGACCTTATTGCCTGATAGTATGCGTTCGCGATAATCGCTATCACGTCACTTGATCAATCTAAGCCAATCCGACTCGGAGAAATTGAAGAGGTCAACCGTGATCGTTGATACTGATTCAACGAACTTGCGTGTAATTTCTTTTTAATACGCTATTAGCTTTGTTAGTCAGTGTAAATATTACCTAAAAATAACTGTTGTCAACTGCTAGGATTTCTTGTTTACTTAAACATATATATATATTTTAAGTCCAATTTGTAACATTTTGCAATTTTCTCAGCTAATTGCACAGCTAACAATTAAAATTATCTCCGTAGCTATATATTGTTCAGGAGCACCCATGGTTTGATTGCCTTATAGATATTCGGTTCCTTCAAGACAAAATAAAAGAGTTTCTTTGGTGAATTGTCAACTCAAACGTTTGCAATTGAGGAAAATTAATTAAAATGACATTAATTTAGAATATAAAATATGGCCAGCTAAGATATTAGGAAACGGCTATCTGTAGCTCGGATATTCGGGCGACAAGAATTCGTTGCTTAAAATTTTCTGTTAGTACCTTTTAGTCAGAAAATTCTAAGTATTCTTATACTTAAAATATTCCACTAAAAAACCTGACCAGATGAAACTGTTTACGTTTATACAGAGATCTCTTTAAAAGGCCTAAGACTATCTGGTAAAAGAAGGGCGCTATCAACATTTTGTTGAGTTTTTTTCCTTGGGTGCCCCAGCTGATTGTTGAACCATATCTCGGTATTGAATTGTCAAATGCCCCATTTTGGTACACTGATTCCATTTAAGGCTTCACAAATCTTCAACGTCTACATTGTCGTTGGTGTTGTATTTCGTCTGGCCATTCTCAGAAGGTGACCTTTGCCAGCGTAAAGCTCTGCACCATGTATCAAAGGAGTCGTCGGAATCATTGTGTCGTTGAGGAATGGAATTAGAAAGGATTTGCAGAGTGCTTTGATGGCTTCTATAGTGCTCGTCTGTGCGATGGAGAACTTGGGCATCCTCTACAAAATCCGTGTTATCTGTGTGGTGACCAAAAGTAAGTTAACAGAGTAGCGAGGAATAGCAACAAAAAGCCTGGTTTTACACAGTGAATTGAAAGCAATTCACAGGCGCGAAAAGATTAATACTTTTAAACTTGTTGTACTTTCTTACATTGAGCGAATTGTTGAGTTA
>Ga0126336_10000642_pt1 | contig 15285 bp, 11 predicted proteins | sample SidCmetagenome_FD_92530 | JGI IMG/M metagenome (GOLD analysis project Ga0126336, IMG submission 92530) | Coral microbial communities from El Islote,Puerto Morelos, Mexico - Siderastrea C C metagenome | ecosystem: Host-associated > Invertebrates > Cnidaria > Coral | place: El Islote,Puerto...
CTGCGTTGTTGTCAGCTCTTGTAGTTCGGTGTGAACGGGTTGATCAGTTAACCATGTTTAATTAAACATGGTTTCATTAAACTTTGTTTAAATAAACTTGTTTTGTTGGTGTGAACGGGGTATTAGTCTCCGCACGGGCTCTAAACAGTCAGGCTCGTTATAATGACGTGGATTTTACGAGACTGAAAGCTAATGCTTCAAATACCGGACGATTTGTTGGTGACATGACCATTCTTGCATGTGAAGCGTAATTTTGTTGTTTTGAGTTTCGCGGCGTATTGAAGTTGAGTAAAGGTGAGCGTTGAAATGTTTATTTCGCTGTTTTTGAAGACATTTCGTTTTTAAGAGGCAGTGTTTACAAAGGCTAGCGAGAAATTGGGAGTTGTGTGCGTCCAATGCCCATCCGCGCTCACATGCGTTCCCTCAGTGTACGAGAGGGAAAGCAATCTATACCTGCCACTGTAAACATTTCTGCTTTTCGGTTCTGCCCAATTTTTAGAAGTTTGGTTGTCTAAGCTTGTCTAAGACCTCAGTCTTAGACATGTTTAGACAACCATTCATTTTAGTCTGTATTAGAGCACGGGTTAACACGCAAAAATATAAACGTTACTAGTCGGTTAGCTATCTCAGCATTGACGTGAATATGTGTTCCAGTTGTCTCTAGAAACACAGCTTTCTGGCGATAAAAAATTGGTCTGAACCCCTACGTTAAATCAAGAATACTAGACAAAATGAAGTTTGAGCTCAAAAGAGGAGAAGTAAAACTTTTTGAGCAAAAAACGTTTCCGCCTGTCGTAACTTAACGATATCACGGTTTAGGAACGATTTGAAAGAGTCGTACAGAGGTTACAAACAAACAACGTTTTCAAGTTGCATACATACATTTCATTCCTTACATACCGGAAGTGCACATTGTCCATAACAGGTCACCGGAAACCACGAACTACTTAAGAAAAGGGGAGGGGGAGGGGGGAGGGGGAAGGGGGGTGAGAGACTATGCGCCGCCTGTAAATTCTTCAGAATGTCTTGTTATATGTTCAAATATAACGGGGTTAAGACAAGTTTATAATTAAGCAATAATATAATAACATTTTATAAAAATATGTTATAAAAATATTTAGAAAAATATTTTTTAGCGATATTAGAGCATTATGCAGACCCCAGTTTTTGAATGAATGCACCCAGAGAAAATTTCTTTCCGCGGTGCACGGCTTGAATTGAAGAAATAGTCGTTGGGATTATAAGATACTCCGGATCTAAACTCAGGCGAAGCTGAGAAACAGTTTTGTTTCTGTATACGAACTGAGCACTTGTGACAGTTTTTTAAGAATTCACACCTTCATAAGGGGGGCGAAGGTGAAATGCATGCCGGCTGCCCCAGTGGGGGAGGGAAGATTTACGCTCACTTTTTCAACCTAACCTGGGGTCGTCGGGGGGCTAACACTCACGCCCCCTTATAATGGTGAAGAAAGGAATTAAAGGTCAATAATTCTCTTGAAAATGCTTTTCAGAGAGCATCTACTTGGAAGAACCAAAAAACAGATTAATTGGAAAAACTAAAGGAAAAGACTAAGAAGCCGAGATTCAGGAAGCAGTGAGAAAAGAACAGCAGTAAAGGTAATTTATCCTATGAATAAGCAAAAGTAAATTACTGTATTGTCAACATCCCATCACTGTTGAAGCCTAATTGTTTCATAAACCACGGTTTTGTTATTTGTGCCAGTTTTTATCCTAAGGTCAGTTTGGTTTGAAAGTGTGGTACTCAAAAGAAGCTATACTTTTCTTTTCTTTAAGGAAATGCATATGTGCAGAAGGTTGCACAGGAGAAAGCTGTTACATCTTTTGTTGATTTAACAGCTTCTTCAGTTCGCTCTCTACGAAATTTTGACTTCCCGGTGCTGCCTAACTTACCAGAGAGGCATCATAACACGCCGGGTCAGCTGTCGTGACCTTCCGCTCACATGAATGAAGCCAAAATGACAACTCGAGTTAAAACATCCAAAGGTGCATCAGGAGTTTGTTGCTGGAAATTATTCCATTAGCCACTCTGGTTAGGTTAGTTTCCACAGATATGGCTCTTGAACAGTCTATCAATACTGATTCAAAGTGGCGGGATTGTGGGGATATCTCAAAGTACAGTAGCCCTTCAAAGGTGGTTTCTGAATGTCCATGAACGAGCATCAGTCGCCACTACTTTGAAGGAAATGTATGGTTTAAAGACAGCGATCAGGTCACGCACAAGGAAGCAGCACCAAAAAGGGTTAAGAGGAATGAAGATGACGTCAGGTAGCTGGGTAACTGTTTTACTTCAGGCTTAGTGACCAACCCTTTCAGCGACGATGCAGCGTAGCTTCTCAACTTATCAGCTTGTAAATGGCATCGTTCTATCAGACAGCCTTGTGAGTAGTACAGAGAAAGGTCAAGGGCAAATAATCACATTTGTTGAGAACCGTATCAACTCCAATGTTATAAGTTTTTGGGACCCTCTCCCAAGCCTGAAACTGAAGACTTTCAGCTCCATGTCAAAGAAAGTGAATGCCAAGGCTGCGGACAATCCTTGACATTCTTAATGCTGACGAGAACCTCTGAATGCTTCTCATCGCTGTTAATGCACGACGTATAAATCTGATGGAGGTTCTAAGCTACGAGTTATCACCAGTTCCATGCACACTTGCACATCAACACGCCCGCCTACGGAAAACTACCAAGAGTGTTCTATTTACCATCATTGAAAAAAAGGCCAATACATAACCTCGACAGACTATCTATATACTAGATGGATGGCTATAGTGCAAATGACCAGGCCTGTCGGAGCAGGCACGTTCGGCGATCTGTCCTTAAAGTACTTTATTTTCCATCTTCACAGCGCCACTTTCTCTTCGCCACTGCAACTGCCTTGAGGTTCACATTGTTTCCATCATTACAACGCTGAGACTTCAATTAAAGCTGGAGTGCGGTCAAGGAGAGGTGCATCCATTGCTCTTGAAGTTCAAATAGGCGGTCTTCGACCCCAGTGCCCAAGCAAGATCAACCTCTGTTACTATTTAACGAAGACACTGTGTACACTCGGGTAGGAAAGCTTCCAGAGGACAAGAAGCTGGTCATTGGAGGAGATTTCAAGGATGGAGAAAGATGTGTGGTGACTACTAGAGGCCACTGCAGTGACATTGCAGCTCTAAAGTCAAACCGCGAGGAGGCGGACACGAGGTTGTTCCCTCACGTCAAGTATGTCGCGAACGCAGAAACAATAATGGTTATCCAGTCCCCTGATACAGACGTGCTTGTGCTGGGTGCAGCTCATCTTGTCTATTTGGCTGCGAGGAATTGGGGTTTTGCACAGGTCTAAAAGATCAACCACGACTAATTCCAGTTCCTGAAGTCTCTCAAGCATTAGGTCAGAGAGTGTAATGCCCTTCCTGCATTCCACGCCCTCACTGGTTAGATTCCAACAGTTCTCTTGCCGGAATTGGAATCAAGAAGGCATGAGATGCACCAAGGCGAAGCCATCTACACCAGAATGGCCTGAGTCTCTTAGGACAAGCACAAGGGCTGGACGACATAACAGCCACCAGATGCGAAGCATTTATACAGCTATTTCAATTAAGGTTGTCGGATTAACTCAAGCTTACGCGACAAGACCGAAGGGTAATGTGGGTGGTTGCAAGTCAGTCTTAGTTTCACGGTTGTCAGAAGTTGGTCAGAAACTTAGAAAGTAATAGATGGGTACTATCTGATTATTGTCATAGCAATCATGATTCGCTTTGAAATTTTCGGCTGTTAGTACTTGTTGTGGAGTGCGAAAAAAACATGTTTATCAGGCTGCTGTTTTTCCAACTTGTAATTTCCATACCATGACGTGCTTCATGAGCACCAAGGTATTTTAATTTTCCCTTTTTAAGCAAGTATAGACAAATGGACAAGTGAGATTGAAAATTACGTTTTAAACGAAATCTCTAGCTGAAAATCGTTCTTTCAGTAGTTCTTTCCTTTTTGTTTTAATTTTCTTATTATAAATACTAAACTCCTCCATATACTTTGCTATTGTACAGTAACCAAGGTACTGCTGATTTTGGTGAACGTAGGCAAAAAGATCCCATATTACCCTGTGGTCTTGTCGCGTAGGCTAAGCATTCATCCGACAAAGTTGATTGAAATAGCTGTATGGGACCCGTACCAATCCCCGAAGAGAACATCAAACACCGGTGATGAGCTGAGGTACGTTATGCTCTGCCAAAAAAAGCAGACAAATGAAATGCTACCGCCAACCTCCAACAGTCTGCGACAGCACCTCAAGCAAGCCAACTATCAGACGCATACATGGAGACATTCCCTTGATGCCACGCAAGATCTGTCTCCACCAGAGGAACATGGCTGGGAGATAGAAGAGGTGATAATAGAAGATGGCTTTTTGAGTAAGGGGCGCAACCTGCTGGTGAAAGAACACAAGTAAAAACAGATGCTGGAATAGCACACAGGTATCGTATGGTATCAAGCGTTTCTCAGTATAAGTACCTGTTATTTTAGAACAATCCTGAATGGAATTACTATCGGTTGCAGCTAGGCGTGGACGTGTGACGTGACAACATGATCTAAAATTTGAATGATTATCACCTCAATTTGAACCTGGAATAAATCTATGGACATGAGGTATAATAATTCAAATTCCTGACAAACTATTGGCAAATACCAAGAGGTTTTTAAAGGGGAAGATCTTTGTTTACATCTGCAGTCTTTGATCTCTGCACTATCACAAGTTATCAACAATCGGAAAAGGATGCAAAATTGAAAGAGACTGTCATATGAAAAAGACCGTCATGGTCTGTACAGTGTACATATAGCAAAATATGAGAGCAGATATTTCTTTTTGAAAAAGATCAAATTCTTAGCAAATGTGCAGCCCCGTGGTAAGAGTTGTCGTGCTGCTACACAAACGTCCGGTACAGTGTACATGCTGATATGCAGCAACTTTTCAATTAATCATTTGAAGCCAGTTTCTATCCTGTTTCACTTTTAAATTTCATATTCTTTTTCTAGATACAATAACATCGCGCAACAGTGTTTGAAGTGCTTAAAGTGTGGCAAGTACAATCACTATCCATCAAGTTGCAGGGCGGGAGTCCCACCTCAAGAGGGATCTAAGGAGACCAAGAACGGCGAATCAAGAAAACAACAGAGGCTGAGGGGACAAGCAGCGCTTCGGACGATAATTACTTTTACCTTCAGGAGACAGCACAACACCTACACCGTGTAAAGAAGACAAGATCAGGCCCAAATCAAGACACTGTACTCGTCTGCATAGGAGACATTGATACTGTCGTAAACTCCGAAGTCTACATATGCGAAAACTTGGGATGCGTGACTCGTGTCACGCGATTTGCGATAGACATTCCAAGGCTATTACGTGTTAGACCTTATGACTATATTTGGATAGGGTTTTTTCTAGACAGGTGCTCGATCGCGAGAAAACATTACTAGGTTTTAGATTCACTACTGTAACACGGCGTTTTACTCGCATTGGTTGGTTGGCACAAGGAGAGAATAAACAAGTTAACATTGTACTAGAAAGGAGTGAATTTCTTCAGCGTCTCAGGGAATTTTCTGCGTTACATTAACAAACATTCCCCAAGCTGAAAGTGGCGACCCTGCCAGGACACGAGTTGGAGATTTCGCGAACACATAAGGCGACGAATCGTGGATAGTCGTACAAAATTTTCGGTTAAGAACAAGCGACAAGGGAACATTTGTAATTACTCATCGACAGGAGGTGCATTTACACGTTACTGGAACGCTAACTTCGGTGACTAAGGAGCGTTGTTGACAGTCTTCGCAAACACAAGATTGGTGGCCTAGAATTACAAGATCAAAATGGCGCCAACTGATAAACACGATCAGTTTGATAGAATTTTCGAAATTGAAGCTGGAGGAAATTTCAAAAACCTGGAAAGACTGCAATCAAGAGGACTTGGAACTTAACTACAACAAGATATGTGGACTTATTCGCAAATTGAAGATTTCAATCGACGAGACAGGGGAGCGCATGTTGGAGAGCGAACGCACGCTCGATGAGATAAAAAATTGGCCTGTGCAACAGAAGGAAGGGCTACAAATGTTTCGAGAATTTCGAGTACAAATTAAGCTGACTTTGGATGAACGACGTAGACAAGAGGAGGACAAGAAGGCTCAGCATGAATTAGATAAGCAGCGAGCTATCAACAAGGAAATCATGGAAGTGCGACTGGCCGAGCAAAAGGAACTTGAAGCCGAGCAAATTAGACAACAACAGGAAGAAGAGCGGTTGAAAAAGAAATTGGCGATGGAGAAAGACACCAGAGCAGGTAATAGCTATTCTCCTGGGTCATCAACAAGACAGTCGGTGAAGCTTCAGCGATATACCATCACTCCATTTCACGGCGATTATAACGACTGGATTCGATTCTGGAACCAGTTTGAGGTTGAAGTGGACAGTGCAAAAATTCAACTATTTATTGGAGCTCGTAAAAGGCCAACCACGGGAGGACATACTTGGGCTTCCACACATTGCAGAAGGCTACTAAGAAGCCAAGAGAATTCTGCAGGCCACCTATGGCAAGGATTTTAAGGTGCACAAAGCGCTCATTAAAGAAATTGAAAGTTTCCACAATATTACGGACATTCGCCGACTCGACCGGATTCGCAAATTCTACAACAAGCTTTCGAGAGTTGTACGAACTTTGTCTACAATGAACAAACTGCAGACAGCGCAGAACGCCATGTACACTTTGACGGACAAACTTGGACCGGTGAGAGAAGTCATCACTCAGACAGACAATAAGTGGGAGGAGTGGACACTTGAACAGCTGGTTGAAGCTCTGCCTAAGTTTGTTGACTGGAACCCTCTTCGAGCAGAGGAGAGGAGCAAGCAACAAGGCAGATCTGGAGATGGGACGCGAAATGCAGAAAAATTGATGATGCAGGGCTCACAAAGATACACCAATGCTAACAGATGTGTTTACTGCGGTTCTACAAACCATTCGTCTGTGAACTGTACAAAGGTGTTGACTGTCGCTGCCCGAAGGGACCTCACACGAAGGACGAATTTGTGCTACAACTGCCTTGGTGATAATCATCTTGTGTCTGCATGTCGTTCAAGACCCTGCATGAACTGTGGACAGCATCATCATACATCTCTTTGTGAAAGAAGAATTTCAACTGTTCCCGAGCAAGGCAGCATTCCTACATCAACAGAAAAGAACCTGAGCGCATCAGCTTCGTCTACTTCAACTTAACACGCTACAGTCCGAGCAATGATCAATGAACAGGAAGCAAGAATCATGTTTGACACAGGAGCCGGAAGTTCGTATGTATGCTCAGACCTGGTTACAAGACTGGGAGTCTCACCAAACCGGCAAGGGACAAGATGCACTGAGCAGATGTATGGAACAATTACAAGAAGAGTGGGTATTTACTCTTTAACCATTGAGTCTACTGTTGTGGATGGTTTTAACTTTGTTGTTGATTATATCAATACAGAGAAGAATATGTTGACATCTTCACCTAATCCAAGAATTAAGGACTTGAAGCGGAAGTACCCTCTACTCCGTAAGCTACAATTAAGCGATGAAGACGAAATGGCAGATCAGTTCCCTGTACATATCATCCTTGGAGCAGCAGATTATCAGCGCATCCGTTTAACAGAACCATCAATTCTCGGGAACAATCCTGACACTGACCCTGGAGTGGAATTCACGATGCTGGGATGGATCTTATATGGGAGGCTTTTTTCAGAAGGAGATGGCGTGGAAAGGGAATTCCTTTTAAGCTCAAGCCAAAGTGAGTTTGAACGCTTGTGCTCCATGGATGTGCTTGGCCTGGAGGATGCAGATACTCTCAACCTCTCATTCCACCAAGACTTTGAAGAGCAAATCAAGTTCAAGAGTGAAGGGTCTTACGAGACACGACTACCTTGGAAGCTTGGAGCTACCCCCAACCAACAAGCGTAGCAACAAAAGGATGGCTTGAGACTATACAAGAAGACGAGGATCTCAACAACTACCTCACATCACAGCAGATTCAATGGAAGTTCAACCTCACCAGAGCCCCCAGCTGGTGGGGAAGATTTGTTTAAACGTATGGTTGCCATTGTAGCGCATTGCTCTCTTATGCAGAACTAGAGGAAACACTTCTCGGTGTGGAATGCTTTGCAAACAACAGACCGTTATGTTACTTCGGTGAGGAGTTTGAGCAACAGACAGTTACACCTAACATATCCTTATCAGAGGAAAACCTGCGAACTTTCAAGAAGAAGATTTTGATACCATGGATGACACAAATGATGTCACGAGAAGATGGCATTACTTGAAGATGTGCCAATTACAGCTGCGCAAACGATGGGTCAAAGAGTATCTTCACGCATTGGAGAAGTGATCCAAGACGCTAGCAATTGCAAATAAGGTTCCCGCAGAAGGATCGATGGTCCTATTTGAGGACTCCATTATGAACAATGGAAAGTGGAAACTTGGAAGAATTGAAAGTCAGATAAAGGGAAAAGATGGCATTCTTCGGGGATTCAAGATAAGGACGGGAAACGGGTACATCGTCAAACACCCTGTTCAGGTAGTTGCCGATTTGGAGATAGGCACACAACTCCAGCCACAGAACACAGGTTTAACCCATTAGCGCCAGAGTTTTGACCGCAGCAGCTACCTGGACGAGCAGCAAAGACTACAGCAAAGAACGGGATGATCAGAATTGCAATGAACGAGTTAGAGGACAATTAGAATTGTATTAAAGCTGCTTATCAGCCCTTTAATAGGGGTAGGGTGTCGTAAACTCCACAGTTTACATATGAGAAAACTTGTGATGCGTGACTTGTGTCACGCGATTTACGATAGACATTCCAAGGCTATTACGTGTTAGACCTTATGACTATATTTGGATAGGGTTTTTCCTAGACACATGCTCGATCGAGAGAAAATATTATTAGGTTTTGGATTCACTACTGTTGGCCGGCACAAGGAGAGAATAAACAAGTTAACATTGTACTAGAAAGGAGTGAATTTCTTCAGTGCCTCAGGGAATTTTCTGCATTGCGTTAACAACCATTCCCCACAGATGCCGTCGTAGAACCGGACAGTGGAGCAAGCGCGAATGTGATGGATGAATATCAATTCAAAGCCCTCAAGCACAGATCACAAGAGATTAAAGAACTAGGGCCCAGCCAAGACACACTAAAGACACTTCAGTCCAATCTAATGGTCAAAGGTGAATTCGCTACAACACTCCGGAACAAGAACCGAGGTACACAGAGCAAGTTCTCAGTGATCCAAGGGAAGATGGACTCTCCACCACTTCTAAGCAAGAGTACAGTGCTGGAGCTTGGAATGCTCAAAATCGATCCGGAAGGAACACTTAAAGAAACCAATGAGCTGAGAATTAAAACTGCGAAGACACCTGAGGACGCGTTGAAGCAGTACTGAGCGAAATCAGCGATGTATTCCAAGAGATCGGTTGCTTTCGGGACAAGAGTACAGGCAAGAAGATAGAAGTCAAGCTAGAAATGGATCCCAGCGCAGACCCGTGGCTCAGAAACCACGCCCTGTACCGTATCACCTGCAGAAACCACTTAAAGATTGGCTTGATCAGGGAGTAAAGGAGGATATATTCGAGAAAGTTCCAGATGGAGAGCCAATTACGTGGTGCTCACCGCTAGTTGTTCAACCAAAACCCAAGTTTACAGATGTGAAGAATGAAGAATTAGCGTCAGGGCAAGCATTGAGAATTCCAAACCAGTCTATGAAACGAAGCCGGTGCTTCCAGTCACCAAGAGTAGAAGACTTCATCTACCGCCTACATGACTACAAGATCGTTACACAGCTAGATCTCAGATAAGATTACCACCAGCTAGCTCTAGACCCCTCCACAAGACAAGTAACAACATTCAGCACACCTTGGGGAAACTACAGACCCCAAAGACTGGTGTTTAGAGCGAAGTCCTCGCAAGATGTCTTCAACAAAGCCATGTTCAGAATCTTGGGAGACATACCCCACTGCTTACACCAAAGAGACGACATACTCATGGGAAGAAGAAACGAGACAGAGCACGAAGAAGTACTGAAGAGCATAAAGAAGTACATTCAACAGAGAGAAATGTCAGTTTGGAAAGGGACGAATCGAGTTCTTCAGACATGCTTTCACCAAAGATGGACTAAGGCCATCACCTGACAAAGTAAGAGCTATCAAAGAGTGCGGAGTGCCTGAGAGCAAAGAGGCTGTGCGAAGCTTTCTTGGGATGCACAATAGGATTATGAAGCACGCTCACACTATTGAATTTTATTACACGAATTTATAGCGTGAGACTCGGGTACTCCACTGTCTATGTATATTATGTTAAATGAGATTCAGAAGCAAACTGGATTCATTCAACCATTCCTTAATGTGTACAAAAGCTTATAACATAGGTCCAATACATATATGTTATTCACCGGCCGGGCGGTCCGTATAGGGAAAAACGGACCTAGGAAGGTGAATAATGTGTTTATTTTTGCTGCTTTTTTTGGAGGTGGAACGAGGCAACCTGGTTTGAGAATTGTTTGTAAACACTCTTTCTTCGCGCACTAGTTCCCATGATCAAGGTTAAGTTAAAATTGTTAAGCCTATGAGAAAGAGCCGCTAGCAAACCGTAGGGATAAAAAAAATAGACTAATGATAAAGCAGAACTTAAAGTATATCATAAAACAATAAGCGTTAAGAACGTACCCCAACGTCTCATGGCAAGAATAAAGAATTAAGCTTTGTCTTGTTCAAAATGAAATCACACGTTTTAATAAATTTGGTTTTCAGTCCCGAAAGATCTTTAAAACAAGTAGGATTTTAGTGAAAACTAAGGCTTACACTCCACGAACTCCACACTCCTCCGCTGCATATCTTAGTATTTTAAACATTTTTGTTCGTTCTTGGTCAAGATTTTTGCAAATCTATACTTTGAGAAAACGAAACTGTAAAGACTTATTATTATTTAATGTTGACATGCAGCAGTTCTTGTTGAAGACACAGCGTTGCGAGGTTTTTCTGTTTGACTATTTTAGCTAACAATCATTAATAATCATATTGTCTTGAATGAAGCTAAATGGCAAAAGATTAGAAAAGAGATCTCCAAGGAAAATAACGAAATTTCAATCGAGAAATGGAGGTCAAAAGACTAACTTGCAGTTAACCTGTGTTAAATCAAATGGCGTGTCAATAGGCGGGTTCATACTAGCGTAGTAAGTAGACCTCAAGTACACTTGAGCTCTACTTCAGATGTGAACAGGTTCAATTTTGGCTCAAGTTGCCTATTTGAGGCCATGGTAGCGCATTTCCTTCAAAGGAGCCGAAGTACACTCTCAAGTCTAATTCAGACCATCCTTACGAGCTTCCTTGTGCGTTATCAAAACACATTCCGGAAACCGACATCAATCAAACCTATTGTACGGCAGGAAATCAGAGCAAACTCACATGCGAACGGGCAAAATTTGCCTGTACTGTGCCGGATCATGACTGAAAATGAATAACAACATAATCCGTATAGATCTTACCATGGGATGGATGACGACAACGTTTTAGTCCAAGACCTTATGTAAGTTTTCGTGCTGTGTTTTTGTTTTATGAGATGAAAATGTTGGGTCAGTTTTGAAAAGCACAGCCACAGTCACAATTGACATCCATGTGTCTTCTTCAACAGCAATACCTTAAACCAATGCTTTGCAAAGGTGCCTTCTTCTGAACAAACGCAACCGACGTTTGGCAGACAGTTCTGGCCATTTCCTTCGACTAGCACCTCCTTTTATTGGCCGTCCGAATTGAGAAGGGCACAGTTCGAGGAACAGCAACAAATAATTGTTGATGGTTTCAATCAGCTCAGCAGCCAAAGCAGCTCCAGCAACTCGTCATGAACGCACTCCCCAAACCCAGTGGTAGCAAGCACTTCATCTGCACAACCAGTGGAGGAAAGCTCCCAAGTTAAAACTAAGAAGGTGCAATTGAAGTCTGCGGACTGGACCGAAGATGAGACCCATGATATTCTAGAGGCATGGGGCCCAAAATATAGCCACCTCTAGAGTGCCTCTCAAAAAGAAAAGATTACCATATCGAACATACCGAACCAAATTGGAACAAGTCTGCCTATCCCCAGAGCCAGAGGACCCTGCAGCAAATAAAGAAATGGCAGGAAAACTTGGAGTATGAGTATAAGCTCCTGAAACAGAAGTCACAGAAAACCCGGGAAGTAGGCAACAATCGAATCAAAGATGGCTTCCCATACTTCGACTATTTTGATGGTGTAATGGGGCATCGTGACAGTGTTGATCCAGTAAAATGTCAGTTGAAGGAATCTCTATCTTCCCTACAGAGAGCGAAGATGCTGCACCAGAAAATGGAGGTGTTATGATCGATGACAGTCTGTCATTCAAGAAGACAAGGCTAGATTTGAACCTTCCGCTGAAAGATTTCGCAGGGTGCAGAACAAGCAAATGAAACATACAAATGCCATACTTGCAGGAATTAAACACGAAGGCGCGCTATAAAAGGGCCTAAGCTCTGCCCCCTCATTTTGAATTCTTCCCAAATCCAACATGGTGGACAATGCGAGGAACAAAGGCCGGTGTTCTCAATGAGCTGTTCTGATGTTTACTGGGAGAAGGCAACATGAATTAACCTAAAGAAACAATAAATGGTACACTTGGAATTGAATATCTTACTGGCAGTACAAATAAGCTGCTATTCTGTGCGATTAAACGGGTTCGGGCATTACAATTCAAATCGCGCGCCATTTTGATCGCATTTGTGTCCAAGTAATTCCTGTACCCTCTGCTACAAGGGCTTTATTTGCTGCCCACAGTTGCTATAGGCATTTGTTAGCAGTTTTCCAGACAATTTATGCGTGATTTCGAGTTCGTAGCGGTCAAAACTTGGCGGAAAATCTAAAACGGTATATACACTCGTCGGTTCGCCATTTGTTTGGATTTTTGGTTCAATCTTCTTTTACACAACTATCAAGTTCTCGCCAGCTAGTGTTGCTTTCATTTACCGTCAAAATGTTAGGCAGTTGTCCACCGGAAAAGAAGAAGCGAATGGAGAAAAACAAGCGGACTAGCGCACAACGAGATCGCGCGAAGCGAAACCTGCATTTTAGTTTGACTGTGGAGGTGAAGAGGGAAGATGAAGGCCGGTTGGAAAGCTTATGCAGTGGACTAAATAATGCTAAACTGCTTCTCGGCATTGATTGCACCACGACCTCAATGCAGAATGCAGATCTTTTGGAAGTCCTGCTTTCCACGTTCGAAACGATGAGGCCTTCTGCAGTCAAAGCTAGGTCATCTTCTGCAGCATCTACAATAACAAGGCCCATACCTTTCAAGCTGTTCGCTCACAGTTCAGCGTGTAAATTTCGTATTTTGACCATGTGTCCAGTGTTGTCTATTTGTTAGTGTATAATACAATACCACGTATTGTACTATATTATGAAATTGTAGATTGTACTGCCATTTGTGTATAGGCATCATCAGTCATACACCATACTGCTCCAGCTTCAGGGCTGCCCGTAAGTGTATGTCATAGCAAGGGCGTGTCAGCAACAGTCGGCGCTGACTGTTGGAGGCCTACTACTGCTATGATATATCATAATATAAAAATTCCCAAAATAATTTTAACTTACCTATCAGCATCACTGTAATCATGCTGTTGCTGAGTGTTCAGTACTCTCTTGGAGCAAAGTAATGCATATACTTTGAAATAGTTCCCTATTCTACTTTTCTAGGTAAAATATTGGACATACTGAATGCTAAACAATGCAAGACAAAAATGAAGACAAGCTCAAAGTAAAAGAAACCTCTACATATTTACATGGAGATGAATATATCATGTTAGTAATGTATCTATTGATAACCCACCTATACATTTTGTCCTAGTTTACAATAATGCGGGATTTGGCTACCTGTCAATAGTGCTGGAAATCGCAGAAAAGTCCGTGACAGATGCCAGAAGTGAGGTTCATGGGACTCATAACTACATTGCAAATGGCGATGTGAGTAAACTAATACAACACAATTTGCATTACTGGTAGAACATAACATTAATTTCATGTAATAAATTTGTGTTTCCTTTTCAGTGCATCATCACTGATGCTCGGCATGACTCCAGCAGAATGAATTTTGTGCTCTATCAACATACAATTCGCATAACATGCATGCAAACATTAACTTTAATCTAGACTATCACATTTTAGGCAGTCACTAATCTAGTCACGTTTCTTGTCATGTTTTCTTTACCTCAGGGAAAGCATGACTTGTGCCACCAAGACTCTCGTTGCAAACACCAAGGCTATGTTTGCAGCAAAAAACGTCTGACTGACCAGAAAGCAGTAGAAGCATATAAAGTTGCAATAACAAAAACAACCATCTACAAGAATCCTAGTGATTATCTCATGGTAACAACATAATACCATTACATTTTACTTCTATGTAGCCTCCTGTAGGTTCCTGTTAGAGATGTACTTATGTGATGATGTGCACATGTATGTCGTATGGGCCGGTTGTGAATGTTGAAGGGGTGGGGTGCTTATGCACCCAATTGTGTAGCCTCCAGGTAACACAGATTTTTGCAATTTACTTTTTCCATCATTCATTACAGTGTAGAGACACATTCTACATTGAGTCCTTTCATGTGGTGGTTTTGACCGATGCCCCTAAGAGAATCCACTTTGGTGATGGAACTTATGAAATGAGGGTACTTCTTGCTGTATTGGATTGGGTAAGTTGGCTTGAAACGTAATGTATCCTTTGTTAAAACTTTGAAGCTTTATCATTTAGTGAACTTCAAAAGCAATGACTGCTTTAGAATAAGTCAAACACAATCTTCATCATTTTGGTGTTCAGTCTCTATATATAAGGTTTATGTGTCTCAGCAATTTTGTAATGGTCATGTCAATTGTTTTGTTGTTGGTAGGGAAAACGGGTGTTGGACTCCAAATGTAATTCAGGGACATCATTAGTAAGGATTACAGAAACATAAATGTTTTCCTTTTAGAATGAGAATGTTGGCCGAGAAACTTACTCTGTACAGTACTACCAACACTCGCGTCACCCTGGGAGAATGGCCCCAACTAATGACACAAATCTCCTAGCAACGGCCCATCGCTTCCTACCCAGTAGAGAGGTTTATTTCCAGTTAGCTGGGTAGAACTGGGACTGAGTGAATTTCAAAATGGCGGGCGGTTAAGCATCTACCATCGAACTCAGCAGAAAATCGGGGAGAAACAGGGATATTTGCAGA